>Ga0207702_10001113_pt1 | contig 27454 bp, 22 predicted proteins | sample KBSCornC62_FD_184302 | JGI IMG/M metagenome (GOLD analysis project Ga0207702, IMG submission 184302) | Corn rhizosphere microbial communities from Kellogg Biological Station, Michigan, USA - KBS Corn C6-2 (SPAdes) (version 2) | ecosystem: Host-associated > Plants > Roots > Rhizosphere > Soil ...
AGATGTCTCTGAGCAGCAGTTCGATGTCACAGGTACCTGATATTAAATTCATGACGGGAGTGGAGGCGAGCCCACAGAGTAGTCTGTTTTATATCATAAATGAGGCGCGCAGAGTGGCAGCCATGAGTGAACAAGAGCGAGAACAAGAGCGCGTGGAGAAGATGTATGAGCTCTGTGAGGATTTGCCTTGGAAATGCAATGAAAGAACTATGGATATGGAGAAAGAAAAGAAGGCTATGGAGTTAGCTGATGAAAAGATGGCGTGGAAGCTCCAACGTGAAGAAGGCTTCGAGGGTGTTGTCTATGATCCTCCTAAGCTAACCAAGAAAGACAATGGCAAGATCAATGCAGCTATAAAGAAAGCTAAAAAGACGGGCCTCATTGACTTGAGTGCCTTGTAATGTGTACCTAATAAAAGGGGATTTTTTGGATGACTTCCACACTATCTCAGCGTTGGTTGGAGCTGAAGATAGGGCCTAAACGTAGAGATATAAGGCCTCTACTGGGGGAAGTAAAAAAATTTAAAATATTTTTTAATTGTCTTTGTGTCTTAGGGAAAAAAGCGAAAAAAGAGAGCTAAAAAGACAAAAAAGAAGAAGGAGACGGAAGATAAAAAGAGGCGTCAATCAACCTTGTCTCAAGACATGGAGGTGATGGAGGTGGACAAGGAGGATGCTGTGGCGATTCCTTTGACTAGAAAGAAGAAGTATACGGGGGAAGTGAAGCTCAAGATGATTCAGTACTTTAGTGGTTCGAACGAGACGAAGGAGACGGAGTATGATGTGGATTACGAGCGCTTGGGTTGTGATAAGTGGGATGTGTATTGTCCGGAGCGTTTTCCGCTAGTGATGGAGTCGACTGGCTTTATGAAGGATATTACCAACATTATCTTCGATTACGCTCATGGTATGTATTTTCAGTATAAATATTTTTATGTCTTATGGTTTGGTTGGCCTAGGTTTTAGTCTATGTTATGTGATGATTCATATGGGGAGATATTTGGGGCAAGGTCTTCCTGGCGCACTGAATATTTGGAAATGGCATGAGGATTGGCATCCAGAGGGCTACCAATCAATTTATAGGGAGGGTGAGGGGTTCAAACCCTACTTTTTTGACTATTTACATGAATAAAAATTTTTTGTTAGGTGAACAACAATTTTGCGTACGAAGGCACCTTAAAACTATTTATGGAACGCCATATTCTTGGTTTATAGAGATGAGCTGGAAGACCAGTTTTTGGGATCCTTAGGTGAAAAATGGTTTTGTTACGATCAAGATGGCTATTCCTTGTTTCCTGAAGATTCTTGGTGTGTGACAACGACTTGGAATACGAAGTTTAAGTATTGTTATGGTCCCTACTAGGAGAGGAATGGTTCTGTTATATGCACAGAGCTGACTGGAACGATAGAGTCCTGGAATATGATAGATTGACGCTTGTGTGGAATTGCAATCGTGAAGTTTGGCTTGATTAGGTCAAGAATGGTTTTTGGTGTTAAGACATGGTGGCTGGCTAGGTAGTGAGGGATGGGTGGATGCTCAGGTTTTTGTTTGGAATCCTAAAAATTGTTGTGAATAAAATAGGAGAGGCTGCCGTAGTGAATCATAGACCGTCGGATTGGCCTAAGGATTACAATATTAAAACCTTGTATTGGTCCGAAGGATACTTGGAAGAGATGGCTTGGCATAACTTGCAGGAAATAGCGATAGAGTGGGCCTTGTATGAGTTTATGTAAAATAAATTTTTTCTTGACTTAGGTTGGGAATTGTGTGAATCGCGTATGCCAAGGGACCAAAGACCGTATCGTTGGGATCGGGAAGGCTATTTCATATGGACACATCAAGCGCCTCCTGCTTGGGAAAGAAGTCCGTGGGAATTTGCACCAGTTCGCTTTTCTTTTTTGTAGGATTTACTATATGTTACATCGAAAAGCATTTTGCAAATTATTATTTAGCTATTCAGAACTTAAATTTTGTATTTTGGATTTGGTGGCAAGACATGATGCTTTCGCCTCATATGAATGCGCGTCGGCCGATAGCTAGTATAGATGAGACGGGCGAGGGCTTGGCGCCTGTATTGACTTATATTGTAAAATAAATTTTTTTTTTTTTAATCTAGGTTTTTGTCATTGCGAACGCATTCACTTTTCTTGGCCGGAAACGGAACAAGATTTTTTTGAGTGGTTTTTAGATGAAACGGATGAAGAGGAGTATAAGTGGTCCGTTCGGTCGGTTAAAGTAACTAAGAAGCAACCTAAAAAATGCGCTTATGCGGAAAGATGGTCTTGGATGTGCCATATGAAGGGCAAAGTCGTGAAGGATAGATTGAACTACATATTAAAAAGAAATTTTTTAAAAGATGGGTTTTTTTATCCTCCCCCAACTTTAAATCATTATTAGGCTGGTGTGTTTGCAATTTTGATTCCATAAGTAGTCCATTGTGGTTTCCAAATGGTTTCGGTAAAGCTAGTGTATGCGAATGGACCTGGTTTGGCAAGTATATGTGCCCGATAGCCTTTGAAAAGGATCATGATCCGAAAATGCCTTGTTGTTGGACCGGGTTCTATGATGGCTATCATGTAATTCGTGATATATTTAAATAAAAATGGTTTTGTTTTTGACTAGGATTTTGCACATGTCAAGTCCGACAAGTCCCTATTGAGATGAAGAATGGAAGACCCCACTGGGTGGGTGATTTTCAATGGGAATGGTGCATGGATCCTAAACAAGGTTTAATGAAGGCTATGTGTAATCCCAAACAAGGTTTTCATCATGAACCGAAGGGTCCCTGTGGTTTTGATGGTGAATTTGAATCCTACTTGTTTTTCCGTCGTTGGCACCGAGATGTCTATGGGGTCCTTCCTTATACGTAGGTTTCCGTTGGTGTTACAAGGGATTGACGAGTGATAGTAGGTATTGGGTTTGGGTCATGGACAACTTGCAATTTCAATGTGATTTTGCGAATCTACATGGTCCAACTTTCAAAGTGGACTCGATTCATAAATGTTGGCATAGTGATAAGGAACCTTGTGGAACTAGGATTTTATGGTGTTTATAATAAAATTTTTTTGCTTTTTAGGCGAGTACAACCTAGTGCATGTGGCCTTTTTGTACAGTCCTCCGCCCAAAGTTTTTAAGAGTGAAATTTTAAACCTAGTCATTAAGCAAGCTCAATCGATACGTATTTTTGATTATTATACCTGGCAAACGGAGCCGGATGAAGATATTCCTCAAGAATGTTATCCGTTGAAAATTGATGATACATTTTTCTACTACCGATCGGACCGTCGAGAATATATTGGTTTTACTGGACGTAGATTGTGGGGGGTATCCTATGAATGTGATTTAACGTATATAAATCCTATGAACTTAAGACCGTATTGTCGTAAAATACATTGCAGTAAACTTCCCAGTTTTTCGTAGGTTTTTATATTTGTGGTTATAAGGAGCTGAGTAAGTCATTAGGTTTTGGAAAAATTATAAATGCCTTATATAATTGGTATTGGGTTCCCCATAGTTATTTAGTAGTAGCGTTTCCAAACACTTTTGATAATAATCGGCAACCCTGGTTTTTGTATGATGAACAATTCTTTTTGGGCTTTTTTGCTGCTTGGGATTTAGTGGATCGAGCGAACGGTGACTTGGAGGGGGACTTATTAGAACCCGCCATTGATATGGACCACTATGAACTTGAGCGCTAGTTTAAACGGTTATACTTTATTTTCGTCTTTTTGAATAAAATACATTGGTTTTTTCGTGTGGTGTCTAGAGGGAACCGTCTTGTCATTAAGTCAAAAACCAATTATGACCGATCAAAAGCGCAAAGATGTCATGGTTCTTCAGGATGGAAAAATGGAACCCAAGGTTTTTTATTACCATTTGACGAGTACTCATTTCAGATGTGGAGAGAAACGGATCTTGGTAGATGTAGCTAATGTGAATATCAACTCACTGCAGCTAGTCCATTTGACCCGCGCCGATGCCATGGAGCTACTCATTACAGCCTCCATTCGAGCGAAAATAGCTAAACGTTTGAAATCTTGGTCCAGTAAACGCCGCCATAAACAAGTCAGTAAGCGATCCTATATTTCGGATCACATTCGAGCAGTTTTTGAAAAATTTCCACCCGTTAAACCTGGTGTTTTTGGCCGTATTTTTCAGCATCAAAACATGTTGGTCTATACGGAGGGTTCAGGATATCCTCAATTTGAGGTGGAGGCCCGTTTTGCCGAGGCAACTATGCCGCAATTAAAATGGGCTTGTTATGTATGTGGCGCGTATGCTCAGTTTTATTGCAATGAACGAGAAGACTGCCAATTCCGTTTCTGTTCCAAGATCTGTTATGAAACTCGTCCTGATCAACATCGCTTTGGCGTGTGTCCGAGGTACTGCTTTGGTGGTTTTTGTTGTTTTTAGGATCATGTGGTTTCTAGGTACCAGGACGTCCCCACCTGGGTCCAAGACAACGACCTGCTACGCGATTATCAGTTATTCGGATGGCGACACGAACTGGAGCGGGTCTCCGTGTTGCTCAAACAGCGGGCAAGTCAAGCGCAAGAAGGCACCGTGGTGCCACCGATACCGTCATCGACCTCACCAAAACTCCCATCGATCAAAGAAGCGAAAAAGAAAGAATCCGAATCATTGGATTACTCCAGCGACGACAGCGACATCGAAGTCAAAGTGACGTGGGAAAAGGACATGGTAAAGGAAACCGAGGTACTAAAAGAAAGAAACAAAGCCATGGTTTTGGCTCAAATGATGAAAGAGATTACGAGGCGTCTGCCTCAGACAATGAATATCAGCGAGGAGTCAAACGAGCCTCGCTTAGAAAGGGAGAAGAGTTCACCGCCAGTGGATTGCACCACTGTGAACGATGTGCCAAAGATCGAAAAAGAAAACGACAAAAACTCGGTCCTTCCCTCCTCAAACAACGAGAAGAACGAAAGCTACGAGCCTACATTGGACCGATCGAACAATTACGATCTCTTACCTTCGATGCAATTCAGCCAAGAACCCAGCCCAAGCGGTCAATACTCAGAAAACCTCAAATTTCTCAACCAGGACTTCAAACTCCGAAAGTCACCTTCCGAGACCCCATCATCACCACCTCCTACTCCCCGGAAAAAGACCGAAAAAGAGAAGAAGTACCACAACAACTTAACCTCCCCGACCTCCCCCTCGGAGAATGCCCCTATTGCGGACTCACGAACGGTCTCGATTGTCAATGCGGACGAAGCAGCCCGAGCAGAAAGGGAATACACAAACAAAATCATTCAACGAATCATCAAGGAACGGGAGGAAACGATGCAAAAGCGTCTCAGCGAGATAACCGGCCTGAAGTCAACCCAGATCCCTTCGGAGACGCCACAGAACTTGGAAAGTTAGATTTACCAGAACTCCCCTCGGACTCGAAAACCATGTCGGAAACCTATGAACTAGACAGTCAGCATAGTTTCGCTAGCCGTGTCGATGCGTTACCGTGTCGAAAAGTAGATGTGAGTAGTGATAGTGATACAAACAATAGTGCTTCTTTATCTAACAAGGATTGTAAAAAGTGTGAAAAGAATAATTTTGATTGTTGCTGGTGGTTGGATCCATGTTGTTGTACGACAAGTCGTACACAATCTCCTTCCAACCTCCGAGACGATCCGTTAGAAAATACCTTAGCCAAAGATCTTGGCTATAGTACGAAAGAAATTCAGGCATGGGAATCATTGATGGGTTGTAAATTTGTACCGGGGATGTTCTAATAAAACACTAATTTTATTTACATTTTATCGTAGATAGCCAAACACATTCCCCATCACTCCAGTGGTTCCCTTTCCAAAGGGACCATCTGTGTTTTCATAGCCTTCTTGTCGTTGCTTTTTTAATTGGGACTCACCAGGTTTTTTGGTCATGTCTCCCATACTTCGTTGTAAGGAAGTATCTAAGCTTTCCAAGATGGGGTTGCCATGCATCCAGTCTTTTCCGTCTTTGGATTCAGAGCCAGGAGCTTTGCGTTTTCCATTGCGTTTTCCGTCAGGTCCACGTTGAATGCCCATCATTTCTTCGTATTTTTGAGCTCGTTTAGCTTTTAAGTATTTCCCTAGACCTTCGAAATGCGAAGTATCTATGATTTTAGTAAAGCACTTTCGGAAACGACGTTCATCGGGTTGATACATATTAATGTAAAGAAAGGGCTTCTTGTTTTCCTCGTCGGGTTTCCAGCAATATCGACACATGACAAAGAAATCGTCCATGTCCAGGTGAGCGCTCGCATACTCCTTGTAAATTTGTTCAATATCAGTACGGTTGACGGGGAAGACGCAAATGTGCATACAATTGATACGGGCTGTACGTTCTAGAGCCGTATACTTGTGAAAATTCACCAGGGCGGTAGACTTGTGGTGACGGATGGTGGTGAAGCACCGGGCGAACTCAGGGTCTTTTTGTACATTGTTTCGATACGCTGTAATGTCCTCAAAAAAGAAGAGGCATTTGGGGGCTGTTTTGGGGTCATTTTCTACGGCTTCCTTTTGTTTGGCTACCCATTCGACTAGTTTAGGTATAAACTCATTGGGTTCGGTTACTATTTGATTATCAGGGACCTTAATTTCTTTGAATAGTTTATCCATTTTCACGGTGGGGCCCAATAGATAGATTTTATCAAAGAAGTGTCTCCAAAAGATAGGCTTTATTAGTAGATTCATACATAAGTTGGTTTTCCCCCCACCGGGTTTACCGACTATTGCAACAGTTGAAGGAAAACCGGGTATTTCCTTGTTTTGCAAATGTTCGGGAACTTCGTCGGTATATTCGGCATCGGGAATCTTGATCTTCCCGATATGGTAAGGATGTTGTTCCCCGGAGGCTGGTTGTTCTTCGGAGGAGACCGGGTTGGTTTTGTTCGTCGTTTTGAAGGGGTCGTTGGGGTGGTCGCTCCCTGGTAGGAGACGGTGGGCCTGTAAGAAGGCGGAATGGGTGGCCATGAGGTAAATTAGGGAGGGTAGGACGAGGAGAAGGAGGAGAAGGAGTTTGTTCGAACGCGAAACAGATCCCCATATAATGAAACTAGTTATTGTTGTACATACGGTTCATGACAGCTTCATTGGCTTTTTTGGCCTTCACAATAGAAGTCTCAGTTGGGGTGGGGGGTGCTTCTAATTCATCCGGACACCCCAATAAACGTTGAATAGCAGTAATGGCTGGGTTCTTGGAACATACAATTTGTTGAATATCAGTTAATAAATTTTGATCTAATTCTCTGGCTTTATCATCTTCATCGGAATATTTACCTTCTTTCTTTTCATCTTTACCGTCTCGACTTCCTCCATCGTCTCCTCCATCAGGAGGTCCTCCCCCTCCCCCTCCTCCGCCAACAGGTGGTTCAGCAGGTACAGGGGGAGTATTGCCAGTGGGTACCCAAGGTAACGTGGCTGGGGTACCGGGTGTAGCTGGCTGGGGCGCGGGTTCAGCCGGAGAGGGGGGGTTCGCTCCTCCAAGGCTAGGTGGCAATAAGCCTTGGGCTACCATCTCTGCTTCGGTTAATTGAGGTAAATTGGCTTGTTCTCGTTCTAAATTAATAGCTACAACCATGGCTGCTCGTGTATATCCTACTCCGGAATTTACCGATCCACGGTCATTGAAACGACTTTGTCTAAAGTTAAAGATATTCTGATTGAATGGATTGCGTCCACCAGCGTTTCTGTTTACAATAGCGGTAATTCCTGAATTTGGAGTAGCGGGAGCTGGAGCTTTTCTTTTCTTGCTCTTTTTCTTTTTGGCTTCTATTTGAGGATTTTCATGGGATCCTTCTGAATAATCGGCTGGTGTCCGAGGAGCGCTGTGAGAATTGATGGAATAACCACCAGGAGACTCAGGTAGAGGTGGTTGTAAAGAGCTATCTATAGGTCCGACTAGGTCTTCGGGTATATCAAAGTCCACGGATTTCGTATCTTCTTCCTTTTTCTCTTCTACGTTGGCTAAAATTGTAGCTAGAGTAGCTTTGGAATCTAAGTCTTGAACTTCAATAGCTGTAGTAAAGTCTCCATTGTTATAAAGTGTATTACTAGCGAGAGACATCATCATGGTAAAAAAACGGTATCCGCTGTATAAATTTAAAGCCGCCGTACGAGCTACTACATAAGCATCACTATTTTTATTGTTTAATAAATTTTGAACGCCCTCAATTAAACACTGCTGCAATTCGATTTTAGCCTTTTTAGCAGCAGGAGTACCGGGCTTCTTTTTAATAAAGTTTTGATACAAAACATACAAGGATTCTTTTGGAGCACAGCGTTCCCAGCCCATGGCTTGTGCGACAGCATGATACGCTGCCCGAACGATTTTATCATGATTTGGCTTTAAACGAACGATAGGTTCAACATCTAATTGATTTTGTGTGTTGGCTCCACTTCGTGTTTGTATTCGTCTCATGGCGCATGCCAAAATCACACCCAAAATAATAGGTCCCATAGAAAATCCTTGCCCCTTTAAATTTTGGGTAATAACCGTTAATGATCCGCCTAATAAATTTTTATCTAACGAAACAGCATAAAAGGCTCGATCGTCATTGGCTGTCCGTAAAAAAATCAAATCGGCTTCGTAGACACGGCCTTTACGCTGTCCGATCTGCCACTCTGCAGGTTGACCTCCTTGTTGGACACGGAGATCCTCCAAAATGTTGTCCATAGAGGATACTTGTTCCCAGGCTATAATGGCATTCTCCACTGCGTGAGGATCCATGATTTTTGAAATTATGCTTATAGAGAGAAAAAGAAGAGACTCGAATGTAAAAAATAGACTTTATTAGTACGTATTCATCCAAATACGAAAAAACAAATTCAAGGTTCCGCCTTGTAAGTCCAGCGGATCATTGTCGTGATCCACTAGTTGTATGTCTATCATGCTAAGCATACGAGGTCGTCCATAATCAATTTCACAAAGTACATCTTGTTTACACTCCCAGGTAGCCATTTGACCTTGGGCTACGCTTCCCAAGTCGATTTGAGCAATCACGTCGCTCATCTGCCCGGTCTCATCTAAAGAATTTTGAGGGGCCAAGGCACTGCTTTTCACATAAGCAATAGAAGGGTTGTTTAAGGAGGGAGCCCATATTCCAGTATAGACTGTGGCACTTGGCACATGCCACAATAAAGAAGCAGAAGAGATATCAATCCCTAGTAGTCCGAAAGGATCAAAGTCTTTGGTTAGAGGAAGTCCGTATGTGGAATAAGGAGCGAAAAGAGGAAGAATTTGAACTAATGTAACAGTTCCTCCCGCAGTGACCCCTACACTCACTCGCTGAGTGACACTATTGTATGCCCAAGTTAACGTCACATTGGCGTTCACGGCTTGAACTGCGGCTGTAATCGCTGCAGTTAAGTCGGAGTAGGAGTAGTAACCAGGAGTAAGTAAAATAGTAGTTTGAATAGGACCCAATTTAGAATCTTCCGTATATAAGGCGAACGCATTATTAAATTTTTGTTTGGTTTGAAATACGTTATAAAAATTTTTAGGAAATTGAATAGATATAGGACTAATTTTAGTGACTTGTTGTAAATTATTTTGAATAATGTTAACGGTAAAATTACTATCTGTTGTGTTTAAAGGATCTACGCGATTGGCTGAATTGATACGGAGTGTTTTGACAAAGTTAAGACCCTTGTTTCCACCGTAGCCACTCATTCTCTTACCACGACACGACCTCCAAGAAAGACTTTAACCACACGAGTAAATTGAGTAAAAGTGGAAATGGCTCGAGTGCCACTTAGTGACAAGAAGTCAAACTTGAATTTGTGACGCAAGAGACGGGCATTGGACAAAGGTAAGCCCGATAGCTGAAGAGCTTGAGATTTCTCCATTAAAGCTCCAAAGATAGCTAGCCCCCAAGGTTCTACCCAGAAGACTCCATTGTTAGCAATCGTAGGATCAACAATTGGGTTAGTGGTATAAGTAGGAGTAGCTTGTGGAGCACCTGCAGGTTGATTGACTCCATTGCCAATTCCACCCATGAAATCTTCCAAGGTAACGGAGCAATTGATGCGTGAATCAGGAATACCCATACCCCAAACATATAACGCATTTTGATAGTGCTCCTTAGTTGTCGTAATAGGCTGCTGTGGAAAGAAAAGAGCTCCTAATTGAGCTTGGTAGGAGGAAACAATAGGTTTGCCCCAGGAATTACCTCCTGCAGTGATACCATAAATATCATCAGGTAATGGGGACAAAAATGGAACCGTGGCAGTTTGACTAAAGTCTCCATTCGCTGTTGTATTTGTTACTACAGGAAGTGCTAATCCACCAGAAAGATAGACGTTGGATGTGGCGATGGTTTCCAAAACGAGTGGACCTTTAATGGGATTTGCATAACCAGCAGGAATTAATCCACTCATGCGGCGTACACTGGCTTCCGCAGCAAAAGAATTAATATAAGGATTATTAATAGCTTGATTATCTCGAATCACATTCCAACTTCGAACGACACGGGAACGGGCCTGACTGACTTGGCATTCCACCCCTCCTGTTCCTTGAAAATTAGTTAAAACATGATCATACGTATCAAATAACATGGATAATCCATCCGGTCCGGCAGCAGTTTGATTTAGACGTTTTAATACATTATCTTGCAATTGAAAAGCATCAAACACAATGTAACAATTTTTTACGGTTAGCGCATTATCAGCAGCGTTAATTAATGCTGCTAATGTAGTGTCTGATGTAGCGCCACCAGCGACAATAGGCATCGCTCCAACGAAATGAATAGACTCAGAAGTTTTTTTCCAACGAAGTTCCAAACGGCCACCAGACAAAAGTCCGGCTGGAAACAAGCAATTCATGTACGGTTCAAATACCCCCAGCAATTGATTCATAGGAACAAGAAATCCAGGTAAATCTTTGGAAGAAGCACCACTTCCATTGGGAGCTGCATCGCCTCTTGGTGATCCAGTGGCTACGGCTTGTGTTGAGTATACGTTTAGATTGTGAGTGCGGGTTCCATCATAAAATTGCGCTCCTGGACCGACACGAGGTCGAGTCATAAAATCCGAACCCCCTAAGATACCCATGACAGAAGCTGCAGTCTGATGTGTAACAATTGGTCCTGTACCATTGACGTTAAAGTTAGGGCCGTATTGGGCTACAGGAACCGAGGTAATACCATCGTGATTTTTAGAATAGGGTCCATAAGGAGCACCTTGAACTTGTCCCAAGGTATCAAGATAGACTTGGTCGTTACAGTAACGTAAAGTGAAGGAAGAGTTCAATCCTTTGTTGGATTGACGTTCCACTTCCGTACCGGAAGCCGAAGTAAAGATGATTTCCTCAAAAAGAGACAGGATGTTTCCCTGAGAAATTAAAGCTTTGGTAGCGCCATAGGTTCCAGGACTATTGAATCCCAACTGAATATAAAAATAACTAGTTTTCATAGCCGTATAATACTCGCCAGTATTGAAATTAAATATGATAGGATTGTTGGTACCAACATATTGTGTAGCTTGAGCTTGGTTCACCAAGAGTGTGCGTTTGGAAACCAAGGATAAACTTGGAATCATACGGTACCAAACTTGGTTGACCTTGTATAAATCATTCATACCATCTTCCCCCCCTCCAGTGTTCCCTCCACCTCCGCCTCCGGAACCGGTACCCCCAGTTGCTTTACCTGACTCTACGTTCACGGCTGACATCGAAGCTCAAGTCACCCTCAGGTAAAGCGAAAAAGTGAAACAAGAAGAAGAAAGACAAGGATCGAAAATAGAATTTTATTTTACATATCCGTAGTATAGATGAACATATTTTCATCTCTTTCTTCATACGCTGTATTGGTATGAAGATGAGATGGATCACGAATTTGCGAGTCTGATATTTGTGTCCCTTCGACTTGAGTAAATCTTTTCCAAGGAGATGATTCGGGAATTTCAATCCAAGGCTTCATATACACATCATGGAAGGAAGTTTCCGTTTCATCCACCGTTTGAGGTACCTGTGGTCCACCTCCCCGTACATCTAAGACGATAGAATTGGCTTCCTGGGCACACGTAGATGGAAAACGGAAAATTTCCTTTGGAAACCGGTTATAAGACTCCTGTATAGCTTCCGAAGCCATTTGGGGCATAAGCTCTTCTTTATCTAGTTGACCATGAAACCTTCTGGCTTCATCTACCATGTTGTATAATCGTAACGGATTGTCCTCTTCTTCATTGGCTTCCCAATCATAATTGTCAAATGAATACCAAACTTGTCGATTCATTTGTTTGGCTTGAGGATTTTCATTGATTTCCGTAACTACATTGGCATTTCCTTCTGGCATAAATAAACGAAGATAAGGAATATAGGATTCGGTAAATCGATAATTGGTTTGAATTCCACCTTCTCCCCCTTCTCCTCTAGCGTTAGGTTTAGTTGGATCTGCAGTGGTTCCATTGGGTATACCAGATTTTGCAGGATCATTCACAGTAGCTGGATTAGGAGTATAAATTCCATCTTTAGCTCCTTTATAAGGAGGCTCAACATCAACCGTTGGCTGATTGGCATTACCAGGTCCACCAGCTTCTCTAGATACTGGAACAGTGGATGGAGAAGCTCCATTATCCAGTGGAACTTCTTTCGTTGGTGCTGCTTGACTCGTACTACTTGTACCAGAGGGAACAAAACCAGAAAAGGCAGGAGCTCCCGTTCCGATTCCAGCTGAAGCTGAAGTGGAGGTTTTCGCTTCCGTTTCATCTTCATCATCAATATCAATGTCTCCTTCCTCACCCGCGCCATACTCGGCATAAAACTGATCACGGGCATATTTACCTATTTCACTTTCTTTATCATAGGCAACTCCTTCACTGTATTCTCGAGCTAAGGAAGCAAAGTCATTCCCTAAATTCCGTAATCTTAATTCAGCATCACTGGCTCTTGTAGCAGCTGTTTCTGCTTTTTCTTTCAGTTTAACAGTTTTAGTTCGATTTTTAATATCTTTTAATTCTTTTTTTTCAGCTTTCACGTATTCAGGTGTTCCTTTTTTGTATTTACTTCCACTTTTTTTATTTCTCCATCTTTGCAAGGCACTTGCAATTTCTTCGTCATACGCCTTTTGCGCTTTTTTCGCATCTTGACTTAAGCCTTTCCAATCTGTTTCCGCCACGTGAATTTCATTCTCTAATCCTTTTCGTTCGTTCACATGTCCTTTTACCATTTCTTTAACTTGTCCACGTATTTCTTTCAGTTCACCTTTTAGTCTAGCTCGTTCTACTTTAAATTCCTTAATGGAGTCTTCATTGTATTTTTTAGAATCTTTAATTTTCGCATCCAATTCCTGTTCTTCTTTTCGTATTCGTTCAAATTCTGTTTTAGCAAGTCCATAAAATTTTTTAAATTTATTACCGGCTAATGGTTTCATAGGAGACGCTATATGAGGATCGTCTACTTTTACTTTTTTCTTTTTCCGTTCTTCCGAAGAAGGTGTACTTGCATCCGAATCGCCTCCTTTAGAAGGTGTTGCGGGTGGAGATCCACCCACACCTGCTGCTGCCATTTCTGCATCAACATCGTCATCGTCTCCTTTCACTGATGTGGTGGAAGTTGTTTCTACTAAATTGGTGCTACTAGTTGTAGTATCTGCACGTTGTTTTAAACTTTCGATCTTATCTTGTGCCGTATCTTCCGTTCCAGTACTGACCGAAGTAGATTGCTCTTGATCTTCGGCTACTGCACGTTGTAATCTTTCTAATTCAGCTTGTTCTCCAGCAGTTAATCCTCCAACCGCTTGATTAACTTTTTTTCCTTGAACATCAAATACACTTTTGGCTGCATTCCATAGTAAACCCCAAGTAGAATCATCGGTTCGCCCAAACTGATTGTCAACGTTATTGTCACCGCTTCCAGTGATATGTCCTGCTCGACTCTTTTTTTGTTCGAGTTCGGCAATTCGACTTTGAAAATTTTCACGTTGAGCTGGCGTTAAACCACCGTGCGAAGACATATTAACTTGTTGCAAATGCATTTTTTTACCTTTACCTCCACCATTCGAATCAGTATTGCTCATAAGACCTTGACTAGTCATTAATTCTGCAGGGTTAATATCAAGCTTGGTTCCATTTTCAGTCACTTCTTTGTATTTCTCATATACATCCCACGGATCTTGAACTTTACTACCTTTAAATAAACGTGCTAAAAACTTAATTCCTTTGTCAGGAATTTTAAATAAATTAGCAAAAAACTTAGCTACTAGTTTACCACCTGGACGTTTCGCTAATTTAGGAATTTCATCCCACATTTTTTCCCATTCATCAGCAGAACCATAAGCTTCTTGTGCTGCATCATCAACATTCTTTGTTCCAGTTCCTGTTTCTACTAGAGAAGCATCAGGATCTCCTTTACTGTCACCACCTCCTTCTTTTTTAAAGGCCTCAAAAGCTGCCTTACCTTTAGTTACAATATCAGCAAAATACTCCGCACCGGGATTAAAACCTTTTTCATCTACCTCGGAAGAAGCCGGCGCGCCCGTTGACCCGGTGCTCGCGACGTAGACCCCATCGGTCCGACCCTTCTCCTCGTCGATAGAGAAAACCCGTCCACTACCCACGTCAGGATCATACTGCCAATTGGTACCCGGGGGCCCACCCATCACGGATTTCCCACCGGTTCCTTGTCCAGTGTTTTGATAGGCAATATTACTAATCATAGCTTGTCCAGCTCCAGTTACATTTCCACGGCCTGTAGTATTCTGAGAATCCGCAGCTTCGACCATGGCTTCCATACGGGATCTTCGGTCTTCCGTAGAAGTCGCATAACGAGGAACAGGAGGTAAATAACTATAAGGGGTACGATATCCAGCGGTTTTGCGAGTGGGTTGACGACGAATAATACGAGTGTCTGTTTCTGCACTATGTCCCTTCATAATGGTTTTACGTTTCAAATCACCCGTAGGTTGAGCATTCGATATATCAGTCATGGCGTCTTGTATCGAAGTAACTTTGGGAAACGCATCATTCATCATAAAGGCATCTGGATTCGCAGAGGATTCTAACATCCCCTTCCCCTGGGCTCGACTCAAATTCGACACAATCAAGGCGGAACCTGCCTTTTGAGTCTCATGACGACTCTGTGTATCCGAAGGAACAGGTTCTGTCTGATACCCTTGACCAGCTTGCATTGGTTTTTTCTCCTTGAAACTACCAGGACTACTAAACATGCGGTACTTTTGGAATAAGCGCTGTTTATTTACTCGCGTAGAACTACCCTGCTGAGTAAAAGGACGAGAAGATAACAAACTAGTTAAAAAATTCTGTAAGCCAGCTTTTTTTTCTTGATCGACTTCATCAAAATGACGCGCCACATACCATACATCCCCCATAGCTGGATCATTTGTATAAGTATTTTGCATAGCAGGACATGCTTCGTTTAATACAGTAAATAGATCTTTTAAAGAGCTAGTAACTTTTTCATCGTTGGCTAGCTGTTCAATCAGTGAACCGCGATCATAACGATCAGAAGAGCTTTTGGATATCCCTAAAATCTTGGCACTGAGTAGCGTCCGTAACTGCCGCTTCACCGCGGCATTGGTCTTCATAATTCCAATAAATGGAAATGTCGGACGAAAAAATGACCGATGTGACCGAGAAGAAAATAGAGATGAAAGAAACCTCCGATCTTCCTATTGAAGTACTTAAATGGCGAATTTGCCAAGATATGGGCGACCGGGTACAGATTACAAAGAAAAGTACTCATGGGCACACTCTCTTCCGAGTCCTAAGTCGAAAAGAATGGGAAACAAAATACCCAGAGAGTCAAGTAGAAATCAAGAAAGAACCAGAAAAAGTAGAAGAAAAAAAAGAAGAAGAGAAAATGGAGGTCGAAGAGAAAATAGTAGAAAAACCGAAATACGAACCCACCCGATCTGGAATGTGTGATCGATGCAATGAAGAAGTCAAGTTCCCCCCCTTAAAGTGCTTTACCCCTAAGTGCCCGAAACAAAATATTACCTTTGATCAATGGGGCGCCCCATCCTGTTCCGACTGCTTAGCCCGTATTCAACCAGTGGGGAACTCTTGCCCTTCGTGTAAGTACTACATCCCAGCACCCAATGAAGTTTTTGATGCTTCTCGAGTCAACTTCTCTCTACCGGAAGCGATGACTGCGAAAATCAAAGGAATCATGCTCGCTACTACTCAACATGATATGCCTATCCCCCAACAAACTGAAGAAGATATTACGAAAGATCATGCTTTAAATGAAGCTGTATTTAATCGACTACCCTGGACCGAAGAACAAAAAAAGAACATGCTACAATCTATGACTAAAGAACAACTTCTAAAAGACCGTGAGAACAAACGCAAAGAAGAAGTCGAACAACAAAAAAAATCTACCAAGCAACGACGACATGAAAAACCCAAAGGTGTGCGTACCAGTGTCAAAGACACCACTTTCTCAACTTCCACTCCTCAGTGAGATGTTGAGGCATCGCTTATGGGACAAGCTCGCCAACTATAGTGGACCCTATGGTATGGCCAGCAAAGCCGACTTAAATGACATTCAGGTCCACCCCCTCGACCAACGTATATTTAAAAGTGATGATAGTTTTGCAGAAGCGTTTAAAGAAGGTGCTACTAGTTATATCACCGATGGTGCTCGTGGATATCGCACAGAGCGTGATATGAATATGGACTTAAAAAATCCACGGCAGGAATTACCGAAGGATAAACCCGGACTTCAAACTATGAATACTATTCCTCTTCTTATCGATCAAAAAATAGACATGGCTACCCCTGCGGATTATGAAGCCAGTAATGCAGTGCGGTTATTTCAACAGTCTGAACTTAATGCTCGGTACCAAGAGAGCATGTTTACGGACCCTCAGGCCATGCAAAAAAATCCGGCTCTTAGTGGAGATCAGAGAATGTCACAAGCTACCAAAGGCTTGTCACAAGAAGAATTTTATGGGATGGAAGGTAGTGCAGCAGGCAGACCAAATAACTTCCTCTACATGGACCAAGATGGGAATTACTTATCCTCGGTGGAAAACATAGTGGCATTTTGATTTTTTGTTTTTGTATAATAAAAAAGTAGCGCTCCTTGGGACTTGAACCCAAACCTCACCCCCTAAGGAGTATGTGCAGCCAGTACACCATCGGCGCTACTGAAGAAAAAAAAAGAAATTTTTTATTATAAATCAACTAATTTCAACAACTCCGCATTGCTAGCCTCCTCTCTCTCTTTCTCTGACTGCTCCACCGCGGCTTGATCCAAGGTAATGTCTTGCCCCTTGTCAATGTAAGCCAGTTTTCGCACCGTAAACATGGGTTCCAACGTAATCCAATTTCGGTTGGGCTGATAAGAGACCCGAATAGCGTTGATAGCCACACTCACTATCCAATCACTATTGGCTAAGCGATCAATGTGAGCAAAGAGCGATTTTGTTTTAATCGGTTTTACGGACGTTTTCCCCTCCTTATCCGTAACGATTTTATGTAATTTCGTATATTGAGCATGAGGGAAAATACAAAGGTCCTCCTTGGTTTCATCGTTCTTGATACGTTCAGCCCAGCCTTTCTTTAAAATCGAAGTAGGTTCAGCCATGCAGGAAGGTAAGTCAATACTAAACCGTTCAAAGATGGCATCTCGGGCATCCCAATACAAATCCGTAGTAAATTTATCCACGTCCAGGAGAAACTGCTTCACATTCTTTAGGTTGCTGCCATTTTGAAATCGCATATAGAGCGCCCCCTTCTTCCCATCGGCCTTGTCTTTGCCCACACGAAGCCCCTCCGGACTAAACGACTTAAAAGCCAAGTTTTGGATTGGTTTGATTTTCTTTAAAGTGAAGTTGTGGGCGTTGTGGTCGACGAGCTGGTACTTGAACTCTCCAGTTCCTTCAGTGCGTACACCCGTGTTTCGGGCCCCTCCAGCCCGTCCGCTGGTCGAATCGACATCAGGTTCGTAATTACTATATTTGGTTCGTCGGCCATTGTGTTCGCTATCTTCTGCCACAGGCGCAAGTTTTCTTCCAGATACCCCAGGTCCTCTTTCCGGTACATCCACAGATTCCAAAAGTTGTTCGTCATGCACTCGTACATCATGTTGAGGAACTTCATGTTGCACAGTCTCGTTGGAGCCTTCAGATCTTTCATTTCCAGCGACGCTTGGTGTGACCTTTCGGTTCCCTGACTGATGCGCTCCGCCAAGATGTCCATGGTCGTCTTTAAGCTTTCCAATTTCGGATTCAAAGGCGGCCTCTTCTGATCCTTCTCCTCCTCGTCGGGTGCGTTTGGAAGCGGCTGAAGATTTGGATCGAGTGGTGACTGATTCGTTGCCATGAGGCTGTTTGCGCTTGGACATTTAAGAATTAATGATCTCTATCTCTCGCTTCTGCTTGGATGGGCCTAGTCTACCTACCAATAAACCAAAAGTTATGCTTTATTTACGGAAATTTACAAAACAAACTCAACTATAAGTAACGGATGTCCCTGCAGTCAAGTAAGCCGTCACCCACCAAGTTCCAAAGGCTAGTTGAATATAGAAGCGATCTCCTACAGAAGATGTTGTTCCTATAATAATATTGGTTCGAGTGACTCCATTTGTCCCCGCAGCACCACCGGCACTCACCATTGGTTTGCAATAAATCGTATTCACATTAACAGGCGCCGATATAGTCCAAGCACTAGCTAGCGCACCTGTAACAATGACTTCACACCAAAATCCAACGACCGCGCCACTCATAGTGGGTAAAGTAAGAGTTTGTGGAGAAGGATTACTCGTTAATAAAATAATACTAGCGGAATCAGATACGCCTGCTAATGTATAGCTACTTGGTAATTGGGTAACATTTTTTCTCCAATAAGCACCTCCATTAATAGAAGCAGCACTACTAGAAATATTAGATGTTGATATGGAATTAGTACCAGTAGCTATATTACCCGTGGTAGTAAGAGCCCCCGTCGTCATGGCCCCTGACACTGAGGCCGTTCCACTATTGGTAATCGAGGTAGAAGTTAACGCCCCACAAGTTACCGGTTGAGAACCTGTAGTTAAAGACGTAGATAAACTACTTCCAGTACTAGCAAACGCCATAACAGATGATCCCCCAGCTGAAATTAGTACAGAAGAACCACTTCTATACATTCCCGAACTGGTACCACTAGAAAAAGAATAGGACGGTTGAGTCGCAAAACCATCTAGTACTTGAATATTACCGGTAGAAAATAAACTTCCTCCTTGTCGAATATAAGCGACATTACTACCAGCGATATTAAATTGCAATTGAGAAGAAGTTCCACTAATAAAGGAAGATAATCCCGAATCTGTCGCCCCTACGCACACACCAGGAGAAGCATTCGTTCCGGATGGACCTAAAATTTTACCAGTACTGGTAACCGAACTAGAATTAAGAGCACCCGTTGTAGTACTACCGGTAATAGATGCTGTACCCAGTATATTCAATGAATTAGCACTTAATTGTGATCCAACTAACATAGATGAACCGGTAGCCACTGTTCCTGTAACCACTAAACCCCCATCGATACGTTGAATCGCAGCTTCCGTCACCAAAGTAGGAGAACTGGCCACCGATCCATCGAACCAAAATCCAACAGCTGGGTGACTAGTAAAATTTAAAGCCGGGGCACTAGCCGATCCATCCGGTAAAGAAAAGGCAGAACTTGTTCCTGCCGGTATGTTTACCGGACCGTAAATCGTCGTTTTGGTATCATCCACACGAATTCGTTTGTGACCACGCTTCGTAATTGTATATGCTGAAGACGGACCAGGAGTATCCAAATAGGTACCCGTATTGGTTTCCGCGCCATAACACATACTCGGGTTGGTTTCCCCGCCAACCCCCATATACTTTGTCACATAGTCACCCAGGAAATTCATTTTTTGGATTTATGGCGATCGTCCTCATCGAATTTGACCAGCAGAAGTACAACACGGTGTTTTCATGCCTTCAATGGCTACGAACATCCGAGTACAAGGACTTGGAGCAACGCAAAGATTTCAAACTCAAACCTGTCCCCCGAAGTACCTTCTTATCCAAGGAAGATCGCAAGTGTTTTCAATGGAAGCAGGATGCCTGGCGATTCTCTCAATTCATTGCCGAGAGACCGGAGAACCAAATTTACATCATGAAGGCCGACAGCAACCCGGTGTGGCAAGCCCAAGACTTACCCCCATTGTCTGCCAAGTTCTTAGCCAAAGAACAAGAAATGCTTAACAAACGAGACCAAAAAGACCGCGCCAATGAAGCCCGAAGGCAGAAACTGCAGCTCTCTCGACGAGCACGTGAAGCCTCGAAACGATTAAAAAACAGTGCTATATCGGAAGAGGATCCTTTAGAAGTGGCCGAACGCAAAGAAGAAGCCAAAAAACGCAAACGTGAAGCCCTAAGTCAAGCCCGTAAAAAAGGACGAAGCTCCAGCAGTACCAATGGAAAATCAAAAAAGAAACAAAAGAAAGAAACCAGTAAAGAAAAGGCTCTTCGCGAAGTGGAAGACACTGAGTCTGATTTGGAGGAACAAGCCGAACAAGTAAAAGAAGTTCAAAAACCGAGTGGCTCTTCTCTGAGTGGGAAAAAATTACCTCAGGAAATTTTAAAGGAGGTCGAGCGACCCAATGATGTATTTGAAAAAGATTAAAATAAAAAATCTTTTATTTATTTTTAATCTGCGTACATTCCTACATCCGGATCCGCCCCTAGGCGATCCGCAATCTCACTTTCCAACCAGCGCGTCACATCCGCCCGTGTAATGTTGCTTTTCCCATCGTCCAAAGGTAAAGTATTGATTTCCGTGACACGCTCGCGCCATCCCTCTTCCATATCTTCAGGCAAGATAATTTTCCGTTTGTCATAAGTAAATCGCACTGTTTTATGTTCCGGAGTCGCTTTGATCTTATAGTCTTGATTTCGCTTGAAAAAATTCGTATAATGAAATTCATACGTTAACTGATCGACTGTAGGCTCCCCCTTCACAGACTGATAAATTCGTTCAATCGAGTTAAACAATAGGGATTTCATCTCTTCCATACCCAACTTGGCAAAATCTTTCTTTTCGTCCGTTAAAGAAAAGGCAGCCGAATTAAACGGAATACCTTTAAATCGGCCTTTAAAGGTGATTTTATCCTTTTTTTTAAGATCATTCATTTTCACATAATAAGATTTACACCCCGTACTGACGAATTCTGTAATATCCTCGGTAGGGTATTCATCCACGAAATCACCCAAATAAGGTCCCGTAGGAATTTCTTTATGAAGAGGGTTCTCCTCATCATACACATAGGCAATACTATCGGTATCACAATACACGATTTGACTAGGATCCAAACTAAGTAAACCAGCTGAAATCATCTGCAAACCATAAGCAGGGACTTGTCCCCCCACATGGTATGCGACTCTCTTGTCCATTTCATCCAAAGTCACCAACTCCGCCTTCTTATTACTCCGTACTTTCGTATAATGACCCACACTAACAGGGACCCCCACCATGCGTTTCCCCTCTTCACTTTCCAAGTCTTTAATTAAAGATACCATGTCCTCCACTGCCTCCGCATCGTAATTATCAAAAAAATACGTTTCATTCGTCGTTAATTTTTTAGACAGGAACCCCCACCCTGAATTATTCGCAATCTTTAACGTATTTCTTCGTCCAGGATTGTCCTCCACTTTATCGATATCAATTAAAATATCCCGTCGTTTGCACTCCTTCACGAATTCAATTTTGCGTTCTTCTGTTAATTGTTCAGGATCTTTCGTATTAAATATCTTTTCCCATCCTGACGCCTCTACTTTCCCCGCATATAAAGCACACATAAATTTACGAAACAATAAATTACTTGTTGTCCGCCAGAATTGAATCCGTTTAATCCGTACTACTTGAACTTGTTTTGCCGCGACAGCCGCCGCTAACACGGTTAAAAAGAAAATCGAAGTGCTTTGAGTGATTTGAAACACATTTTTCATATACCCCGTTTTCTTTTTCTTCTTTTTCTCCTCCTTGTTGACTTGAGACTCGGTTTGAATCCGACATGGTAAAACGGGTAAAAACACATCCTTGGCCGTCACAAATTCACATTCGATCAGACCACAGCCCGTTTTTCCTGATGAATCTTGTAACACATCTTCTAAAAACATACCCGTCTTCTTATAAAATTCAATACTAACCTCCCGATACGGTTTAAAATCTTCATAATTCAATTCCAGAGTCATTGGTCCAAATGGATAGTACCCAAAGGCCTGTACAAAGGGATATTCGGAATTAATATCCACCCATCGAAAATGTTGAGTAGGCTTGGTCTTGCGCCAGTAGGCCTTGAACATTTCACATCGCCCCCCTCGTAGGCCCTTATGCTGCCACTCCCTGTCCATCACATTAAAAATTTGAATACTATTGGCTGGCATATACTGTGGTGCACGGTAAGCACCCGCCACGGCAGCTGGCAAGGTGACATATTGAAACGGATCATGCCCAACGGCTAACCAAAACTGACGTCGAAATTCTTCGCAACCATCATGAAGTACCTCGGTATCCTTCATCGTATAAAGCTTTAATTTATCCATTGCTACCCAGTTCTGTCCAAACTCTACTCGTTCGTTTTCTTCTTTAATATAATCTAAAATATCCTTGATTTCCTCTTTGCGCTGTGTGGCCAACATATCTAAAGCTATTAACTCACGAGGTGTAATACCAAAATACTCTGGGCCAGGACATTTTCCATCCCAATTGTCCCACCCCTTTTCATTTAATAATTCATAAGGAAATCGACCTTTCCCCCCTGCCTTTAAATGAAACATCTTTTCAAAGCTTTTTAAGGAGGATTGAATAAAATTTAAAGAATCTTTAAAGTAAACGTACCGTTCTTTGGATTTCTTCGCCGGCGCTTTTCCCTCTACCTCTTTCCCATCCATTACCCCTAAGGTTAAAAAGATAATCTGGGTACTTCGATTCGCATCATTGGCTACATAATACTTCTTACTCGAAAGGACAACAGGTACTAGTATATGTAAATCGTACTTCCCCCCATTGTGAAAGACTACCGTCGCTCCTAAATGCTGTGTCATCACCCAATCCAAGAAACGGACCAAGCAATCACTACCACTAAAATATTTAAAATGCTTTTGTAAGCAATCTGGACACTCATTACTACACTCGTCCATAGAGTACTCTTCAATGCAATCCTCACAAAACCACTCCCAATTTTCAGTATGATAATAACAATTATGACAGCGCTTCTTATTTTTTGTGCTTTTATTACGAAAAACCTTGTGCTCTTCACATATGGTTGTCCAACAACAACTAATACAGACGGCTTCATGTACACCATTGATACGAGACCCTTCCATATCCGCATAAATCACCATCTCCACCCGTTTCGATTTCTTTTCTGAACTATGACGTAAATAACAGACATGGGTGGCTCGCTCTTGTTTAGGAAACCGAGTATAGCAGACTTTGCAATAGAACTCTTCACAGTTAAACGAACGACTATGAATCCGAGTGCAGGCCACACATCTACTTTGAGAATCACAGGCCGTAATGGCTAAGCCATGATTCTTCTTATTATGAAACGTAAAGCATTCTAAACTCTTAAAAGTCACCCCACATTGGTAACAAATCACCGTATCTATATTCACAGAAGACGCCATACCATGCAAAGACTCCCATTCCATTTTGGTACATCCCCCCCTCTGCCAATGTTTGCAAAAATTGCACCATACACCCTTGTCATCGGCTTGAGAGGTAGGGATTAACGCCATGGAATGAAATGAAAACCGCATGTTTTTATTGTAAGCCGCTGCATGCTTCGTAGTCAGCCATTTTGTAACGTTCGTTGTATTAATACAATCATAGTGTCCATGGGTCCGGCTCATTCCGTTCTCCTCGTCCCCCACCCGATACTGCCAACTAACTAAACATAAAATTTCACTCGGTACCTTTTTCTTCGGATCATAATTGATAGAATAGGTAGATAGAGGATGAATCGCATCAAAGATAGCTAATCCTAAGTCCAGATCATACTTGGTACTAAACGTAGACACCATTTCACACAATTGTTCATGAGTGAGTGGAGTTCCAGACTGCCAATTGATATAGGAAGCCAATTCAGCCTTTAACACTTCATATAATTTCTTTTCCCTCTTCCCCCCCTTTAATGAATAGACTCTACGGCGATAATTGGCAAACCGTAAGCAGATCTCTGGCACAGCCTTCTCTACTTTCTTGCACATTTTTTGAATCCGTGTAGCTGTGTTCGATAGAGCCCACAGCACCGCATCAAACCCGCACGAGTTATCTTCGGCATCAGGAATCAATTGATACCCTTTGACTTCCTTATAATAAGGACCCTCTCGTAACTGAGTCATCCAATAGGGCATATCTTTTAAACTCCCCCCGACTCTCGTTAATACGTGAACATAAACTCGATGAAATAGAAAATCTCGATTATTTTCCGATTGAAAAGCCTGCACCATAGCCTCTAATACTTCCGTAGGGTCATTCATAATACTATTTAAAGTAAAATTATATCCCCTACATTCCAAGAAGTGACGATCTGGTGAAGTAGGGTTGGTCATACCTTCAAAAAAAGGAAAACACAATGAGTCCCCCAAGTTATGACCCGTCGTATTGGTAATAAACGTAATATCCTCACAGATCATCATAATAGCAAAGCAAATATTCGAGGCTAATGTATACCCCCCCAAATATAAGTCAGATAAACCATACCAAAAAGCAGACCACGCAGGGCCCATAGAAGAATCAGACATTCCTTGGAACCCCCACCTCGCTTCGAATTGCATATTCATAGGCAACATCCCCACGTGCATCAAGTGATTGGCTTGTTGACGCAAGGTAGTGATTTCATAAGCCCGAAAAGGTGTAATAGCCACATGCCCTGGTTCCGCTTCTAAGTTATTAGCCGATTCGTCCCGTTGCTCCCCCTCCGCTTCAATTTCATACTCGGGGTGATCCCCTTCATTAAAAAACCAATTGTTACCTGTCGGATCCCATTCATACTGCGTATCCGCCATGACTCGGTGCCAGCTTCCCACTCGTTGCTTACCAGGTCCACCAGCAGGGTTATTCATTCCCATCGTTTGGTTCCAATAATAGTGCCGGGCATCCAAGTCATTGCCCTCCGCGATCCACTGTTCATGAGCCAAGGCACGCTGCGCATCCTGATGAGCTCTACGGTCAATATCGTAACCAGCCGACTGGGAAGCCGTCGAGACTGACCCCCCACTGCCTACCCCACCGTATAAGCGCAAAGGTCCTTTAGGGCGCTTCGAAACATCATAAGGCCTTTTCTTGGCCTTCTCGCTCGCTTGTTTCCGCTTGCGTTGGCCATAGTAAGTGGTTGACTGCATTTTCCGTAGCCTGAGGTAGTTTGGGAAAGTGAAGTCAAAAATTTAGATAGAAAGGTGTAGAGAGAAAGAACACGAAACCGTCGAAATTACTTTATTTTACCAAAAATAAAGCATAACCGTTACACAAACTCTCAATCCACTTCTTCCTCCTCATCGTCTCCCGTCGTCGCCTCTTCACACTCTTCACTACAAAAAATATAGAGTTCCAAACTTTCATCGTCGTTTTTAATCAACGCGGAACGACAGCGACACGTCCCCCACACATCATCGCATTTAAACGTCGAGCCACACTCCTCTCCATCACACGTATGCCAGTCCGTCCCCTCCGCCGTCTTGAACCACCGTTTGGCATGACGCTTGGTCCACTCCGCGGGGTTCGCCGTTTTGCTTTCTTTCTTCTCTTCCATTTTCGCCTACATAACCCATAAGTTATATTTCTTATTCTTTTCTATATATGGCATAGTCTAGATAAACCGATTACACGGGGTCTCTTCGCACTCACTGCTTTGGGATCTGGTCGTGTGGTTACTTTTGCCAATTGCCGACATTCATTTTTTGGACCCCCCAATGAAATGTTCTTCTCCCTCCCCATAAATCCAAAATGAGCGAAGGAAAAGAAGTGCGTAAGTTCGCTCGTAAAAGACAAGTTCAAAAGGGAGAAAAAAAGAAGATCGCCCGAAAACGCCATATCCCCCCCAGCCGTCAATCCGCTGTAGTGAAAATTGGAAATGAAATCTTTGAAAACGATCAGAAAAAAGAAAAGAAACTTCAAAGAAAAAGTAGTAAAAAAAGAAAATCTTATAAACTCGGCCCCCCTGCCGAAAAAGTCAAAGTAAAAGAAAAGAAAGCCAAAGAAGTAAAAGAACTAGACGAGCATTTAACAAGTGGAAACACAGACTCCAAAGAAGACAATGAAATTGATAAATTTCTTGTACTTCACCGACAAGAACTAAGAAAACCCAAAGTAGCTGGCTTCCATCGATTTGGACCTTCCTTCAACCAAATTCATGATATTCAAATGGGCGTAAAAATACCTTATCTTAGAACAGCTCAAGCCTTATCCCAATTCGATGGCTATACTCCACCTGGCTATCCTCAATCCATAAATATTTTAGACGCTGGAGACATGAGACCCAATATGAATGACCGTAGTAGACCAAGAGTCGATCTCCATCGTGTAGGAGAACATAAAAAAAGACAAATGGGCTTACATCGTGGTGTTCCCCCCCATAAAAAACCTAAAAGAAGAAAAAAAGACCAAGACTTACCCACCTATGGGGGTCCTTATCTTTAATGTATTTAATAAAGACTATTATAATACGCGTTTCGACTCCCGCTACGAAGTCTTCATCAGTACCCACAGCAGGGTAGACGCGTTGTTTTTTCAAACGCCTTTTATTTAGTACAAGGGTTTTACAAAGCAAAAACACTGAGTTTCATCGCCTCCACAGAGATCACAGCATTCACTAAGATCCACCACTTCATGCCCATCTTCATCAATAAAAGTCTTCACAACTTTAGTTAGAACGGGCTTCTTCTTAGCTAAGTTAGAAATAATAAAGAAAAAACAAAGACACTTACATAGAAGCGCAAGTCTTGCGGCTGATCGGTATACTTTTTTTCCAACAGGAGAGCGAGAACGACTACGACTGCGACTAGCAGCAGTATTACTAGTTCTCCCCCAACGAGACAGACGCACTCGCAATTCGGCTACGTCCGCATCTTCTCGCCACTCCCCCCACACTCTCATCGTCTCCTTCACTGCTATTTCTACCTCTTTTTCTTCCTCCATCTTCTTCTTCTCTAAATAGGCTAGCTTAGCCCTTATATATTTAAGGCGACTTTGCGTCTCACTCCACCCCGCATCCATAAAGCGCCTCACTACTGTCTCCTCCCCCCAGCCTTTACTCTCCCAAATACCATAGACATTCTTAAGATCCCCAGAGCCCTTCTTAGGTAAAAACTCATATTCATACCAAGTTTCTAGCCCTTCCATCCTTAAATAAGGTCTCACTAGACTAGGGTGACTAACTAAGGCTCGAGGGGGGTTAGAATAAACAGAAGAAGAAGAAGATATCGACCGCCTACGAGGGCTAGGTACCTCACTTTTAGCATCGGCTCCACCACCCACAT
>Ga0207702_10001115_pt1 | contig 27440 bp, 29 predicted proteins | sample KBSCornC62_FD_184302 | JGI IMG/M metagenome (GOLD analysis project Ga0207702, IMG submission 184302) | Corn rhizosphere microbial communities from Kellogg Biological Station, Michigan, USA - KBS Corn C6-2 (SPAdes) (version 2) | ecosystem: Host-associated > Plants > Roots > Rhizosphere > Soil ...
CGCATCGTAGGGATAGCTTTGCGCCATCTGGCGCAGCGCCGACTCGCTCTGGATGTGCACGTAGTTTTCGTAATCGTCGACCTGGAACACAGCCTCGGCGGTGTCGACCACCTGCCACACGATCACGGCAGCGATCTCGGTGGGATTGCCGTCGGCGTCGTTCACCTTGAGCTTGGACGATTCGAAATTGCGCACGCGCAAGCTGACCGCGCGCTTGGCGAGGAACGGGTTGGTCCAGCGCAGTCCGGTCTCGCGCGTCGTGCCGGCGTAGCGGCCGAACAGCAGCAGCACCATGCCCTGGTTCGGCTGCACCTGGAAGAAGCCCTTGCACAGGAACGCGAACAGCGCGAACAGGATCACCGAGCCCGCGAGGATGCCGATCGCCTGATGCAGCGCGCCGTGGACGAAGCCCGCGACGCAAAAGAGCATGGCGATCGTGAACAGCACCGCGAAGGGAATGCCGGACAGCGAGGAAGCACGCGTTTCGTTCATGGGAGTCTCCGCTTGGGTAGCGAAACGATATCACAATGATATCTAACGCAACAAACGGAATACACCGATCCATGTTGCGCTCGCTGGAAGACCTGCACCCGTGTCCGCGGGCGCAAGCAAGCAGCCGGCTCGCTTGGACAAAGCCCCAGTAGGGCGGGTGGCAACCCGCCTTCTGCATGTCGAGTGGCGGGATCCGCTTCGCTACTCCCGGCCACATGCTGTACCCATGCGCGCAGGTCAGGATTTGGATGGCTTGCGCAGCGTTTCCTGCGACGACACCGCAAGCCAACGGCCGTCGATGCGCGCGAACACGTCGGTGAAAGGCACTTCGACGGTCCAGCCCTTGCTGCGCGAATGCACTTCGTTGATGCCGGTCGCGACGGCGGTGTCGCCCCACACCCGCACCTGCAGGTGCGTGATGTGCTGCGTGGCATCCACGGACGCGTGAAGCCCGGCCAGCAGCGTGGCCTTGTCGCGAACGTCGCCCTTCCAGTCGATGTCGCGGTAATCGTCGGCGAGCAGCGGGGCGAGATCGTCGCGGTGGCCACGGGCGATATCGGCGATCCAGCGCTGTTCCAGTTTTTCGACCGCGTGTTGGGCGACACTTTGCGCCTTCGAAGCGGTTTGCGTCGGTGTGGCCGCGCTCGACATCATGGGCAGCGCCGCCAGCGCGCTGAATATCGCGCCGCGCCGCTTCACGGCTTGATCCTGGAGGGCCGTGCGATCGGCGCCCAACCGTCCGGCCCGAGTACCTGCAGGCTGTGGAAGCGCGCCTTGTAGCCCATTTTGGGATGGTGCGCGATCCAGTAGCCGAGGTACAGGTGCGGCACGCCACGCAAGCGTGCCAGTTCGATCTGGCGCAGGATCGCGTAGGTGCCGAGGCCGCGCTTCGGCAAGTCCGGATCGAAGAAGGTGTACACCGCGGACAATCCGGTTTCGCACACGTCGGTGACCGCCACCGCGACCAGGCGACCCTCGCACCGGAATTCGAGGAACACCGTCGGGCTCCAGGGCGCCGCGAGAAAATGCGAGAAGTCCTCGTCGCTGGCTTCGTCCATGCCGCCGCCCGGATGGCGCGCGTGCAGATAGCGTGCGTACAACTCCTGGCGCTCGGTGGTCAGGCCGGGCCGGCATTCGGTCAGTTCGACGTCGCGGTTCGAGGCGAGGCAGCGGCGCTGGCTGCGATCGGGCGTGAACGTCGCCACGTCGATCCGGCACGGCTCGCAGGCATGGCAACGCTGGCAATGCGGGTGATAGACGTGGCCGCCGGCGCGGCGGAACCCGCGCGCCAGCGAAAGTGCGTACAGCTTGGGCAGGTTTGGCGCGGCCGGGTCCAGCACCAGGTTCTGCGCGGTGCGTCCCTCGAAATAGCCGCACGGATGCGGGAGGGTCTGGAACAGCCGGACGCGTTCGCTGCGCAGGGTCATTTCACCAGACCGAAATCAACTTCGCTCCGTAGATGGCGAGGGCGATGCACACCGCGACCAGCACCGCGGTACGCACGCGGGCCGCGACATGCGCGGGGCTGCGCCCGCCGCCGCCGGTTTTCTGGAACCGGTACGCGGCCAGTTCTTCCGCATAACGGGTTACGGGTTCGATGCCGATGTCGCGCATCAATTGGCGCGCGCGGGTGTGGTCGCTGGCGTGCTTCACCCACACCGACGGCCAGTTGTCGCTGCTGCCGGGGCGGGCATAGGAAAACCGCCGGTAACTTTTGCTGTCGTACGCCCGCAAGTTGGTCACCTTGGTGGCGATGCCATGTTCGGCCATCACCGCGACCAACCGCTCGACGTTTTCGATTCTGGGGGAGCTGTAAATCCTGCGCATGCGGAAAGTTTACGACAGTTTCCGCGGCGCGGAATGACTCCCGGGCGGCGCCGAAATTTCGGGTTAAGGATGCGCTGATTTTGCTAGTCATCTCGGAATCGCGGGGTGGAATCAGCCCGACCCATCAAGTCGCGTAGGTTGGCGCTGAGCCCGGACTTGATCCGGGGGAAGCCCAACGCGGTCGGAGTTCACCCCGCCCGTCATGCCTCGACGTTGGGCTTCTCCCGGCTCGCGCCGGGATCAGCCCAACCTACCAAACCCACGCAGGTTGGCGCTGACCCCGGACTCGATCCGGGGAAGCCCAACATGGGAGCTGATGGTTCACCGATCGCGCATTTCCCGCAGCCGCAGCAGACCTTCCTGCGCGCTCGACGCCACCAGCTTGCCGGCAAGATCGAACATCTGCCCGCGCACCAATCCGCGCGCGCCCTGCGCGGTCGGACTTTCGCACGAGTACAGCAGCCAATCGTCCACCCGGAACGGGCGATGGAACCACAACGCGTGGTCGAGGCTCGCCATCTGCAGGTTGGGCGTCAGGTAGGAAACGCCGTGCGGCAACAACGCGGTGCCGATCAGGTGGTAGTCGGACGCATACGCCAATAACGCGCGATGCAGCGCGGGCGTGGCCTCGATCCGCTGGGTGAGCCGGAACCAGATGTGCTGGTAGGCCGGGCGCTTGGGCGGGTGCAGCTCATCACGCGGCCACACGAAACGGTATTCGAACGGGCCATCGGTGGACAGCCAGCGCTGCAGCTTGGGCGGCAGCTTGGCGAGTTCGTCCCGGGGCAGTGACGTGGGCGGTTCCAGGTCTTCGGGTTTCGGCACTTCGGGCATGCCGGTCTGGTGTTCGAAGCCGGGTTCGTCGATCTGGAACGATACCGCGCAATTCAGGATCGGCTGGCCGTGCTGGATCGCTTCCACGCGACGCACCGAAAAGCTGTGCCCATCGCGGGCGCGATCGACGTGGTAGACGATCGGCGCGTCGACGTCCCCGGCGCGCAGGAAATACGCGTGCAGGGAATGCGCGGCACGTTCGGGGCCGACCGTTTGCTGCGCGGCCGACAGCGCCTGTCCCAGCACCTGGCCGCCGAACACGTATTTGGTGCCGATGTCGCGGCTCTGGCCGCGGAACAGGTTGTCCTCCAACCGTTCGAGTTGCAGCAGTTCGATCAGCTCGTTGACGTGCGGTTGGGTCATGAGGGACGCGTGGGCTGCAAAAAGACGCGGAATTATACCTGCGTCATTCCGCGCTCCAGCCGGCGCAGCCCGCATGCGTCCATGACGCGCGGCCAGGGGAACTTCGGCCCCGGGTCGAGCTTGCGCCGCACCTGCTTCGAAGGATCATCGCTGGCGGTGACCGTGCCGGTGTCGAGATCCTCATGACCGGCGATGCGTCGCAGGTTCGGCAATGTCGCGCGCAGGTACGCGAGCAGGGCCAGCAGTGCATCGATCTGCGCGTCGGGGTACGGTTCGGTCATCTGCCGGCGCGAGTCGAACCAGTCCGGCCAGCGGCCGGTGTTGACCAGTTCGATGCCGACGGCGTGCTCGTTGTGGCCGCGCACGTGGTGCGCCACGCGTTCGTCGGGCACGTAGCGCACGATGCCGCCGTCGCGGTCGACGTAGTAATGCCCGCTGTTGCCGGTGCCGCTGGCGTGCACGATGCGTTCGCCGTATTCGCGCGCGGTCGCGAGATCAGGTAATTCCGTGCAATGGATCACCACCAGATCGACATCGGCGAGCACGCGTGATTGCAGGCGCTCGACGTAGGGCAGCGGCTGGTCCTGGATCGCGGGTGATTGCATGGCGCGAAGTGTTGCACGGAAAGGCGAAGCACGGGCCGTGCCTGTTACGCTTTCCGGCCCCGGCTTCGCACTTGGCCGTTTGTCAGCGGTAATGCAACATGGATTCCGGGTGCGGCCCCGCGGGCTGCCCGAAATGACGAAGGGTTGCCACGCTTCCCCGATTCCCGATTCCCGATTCCCGATTCCCGATTCCCGATTCCCGATTCCCGAGTAACCATGTCCGGCCACGTCATCCTTTCCCACGGCTCCGACAGCGGGCCCGACGCCACCAAGGTGAGCGCGCTGACGCGTGTCGCCGAGTCGCTGGGCTGGACCACGTTAAAGCCCGACTACCGCGAGGAAGACGCGCTCGGCTATGCGGGCGCGGTGCCGCCGCGTGTCGGGCGTCTCGTCGAGACGATGCGGGGTGCCCCGCGGCCACTGGTGCTGGCGGGTTCCAGCATGGGCGCGTTCGTGTCGGGGCTGGCGTCGCTGCGCGCGCCTTGCGACGGGCTGTTCCTGGTCGCGCTGCCGACGATGATCCCCGAATGCCCGCAGCCGTTCGACATGGCGGCCGGTGTGCCCGCGATGCTGATCCACGGCTACGAGGACACGCTGTGTCCGGTACTGGCCGCGCAAGCATTCGCACGCATGCGCGGCATGCCGGCGTTGCTGCTGCCGGACGACCACCGGTTGGCGATGCACGTGCCGGTGATCGAACGGGAATTTCGCGCGTTTCTCGAATCGGCTTCGGCGCGGGCAGGATGACGTGACGCAATTTTTCGCCACCTGCCCGAAGGGCCTCGAATATCTGCTGCGCGACGAGTTGGCCGCGCTGGGCGCCGACGCGCGCGAAGCCCTGGCGGGTGTGCGTTTCGAAGGCGACATGGCGTGCGCCTATCGCGCCTGCCTGGAATCGCGGCTTGCCAGTCGCATCTTGATGCCGCTCGCGGACTTCGCCGCGGATGATGCCGACGCGTTGTATGTCGGGGCGCGCGGTGTCGACTGGTCGCAGCACATGGCGCCGGACGCCACCCTCGCGATCGACGCCATCGGCAGCAGCGGCGCGATCACGCATTCGGGTTTCGCGGCGCAGAAGACCAAAGATGCGATCGCCGACCAGTTCCGCGAACGCTACGAAATACGCCCGACAGTGCAGCCGGAGCGGCCTGATGTCCGGCTCAATCTGCGGCTGCACAAGGGACGCGCCACGTTGTCGCTCGATCTGTCCGGCGAGCCGCTGCACCGCCGTGGCTGGCGTCGCGAACAGGGCGAGGCGCCGCTGAAGGAAAACCTTGCCTGCGCGATGCTGCTGCGCGCGCGCTGGCCGGAAATGTACGCCGAAGGCGGCGCGCTGGTCGATCCGATGTGCGGTTCCGGCACCTTGCTGATCGAGGCGGCGTGGATGGCGGCGCGCGTCGCACCGGCGCTGCAGCGCGACTATTTCGGATTCCTGGGCTGGCGTGGTCATGACGCCGGGCTGTGGCAGCGTCTGCACGATGCGGCGCAGGAACGCGCGCAGGAGGGTCTGCGCGCACTGCGTTCGTGCTTCTTCGGCAGCGACAGCGACGGACGCATGATCGCGGTCGCGACGCACAACCTTCAGAGCGCCGGCGTCGCGGGTTTCGTCACGCTGGACAAGCGCGCGGTCGAACATCTGGAACCGCCCGCGGGTTTTGCATCGGGACTGGTCATCACCAATCCGCCTTACGGCGAGCGCATGGGCGATCTTGCGACGCTGCCGGCGATGTACCGCGCGTTCGGCGGGCGGCTGCGGTCGGGATTCGCCGGCTGGCAGGCGGCCGTGCTGACCAGTGAGCCGGAACTCGAACGCGCGCTTGGGCTTCGCGCGGACAAACACTATGTGCTGTTCAACGGTGCGATCGAGTGCCGATTGGGCGTGCTCGAAGTCCGCGCCCCTGCGGCGGCGCGTGAGACGGCGCCGTTGTCGGCCGGTGCGGAAATGGTCGCCAACCGCATCCGCAAGAACCTGCGCAACCTGCGCAAGCAACTGTCGCGCGAAGGCATCACCTGTTTTCGCGTCTACGACGCCGACCTGCCGGAATACGCCGCGGCCATCGACGTCTATCGCGGCTGGCCCGAAGACGATGCCGATGCGGGCGACGAAACCACGGCGCAGACATGGCTGCACGTGCAGGAATACGCGCCGCCCGCCAGCGTCGAGGCCAACGCCGCGCAAACCCGGTGGCGAGATTTGCAACGCGCCGCGCGCGCCGCGCTGGATGTTCCACGCGAACGCATGGTCACCAAGACCCGCGCGCGCGGCAAGGGCGGCAGCAAGTACGGCCGGTTTGCGGCGCGCGAGGAATTCCTGGTCGTGGAGGAGGGCGGGCTGCGCTTTCTCGTCAACCTGCGTGATCGCATCGACACGGGACTGTTCCTCGATCACCGGCTGGTGCGTGCCCGGTTGCGCGAACTTTCCCGCGACCGCGACGTATTGAACCTGTTCGCCTACACCGGTGCGGCCAGCGTGTACGCGGCGGCGGGCGGCGCGCGCAGCACCACCAGCGTCGACCTGTCACAGGGCTATCTCGAATGGGCGTCGCGGAACCTGGTCCTGAACGGTTTCGGCGGCAGCGACCACGTGCTTGCCCGCGCCGACGCCATGACGTTTCTTGCCGAGAGCCGTGCACGCTTCGGGTTGATCTATGTCGATCCACCCACGTTTTCGAATTCCAAGCGCGCGGGCGATTTCGACGTCCAGCGCGACCATGTCGCGTTGCTGGAAGCCTGCGCGCCGCGCCTGCGCGGCGACGGCGTGATCGTGTTCTCCAACAATTTCCGGCGCTTCAAACTGGACGTCGAGGCGCTGTCACGAACCTTCGCGATCGAAGACGTCAGTCGCGCCAGCATCCCCGCGGACTTCGCACGGCGACCACACATCCATGGCTGCTGGCTGTTGCGGAAACATTGAATCCGGTGTTCCGTCCCGGGTGAACGTCGACTCCGTGACGCAGTGGTCAGGAACGATCACACGATTTAAGCCGTGATTCAGTCCCAAGGCACGAGCATGCGAACGGGCTGAAGTTGGAGGCACCCATGAACGTTCGTGGATTCTTTCGTCGTGCGGGCCTGGCAATCGCCTTGCTCGCGGCATCGTTCTGGATCGCGCCGAGTGCGTTCGCGCATTCGCACGTGAGTGTCGGAATCGGCTTTTCGGCGCCGGGCTTCGGTGTCAGCGTCGGCAATTGCTGGCGCTGTGGCTATTGGGCACCGCCGCCCCCGGTGTACTACGCACCCGCGTATTACCCCGCGCCGGTGTACTACCCGGCACCCGCAACCGTGTATTACGCGCCGCGTCCCGCCTACTACGGCTATGGCTATTACGCGCCGCCGCGCTATCACTACTATCGGGGCGGCTACGGCCACGATCGCGGCTGGCACCACCATCGCGGTGGCTATTACCACCATCGCCATCATTGATGCGCTCGCATGATTGGAACGGGTTTTACGAACCTCGTACGCGCGATGTGCTAAAACTGCGTGCGCATGAGTTCCCACCCCAGCCTTGATCCGCGCCATGGCGGCGAAGCCGCCATCGACCTGCATTCGATCCGCACGTTCCTGCGGCAGTGGGTGCGCGATCCGGTGAAGATGGCGTCGGTGACGCCCTCCGGCCGGCAGCTCGCGCGACTAATGGTCGAGCAACTGCCGCCGGGCTGCGAGCGCGTCGTCGAAGTGGGCGCGGGCACCGGCGTGTTCACGCGGGCGCTGCTGGATGCGGGCATCGCGCCGTCGCGATTGCTGGTGGTGGAGATCAACCCCGATCTTGCGGATTTCCTGTGCGACCGGTTCCCCGGCGTGGCGGTCGCGTGCGCGGACGCGCGCCATCTCGACACGCTGGCGGAAGAACATGGCCTGCTTGCCGATGGCAAGCTCGACGCGGTGGTCAGCGGGCTCGGCATGTTGTCGATGAGCAGCAGCCTGCGTTGCGACATCCTGCGCGCCGCATTCGCCGCGTTGGGAGAGGGCGGCCGTTTCATCCAGTTCACCTACGGTCCGGCCAGTCCGGTGCGCCGCCACGAGCGCGACGCGCTCGGCTTGCGGATGCATCGCGCGGGTTTCGCGCCACGCAACCTGCCGCCGGCCACGGTGTACGTGTACCAGCGATTGCGTTCGCGGCAGATCGCGAGCGTGCGGCAGCCGCCGCATTCCTGAAAGCCGCGCGGCGGCTCAGGCGAGTTCCAGCGAATAGTGCCGCGTGCCGGATTCGCGGACGTAGCCCAGCGATTCATAGAGCGCCTGCGCCGGGTGATTGTCCTCGGCGGTTTCCAGCACCAGTCGCAACGCGCCGGTTTCCAGCGCGAATGCCCGGGCGCATTCCATCAATGCGCGCGCCACGCCGGCATGCCGGGCGGCGGGCGACACGAACAAATCGTTGAGTACCCAGATGCGGTGCGCCGATACCGACGAAAAGAACGGATACAACTGGGTGAAGCCGAGCGCTTCGCCCGCCGCATCGCGGGCGATGAAGATCACCGATTCGTCGCGTTGCAGCCGTGTCTGCAGGAACGCGCGCGCAAGCGCACGATCGGAAGTTCGTCCGTAGAAAACCCGGTAGCCGTCGAACAACGGCGCCAGCGCGTCGAGGTCATCCAGCGTGGCGCGGGACGTGACAAGGGATGCGGACGATACCGGGGTGGACATGGACGGCGGCCTGCATGGGAGACCGCCATGATGCCCAAGCGCCGGGCGGCCGCGCAAGCGCGGTCACCCGATGGCCGGTCCGGCGCTCAATGCTGGTTCTGCACCCACTTTTCGTATTGCCCGCGGCTGATGGACTGGCCCTGGCCGCTGGCGTACAGGAAGTCGCTGTCCAGCGGCGGATAGGCCTGCGCTTCGTCCGCGCTGATGCGGCCGTCGTGGTTGGCATCCAGCGTGGCGAACGACGGCGGCGGGCCGTAGTCCCGGACCTGCGCAGGCATGCCGGCGTTTACGGTGAGCGTGCCGCCGTTGCTGTCGGGAAGCGGGTACTGCGCACTGGTTTCCGTGCCTTGGTAGAACTGCCCGGCGGCATTTTGCTGCGGCGGCGGGGTCATGGCGGTCGCGGGTTCCGCGGGTGGTGCCGGCATGGCCGGCGGTGGCGGCGGCGGCGAAGTTTGCGGAGGCGCCGGGACGGGTTGCGCCGGCTGCGCAGGCATCGTGGTCGCCGGGGGAACCATGGGTTGCTGGGGCGGTGGTGGCGGAGGCGGCGGCGGTGGCGGCGACATTTGCGCGTTGCCGACCGACGCCACCGCGAACAGCGCCACCGCGATCGCGCCGGCCAGCGACAGACGAACCGAACGTTGCGTACTCATGGACCCTCCTCAGACAAGGAAGCCGTGCTTCGCACAGTAGACCGCGCGCGCCGTCGTGGGTTCGTCAAGGTTCCGTCAAACCGGACTTGGCGATCAGTCGCCATTCAACTCGAAGGCTGTGGTGGATCAAGCCGCCTTGCTGCGCACCGACAGCGTCTCCAGCAATTCGCCGGCCACGCGCAGGCGGTCGGCAGGTTCCGGCAATTCCATCGCGATCCGCAACTTGTCCTGCCCGTCCAGTTTGTAGACGCGCGGTTTCTGCTGGATCAGGCGGATGATGGTGGCGGGATCGACATCGGGTTTGGCGCGGAAGGTGATGCGTCCACCGGCCGCGCCGAGATCAAGCTTGCGGATGCCGAGCGCGTCCGCGCGCAGTTTCAGCGAGGCAATCGCGAACAGGTTTTTGGTCGCTGCCGGCAGCAGGCCGAAACGATCGATCATCTCGACCTGCAGTTCGCGCAAGCCTTCTTCGTCGTTCGCGCTGGCAACGCGCTTGTACAGGGTCAGGCGCGTGTGCACGTCGGGCAGGTAGTCGTCCGGAATCAGCGCCGGCATGTGCAACTCGATCTCGGTGCCGCTGTCGCCGCCCAGGTCGAAATCCGGCACCTTGCCGGAACGCAGCGCGTGCACCGCGCGTTCCAGCAGCTCGTTGTACAGCGAGAAACCGATCGCCTCGATCTGGCCCGACTGCGCCTCGCCCAGCAGTTCGCCCGCGCCGCGGATCTCCATGTCGTGGGTCGCCAGCGTGAAGCCGGCGCCGAGCTCTTCCAGCGATTCCAGCGCGGCGAGGCGCTTTTCCGCATCGGCGGTCATGGCCTTCCTGTCGGGCACGATCAAGTACGCGTACGCGCGGTGGTGCGAGCGGCCGACGCGCCCGCGCAACTGGTGCAACTGCGCGAGGCCGAAGCGGTCGGCGCGGTCGATCACGATGGTGTTGGCGGTCGGTACGTCGATGCCTGATTCGATGATGGTGGTGCACACCAGCACGTTGAAACGCTGGCGGTGGAAATCCAGCATCGCCTGTTCGAGTTCGTGCGCGCCCATCTGGCCATGCGCGACGCGGATGCGCGCGTCCGGGATCAGTTCGGCAAGATCGCGCGCAGTGCGCTGGATCGTGTCGATGCTGTTGTGCAGGAAATACACCTGCCCGCCGCGCGCGAGTTCGCGCTGGAAGGCTTCGCGCACCAGCGCCGGATCGTATTGCGCGACCATGGTCTTCACCGCCATGCGCGCGGCCGGCGGCGTTGCGATGATGGAAAGGTCGCGCATGCCACTCATCGCCATGTTGAGCGTGCGCGGGATCGGCGTCGCGGTGAGGGTGAGCAGGTCCACTTCGGCGCGCAGTTTCTTCAACTGTTCCTTGTGGCGGACGCCGAAGCGGTGCTCCTCGTCCACGATGACGAGGCCAAGGTCGCGGAACTTCACGTCTCGCTGCAGCAGCTTGTGGGTGCCGACCACGATGTCGAGCTTGCCGTCGGCAAGCCGCTTCAGCGCATCGGCCACGTCCTGCTTCGCGCGGAATCGCGACAGCAATTCCACCCTGATCGGGAAATCCGCCAGCCGGTCACGGAAACTGTCGAAGTGTTGCTGGGCAAGGAGCGTGGTCGGCACCAGCACCGCGACCTGCTTGCCAGCGCTGGCCACGGCGACTGCTGCGCGCAGCGCGACTTCGGTCTTGCCGAAGCCGACGTCGCCGCACACCACGCGATCCATCGGTTGCTTTGCTTCAAGATCTGCAAGCACCGCATCGATCGCAGCCTGCTGGTCGGGCGTTTCCTCGAAGGGGAAACCGTCCGCGAAGCGCGCCAGCATCGCGCGGTCGTATTCGATGGCGTTGCCTTGACGTGCCGCGCGCTGCGCATGGATCGCCAGCAATTCGGCCGCGACGTCGCGTACCTTTTCCGCGGCCTTGCGCTTGGCGCGCTCCCACGCTTCGCCGCCGAGCGAGTGCAGCGGCGCGTGTTCGTCGTCGGCACCGGAATAACGGCTGACCAGCGCAAGCTGTGCGACCGGCACGTACAGCTTGTCGCCGCGCGCGTATTCGATCGCCAGGAATTCGCCGGGCATTCCCCCGACGTCCAGCGCGATCAGCCCCAGATAGCGGCCGACGCCGTGGTCGACATGCACGATTGGCGCGCCGATTTCGAGTTCGGTCAGATCGCGCAGGATCGCTTCGGGATCGCGCTCGGCCGTCTTGCGCCGCTTGCGTTCGGTGCGTGCACGTTCGCCGACCAGTTCGCGCTCGGTGATGAGGGTGAGCGCCGGCTGGGCCAGGGAGAATCCGCGATCCAGCGGTGCGACCGTGATCGCAATGGCCATCGCCTCATCGTCATTCCGGCCTTCGCCGGCACGACGGGCAAGAAATTCCTGCCAGTCCTCCACGACCTGCGGCTGCAACTCCGCCGTCGCCAATTGCTCCAGCAAAGCCTCGCGCCGTCCCGCCGAATCCGCGGCAATCAGCACGCGTTGCTCCGCATGCGCATCGACCCAATCGCGCAGACGCGCCGCGAACCCGCCGCCCGCTGTGCCGCTGGCGGCGAGTTCGGGCGGCGCCTGCGTCCCCGTATCCGCAGCGCGCGCATCATCGGCGCCGACGAGATCGATGCGCAGCACGCGGTTCAGCCGCTCGCGCAGCGACTGCGGGGGCAGATAGAGCTCCACCGGCGGCAGCACCGGACGCTCGATGTCGTGCGCGCGCTGGTCGTAGCGATCGCCGGTCTGCTTCCAGAACGTCTCGGCGGCATCGAGCGAATGGTTGGCGAGCACGAACAGCGCTTCATCGCCGAGATAGTCGAACAGGGTTTCCGTGACATCGAAGAACAGCGGCAGGTAGTACTCGATGCCGCCGGGCGTCACGCCCTGCTTCATGTCCTGGTACAGCGGGCAACGGCGTACGTCGATCGGAAAGCGTTCGCGCAGGCGGTCGCGGAACGCGCGCATCGCCTCGTCGGTCAGCGGGAACTCGCGCGCGGGCAGCAGGTTGACCGCGTCGACCGGATGCGATGAACGTTGCGTCTCCGGATCGAACGCGCGGATCGATTCGATCTCGTCGTCGAACAGTTCGATGCGATAGGGCTCGTCGACGCCCATCGGGAAAATGTCGAGCAGCGCGCCGCGCACCGCGAATTCGCCGTGCTCGCCCACCTGCGGCACGTTGCGGTAGCCGCTGGCTTCGAGGCGGCGCTGTTCGTCGGCGAGGTTCAACCGTTGACCGCGTGCCACGGACAGTCCGCTGCCCGCGATGTGCGTGCGCGGCGCCAGCCGCTGCATCAACGTGGAGACCGGCACCACCAGCACGCCGCGGCGGGTGCCGGGCAGGCGGTTCAAGGTGTCGATGCGCTGCGACACCAGTTGCGGGTGCGGCGCGAACAGGTCGTAGGGCAGGGTTTCCCAATCGGGAAAATGCAGCACCGGCAGGTCGCCCGCGAATACCGCCAGTTCGTCTTCGAGCGTGCGCGCCGCGCGGCTGTCGGCGGTGACCGCGACGATCACGCCGTCGCGCCGTCGCGCCGCTTCGCACAACAGCAGGGCCAGCGACGAGCCGGCCGGTTCGCGCCAGTCGCGGCGCTGGCCGGGCGTGCGCGGAAGCGCGGGCAGGGGGATGTCGAATGAGGCCACGAAAGATCGCTCGCAATACGAAACACTGCCGGAGCGCGTTTGCGCACCAGCAGAGGGAAAGACCGGCAATTTTATCAGTGCGCTACCGCGGCGGCGCGAGGCGCACGCACAATACGCCGGCGTCGTTCGGGTCAGGTGTAATGGTGGCGCCGAGTTCGCGGCACAAGTCCAGCATGCGTCCATTGTCGGCGCGGACGCTGCCGTGCAGCGCAGCCAGCCCGCGGCGGCGCGCTTCGTCCAGCAACTTCAACATCAGGCGCTTGCCGATGCCGTGGCCGGAGATGGCCTTGCCGACGATCAACCCGAATTCGGCGGTGCGCGCATCCGCCGACGCCATGTGCAGGTCCGCGACGGCGCGGATTTCGCCGGCGTCGTCCACCACGAACGCGGCATCGCGTGCGGGATCGAGCCCGCGCACCTGCGCCTGCACAGACGCCGGCAACTCACGCGAGCGATAGAAGAAACGGTATTCGATTTCCTCGGGCGTCAGCCGAAGAAACGCGCGGCGCAGTGCTTCCAGGTCGTCGGGACGCAGCGGCCGCATGACGAAGCTTCGCCCGTCGCCGAGCCGGATGGATTCTTCGAATCGAGCAGATGTCACGGCCTGAGCCGCTGTGTGAAGTCAGGCCACGGACCGGAACAACCGGTGGGTGGCGATCACGGACGATCGCACATCAGCGTATGACGCCCACCCCGACGCCGAAGCTGATGTTGGGATGGCCCTGGCGCATTTCTTCGGGCGTCCAGCGATGGAAGTCGCCGTTGCGCACGAACACCATTGGATAGACGTAGCGCGCTTGCCCGACTGGTTCGGCCTGGGTGCCGGTGAACTGTCCGCGCACCGTGATCAGCGAACCCTTCGGGAAATTCATCGGTTCGAGGAAGCCCGGCACCTCGGCCATGAAGCGCCCGGTCGCGGGCTCCTTGAGCCGGGGCCGCTGCGACGAATCGAGCGGATAGGCGAGCACTTCGATGCGCGTGTGGTCGGCCAGGTTCTGCACGCCGATCACTTCGCCTCCCCAGATGACTTGCGCCTGCGGGAAATTGTTCGGCGAACCGGCGATCTGGTCGGGCGTGGCATCCATGATCTCCGGGCCGGCCTTGTAGAGGGGCGCGGGTGCGCACGCGGCGATCGCGACCGGCAGTGCCGCCGCGAGCATCAGCCGAACGAGCAGAAGCGGGGAACCGAACGGTGCGCGCATGGCGAAGGCCTCGTTCACAACGGGACGTCTGCGAGGATAACCAAAATCGGTCACCCCGGCGCGGCGCCGCGTTGCATTCATTCACCGCGTAGCCAGCGCAGGCTTTCCGATGCGCCCGCGGATTGCGCGAGCGCGTCGCGCAGCGTCGGCAACATCTTGGCCAACGTGGCATCCAGCTTCCACGGCGGATTCGCGATCAGCATGCCGCAGCCGTTCAGGCGCAACGGCGAATCGTCGGGACGCACCAGCAGCTCCGCGACGAGCACTTTGTCGAACGGGCCGTTCGCGATGTGCCGATGGAACGGCGCGATGGTGCGATGCGTCTTGATCGGATACCACACCGCGTAAACACCGTTCGGCCAGCGGGCATGCGCGGATCCGAGCGCCGCCTCGATTGCCGCGAATTCGCCTTCCTGCGCCTCGAACGGCGGGTCGATCAACACCAGCCCGCGTTTCTCGGCCGGCGGCAGCAGCGCATTCAACGCGGCGTAGCCGTCGCGCGCATGCACGTGGGCGCGGCGATCGTCGCGAAACAACGCGCGCAACGCGGCGGCTTCGTCTTGCTGCGTTTCGCAAAGCACGAGGCGATCGTCCGGGCGCAGCGCCAGTGCCGCCAGCAATGGCGAGCCGGGATAGTTTCGCAACGTTCCGTCCGGATTGAAGGCGCGGATCGCCTCGACATAACGCTGCAGCGGTGTGGGCGGCTCGGAGCTGTCGAACAATCGCCCGATGCCATCCCGCCACTCGCCCGTTTTCGCCGCCTCCTCCTCGTCGAGCGCGTAGCGGCCGCGTCCCGCGTGCGTGTCGAAATGGCACAACGGCTTGTCCTTCGCCGTCAATGCGTCCAGCAGCGCCAGCAGGATCGCGTGCTTGAACACGTCCGCGAAGTTGCCGGCGTGGAAGGCGTGGCGGTAGTTCATGCCAAGAACAAAACGGACAGGGTAGCTGGAGTTCTTGCACAGGATAGCGCATCATGTGATGCGCTATCCGATGTATGATCCGGGTACATGATTCGGAGGCACCGCCATGCGCACCACCGTGACAATCGACGACGATTTGCTCAAGGCGGCCAGCGTCGCCGCCGGTACCGATGAGCGTTCGGTGGTGCTGCACGAGGCGTTGCGCGCGCTGATCGAACGCGATGCCGCACGCCGGCTGGCACGGCTCGGCGGCAGCGATCCGAAGGCGCGCGCGCCGCGGCGACGCCGCGTGGCGCAGGCGCGGGGCGGGCGTCGGCCCGCCCCATGATCCTGGTCGATACGTCGGTCTGGATCGACCATTTCAGGCGCGGAGACACGGCGCTTGCCAACTTGCTGGGAGCGGGTCTCGTGATCTGCCACCCATTCGTGATCGGTGAACTCGGCTGCGGCGGGTTGAAACATCGCGCACGTATTCTCGATGCGCTGGGGAATCTTTCATCGGCATCCGTCGCCACGCATCGCGAAGCGATGATATTTCTGGAACGCCACGATTTGGCCGCGCGCGGCATCGGCTGGGTAGACGTGCACTTGCTGGCCAGCACCGCGCTCTCGGGTGGCACGAGATTCTGGACGCGCGACAAGCGCCTCGCCATGATCGCGGACGATCTGGGAATGATGTGGCACCCCGCGGCGACTTGAGGGGCCGATCCGCTCGTTCACAGACGGCGCCAGGCCGCATGAAGCCTGCTCCAGGGTTGAGCGGCGGTTTCGTCGCGTCTATGCTCCCATGCATGTTTCGTGTGCCGCGCCCGAACTCGACGGTTTTTCGCCTGATGCTTGCACTGGCGTTGCTCGCGTGGACGGCGCTCGCGTTCGGCGCGCCGCCGGGAACCGAAGCGAACCACGCGCCGGCCCCGCCGTCGCAAGCGCAAGTCACGAACGGCTCTCCGCACTGCCACGACAAGACGATGGCCTCGGCCGGATCGCCTGACGTGGCGGCGCCGGCGCCATCGACGGGCCATGGCGATTGCTGCCCAACCGCGTGCCACTGTCTGGCGGCTTCAACGGCCGCGATGACCGTGCCGTGGGTATTCGTTGGGTTCGTCCCATCCGGTGGACATTGGTCCGCGGGTCCGAAGACGCCCGTTCCGCCAGCGTCCGCGGCGCCGCCGTTGCGACCGCCCATCGCCTGAAGCCCGCCGCGGCATTCGATGCCGCGCTTCATCGCACCCGCTTCGCGGTCATCGCGAGGCGTCGTTCTTGCGCAGTCGGCGCGCGTGGCGCGCCCGCGGATATTTTCATGAAACCCATTCACGGCAATCCGGGATCACCGATTCCGGTGCTTTCGCGCCGCCGCTTCGTGCAGGGGCTGGCGCTGGGCGGAACCGCCGCAGTGCTCGGCGGCTTCGTGAAGCCCGTCTGGGCCTTGACGGCCGGCAATCAGCCGCGCGTCCTGTCCGGAACCACGTTCGACCTCGACATCGCCGAATCGGAAGTCGATTACACCGGTGCGCGGCGCGTCGCGACCACGGTCAATGGCCAGTTGCCCGGGCCGCTGTTGCGCTGGCGCGAGGGAACGACGGTCTCGTTGCGCGTCACCAATCGCCTGCGCGTGCCGACGTCGATCCATTGGCACGGCATCCTGCTCCCGTTCGACATGGACGGCGTGCCCGGCATCAGCTTCCCCGGCATCGCGCCGGGCGAAACGTTCACCTATCGCTTTCCGGTGCGGCAAAGCGGCACCTACTGGTACCACGCGCATTCGCGGTTCCAGGAACAGACCGGTCTTTACGGCGCGCTCGTGATCGATCCGGCCCATGGCGAACCGGTGCGCGCCGATCGCGATTACGTAGTGATGCTGAACGACTGGACCGATATGGATTCCGAACGCATCTTCACGGTCCTGAAGAAGCACAGCGAATACTTCAACGTCCACCAGCGCACCGTGCCCGAATTCCTCCGCGATGCCTCGGCAATGGGGTTGGCCGGTGCGTTGCGCGAACGTGCGATGTGGAACCGGATGCGCATGAGCCCGCGCGACCTGATCGACGTCACGGGCTTCACCTACACCTACCTGATGAACGGCACCGCGCCGGCCGGCAACTGGACCGGGCTGTTCCGACCGGGCGAGCGGGTGCGGCTGCGCTTCATCAATGGCTCGGCCAACAGCTATTTCGATGTGCGGATTCCGGGACTGAAAATGTCGGTCATCGCCGCCGACGGACAGGACGTCGAACCGGTCGCGGTCGATGAGTTCCGCATCGCGGTGGCGGAAACGTACGACGTGATCGTCGAGCCGCAGGAAAATCGCGCCTACACGATCTTCGCGCAGTCGATCGACCGATCCGGCTACGCGCGCGGCACCCTGGCGCCGCGCCCCGGCATGGAAGCCGAAGTGCCGCCGATGGATGCGGTGCCGACGCTCACCATGGCCGACATGATGGGCGCGATGGGCGAGGGCGACCATGCCATGCATGGCATGCAGCACGATGCTGTTTCCCTCTCCCGCCGGGAGAGGGTGCCCGAAGGGCGGGTGAGGGTTCGGCAAAGCCATGACGCCATGCACTCGTCCGAATCCTCTCTCCGGCGCCACGCGCCCGGCCTACGGCCGCCTCTCCCGACGGGAGAGGCGAGCGTTCCCGGCGCGATCCGCGCCAACCACGCGCGCACCGAATTCCACAATCCCGGCGTGGACATGCGCGTCGACTGGCCGCGCATCAATCTCGATGATCCCGGCCCCGGACTCCGCGACAACGGCCGGCGCGTGCTGACCTACGCCGACTTGCATACGCTGGGCGGCTCGCTGTATCCGGAACCCGTCACGCGCGAAATAGAACTGCACCTCGACGGCAGCATGGAGCGCTTCATCTGGTCGTTCGACGGCGTGATCTTCTCGAAAGCCAATCCTGTCCACTTCCGTTACGGCGAGCACCTGCGCGTGGTGCTCTGCAACGACACCATGATGAACCATCCGATCCACCTGCACGGCATGTGGAGCGAGGTCGAATCGCCCGACGGCGAGTTCCAGGTGCGCAAGCACACCGTCAACGTGCAGCCGGCGCAGCGCGTCGCGTACCGCGTGAAAGCCGACGCACCCGGGCGTTGGGCGTTCCACTGCCATCTGCTCTACCACATGGAAGCGGGCATGTTCCGCGAGGTGGTGGTGGCATGAACGCACGCATGAAACGGGCGGCATCGGCCGGCGCGCTCGCCGTCGCGATCTTCGCGGGCGCGCCGGCTTTCGCGCAGGACGCCACGCAGGACACGCCGGTGTCCGGGCAAGCGCACCACGAACACCACGCGCAGCATACGTCGCAACCCCGCGCCGCCGCGCCCGCATCCGCCGGATCGAGCGCGGTTCCGCACGCCATGCACGACATGGACACGACGTCCGCGCCGGCCGCCCACGCACGCAGCCCGGATTACTCCGATGGCTACCACTACGGGACCATGGAAGGCATGGAGATGCATGACGATCCCGCCGTCGGCAGCCTGTTGCTGGATCGACTGGAGTACGTGGAGGCGCGCGATGGCGGTCACGCCGTCACCGTCGACGGCGAAGCCTGGTACGGCCGCAATTTCGACAAGTTGTGGCTGAAGTTCGAAGGCGAGCGCGCGGAGGGTCGCTTGCAGGACATGCGCACCGAAGCGCTGTGGTCGCATGCGGTCGCGCCGTTCTGGGATGCGCAGCTCGGCGTGCGCCACGACTTCGGGATCGGCCCTGATCGCACCTGGGCCGCGTTCGGCATCGAGGGTCTGGCACCGTACTGGTTCGAAACCGAGGCGACGTTTTACGTCGGGCAAGCGGGTCGCACGGCGGCGCGCGTGGCGTTCGAGTACGAAGCGCGTTTCACGCAGCGCCTGATCCTGCAGCCCTCGCTGGAAGCCAATTTCTACGGGCGCGACGATCCGCAGCGTGGCATCGGGTCGGGATTGTCGGATGTCGAAGCCGGGCTGCGCCTGCGCTACGAAATCCGTCGTGAATTTGCGCCGTACGTCGGCGTGGTCTGGCAGCAACGCTTCGGCCGCAGCCGCGGCTTCGCGCGCGCGCAGGGCGAGCCCGCCGACGACCTGCAATTCGTGGCGGGGTTCCGTGTCTGGTTTTGACCGTGAAGCGCCCCACGGACGCGCGCGCCCATGGGCGATGCGCATGTAAGGCGACCGGAACCAGCTCGGTCTTCTGGCGAGGTTCGGCCATCCGATGAATCGAGGAGCTTCCATGCGAAAGACATTCGCAGCCGTCGTTTTCACGTGCGCCTGCGCGCTCGCATCGTGGGCCGCCGCGGCCGGGCCCGCGCAATATTTCCCGTCGACCGCCTATGTCGCCCTGCAAGGGTCGAACAGCGTCGAATCGTTTCCTGGCGGCGCCACCCGGGGCAAGCTCGACAGTGCGCACTATGTCGCGGTCAGCCCCGATGGAACGAAACTGCTGGTCAGCAGCGCGGGAACGGAAAACGCCTACGTGGTCGATGCGAAGACCGGCAAGGCGCTCGCCACGATCGTTGTCGGCGCGGTGCCGCAGGGCGTCGCAATCGGGCCGCATGGACGCTTCGGGCTGGCGGTGAGCGCCGGAACGGATTCGGTGATCGTGATCGACATGCGAACGCATCAGCCGGTCAAGACCATCAAGGTCGGCAAGACGCCGCACAACGCGCGCTTCACCGCGGACGGCAAACTCGCCTACGTCACCTTGCAGGGCGGCACGGGCGTGGCGGTGCTCGACATGCACAACCTCGCGAAGGTCGGCGAGATCCCTGTGCCCGGTGTGCATGGGCCGCACAATCTCGACCTTTCCGCCAACGGCCGGGTGTTGTGGGTGCGCGACTTGACGGGCAGCGTCGCCGCCGTGGATCTCAAGACGCGCAAGGAGCTGGCCGTGATTCCTGTCGCACCCGGCCACGCCGGCATCGATGTCGTCCCCGGTGGGCGCTACGTGTTCACCGGCGGCATTGCCGGCCACGTGGTGGACGTGATCGATCCCGCGACGTTCAAGGTGGTCAAGCAGATCGACGTGGGGCAGGGCCCGCACGGTGTCAGGGCCAGCACGGACGGCCGATGGGTGTACGCGACCGTCACCGCCACCAGCAAGGTCGCGGTCATCGACGCGCACTCGCTCAAGGTCGTCAAGCAGATCGACACGCACGGAAAACTGCCGTTCTGGATCGCCGTGCGCGGCAATGACTGAGGCCGTGGCACCCGGTTTCGTGGCGCGATGCCGAAATCTGCCATGATGCGGACACCGATGACGCCTGAACCCGTCCGACAATCCACGCTGCGGTGCCCGCATTGCGGGCATCGCAGCGTGGAGTCCATGCCCGAGGACGCCTGCGTGTTCTTCCACGAATGCGCGGGCTGCGGCGCGATGCTGCGACCGAAATCCGGCGACTGCTGCGTGTTCTGTTCGTACGGCGACGTGCCGTGTCCGCCGGTGCAGCGGCAACGGCCCTGCTGCGAGCGGTGATCCACGAATTTCAGTGCAGGTCCACCATGATCGTGGCCGGGTGCTCGGCGTGCCAGATCACCGGCTGCGCGCGATACAGTTTCGGCAACGCGCGCTGGAGCGCTGCGACCTTGGACGCGTCATTGATGACGATGTAGAGCGCGTCCGGGTGCAGGCGTGCGTAATCCTGGTGGTAATCCTCGGCGGGATAGAACGCCTTCAGCGCCACGACCTGCGTCACGATCGGTGCCGCAAACGCGTGCGCGGCACCGAGTTGCGCGATGTAGTCCTTCGCGATCTTTTGCTGCTCGGCATTGGCGTAGAAGATCACGCCACGGTATTGGGTGCCGGTGTCGGGGCCCTGGCGGTTCAACTCGGTCGGGTTCGTCGCTACGGAAAAATACACGCGCAATAATTGTCCGTAGGTGATCTTCGAAGGGTCGTAGGCGATCCGGATGGCTTCAGCGTGGCCGGTATCACCGTCGCTGACCTGTTCGTAGGTGGCGGTTGCGGCCGCGCCGCCCGAATAGCCGGAGGTCACGTTGGTTACGCCGGGCACGTGTTCGAACACCCATTGCGTGCCCCAGAAGCAACCGCCCGCCAGCACCGCAGTGGCTTTGCCGGAATGGTTCGCAAGCGGCGCGTCGACGCTGGGGGCGGGCACCGCTGCACGCGCCACGTCGTCGTTCGTGGCAGCGGCGCATGACGCCACGGCAGGCATCATCAGCAGCATGAGCAGTGTGCGTAAAGTTCTTGAAATCATTGATGTTTGCTGGTCCGCATTCCGACGGTTCCCGGAAAATGGACCGGCCAGGTGCCCGGACGATGACACCTCCCGCCAGCGACGGCGGGCACGCTCATCGCGTCGCGACGATACGCCCGCGCACCAGCAACGGCGCGATCACGAACAGGTAGATCGCGTACGCGACGAACCATGCCAGCGCCGCCCACACCCAGCCGCGCGGCGTGTTGATGCAGAGCCTGAGCGTCGCGGCCACGGTCGGCAGCACGAACATGACCGTCAACGCAGCGTTGGACTGGATTGGCACGCCGCTGTGGCCTTGCGCCACGCGCACCATCATCGCCAGCGACAGCGTGCCCAGCGCGCCCACGGTAATGCCGTGCAGCGTGTCGATTTCCGCCATCGCGGTGATGCCGAGCAGCGCGACGCCGCGAACGGCAAGCCCGATCGCCAACCACAGGTAGCCGAGGTGCAGCACCCACAGCATCGGTTCGCGCCACGCACGCCAGCCGCGCCAGCCAGCCAGACGAACGAACGCAAGTGCCGCCACCACCAGCATCAGGATGCCACGCGCGCGATCCGGTGCGCCGGCCAAGCCACACAGCAGCACCAGCGCGCCGCCGCCGTTCACCGCGAAGATGAGGTATTTGTTCAACCACATCGTATGGTCGGCAAGCTTGCGCCCGGTGAAGAACGGAATCACCCGTCCGCCGATTGCGAGCATCAGCACCATCAGCAGATCGACCACGCCGATCAGCGCGCGCGTCGGAATCGTGGCGTTGCCGGCCAGCACGCCCGCGTAGAACGCGATGTCCAGTCCGGCGTAGAACAACAGGATCGCAATCAGGAATGCGTTGCGCTTGTTGCGCGACAGCCACAGTACGCGCCCGACCAGGAACACCAGCCCGAACAGGTAACCGACGTCGAACAACGCGCCGGCCCAGAACGGCAGCGGCGTCAGCAGCAGCACGCGCGCAATTACCCAAGTCGCGGTCAGCAGCAGCAAGCTGCGCCGCGTGGTGGTGGCGATGCCGGTCCAGTTGGCCGACGCGGTCAGCAGGAAGCCGCCCACCAGCGCGCCCGCGAAGCCGAACAGCATCACGTGCGCGTGCCAGTAGAACGGGTTCTGCAACGCGGCGGACGGCAGCCAGCCGTAATGCAGGAAGGCGCCCCATGCCAGCATCCCGAGACTTGCGGCCAGCGCCGCGCAGAAGAACAGCGGCCGGAACGGGTGCAGCGGCGGGGCGGGTGCGTTCACGTGGGTTTGCGTGGTGGCCATGGCGTCAGGCGTTTCATCGATCCTCTCATGCTGGACCTGCCGCGTCATGGCCGCCCTGACGCCGGTCAATGAAAAGTGCGAATGTCGAATCGGGCCGGCGTCGTTCGTCGCCATCATGAAACCGGCGGATCGCCGGAGCACTGGAGACAAGTCATGCGCGTATTGGTGATCGTCAAGGCGAATGCGGATTCCGAAGCCGGCGTGATGCCCGGCACCGAGCTGCTGGCCGAGATGGGCAAGTTCAACGAACAACTGGTGAACGCCGGCGTGATGCTGATGGGCGAGGGCCTGCATCCCAGCTCGAAAGGCGCGCGGGTGCGCTTCGATGGCAAACGGCGCACCGTGATCGACGGGCCGTTCGCGGAAACCAAGGAACTGGTGGCCGGGTTCTGGCTGTGGCAGGTGCGCAATTTCGATGAGGCGATCGAATGGATCAAGCGCGCGCCGTTCGATGGCGGCACGGAGATCGAACTGCGTCCGGTGTTCGAGATGGACGATTTCGGTGAGGCCGCGACGCCCGAGATCCGCGAGCACGAAGCCCGCCTGCGCGAGAAGATCGCGAAGGCCTGAACGCGGCCGCATCGGGCGCTTGCGCCGGACGCGAAGGGCTGCTGTGATCGGCCGTCATGACGACGGCCGACGCCCACCGCACCATCGAAACGGTCTGGAAGATCGAGGCGCCGCGCCTGATTGCGGGCCTTGCGCGCATGTTGCGCGACGTCGGGCAGGCCGAGGATCTGGCACAGGAAGCGCTGGTCGTCGCGCTGGAACGCTGGCCCACCGACGGCGTGCCGGACAATCCGGGCGCGTGGCTGATGACCACCGCCAAGCGCCGCGCGATCGACCAGTTGCGCCACAACCGGATGCGCGACGACAAGCAGGCCGCGCTGGATTACGAACTTCAACCTGACGCCATGACGCACGCCCCGGACCATGCGGACGCGCTGGATGACGACATCGGCGACGATCTGCTGCGGCTGATCTTCACCGCCTGCCATCCGGTACTCACCCGCGACATGCAGGTCGCGCTGACCCTGCGCATGCTGGGCGGCCTGACCACGCCGGAAATCGCGCGCGCGTTCCTCGTGCCCGAACCCACCGTCGCGCAGCGCATCGTGCGCGCCAAGCGCACGCTCGCGGAAAAGCAGGTGCCGTTCGAAGTGCCGCGCGGCGAGGAACTCGCCCCGCGCCTCGCCGCCGTGCTGGAAGTCGTCTACCTGATCTTCAACGAGGGCTACACCGCCACCGCGGGCGGCGACTGGGCGCGGCCAGCCTTGTGCGAAGAAGCGATGCGGCTGGGCCGCGTGCTGGCCGGACTCGCGCCGCGCGAGCCGGAAGTGCACGGGCTGATCGCGCTGATGGAAATCCAGGCGTCGCGGCTGCACGCGCGCACCGCGGCTGACGGCACGCCCATCCTCTTGCTGGACCAGGATCGCGCACGCTGGGATCGCCTGCTGATCCGCCGCGGCCTTGCATCATTGGAACGCGCGGAACAACTCGGCGGCGCCGACGGCAGCTACGCGCTGCAGGCCGCGATCGCCGCCTGTCACGTGCGCGCGTTGCACGCGGAAGACACCGATTGGAAGCGCATCGCGTCGTTGTACGCGCGTCTCGCCGAAGTCGCGCCGTCGCCGGTGGTCGAGTTGAATCGCGCGGTGGCCGTGTCGATGGCCGAAGGCCCTGCGGCAGGATTGCAACTGGTCGATGCGCTGAAGAAGGAACGCGCGCTGGCCGGCTACCATCTGCTGCCCAGCGTGCGCGGCGACTTGTTGTTCAAGTTGGGACGTCTGGATGAGGCGCGCGCGGAATTCGAACGCGCAGCAAAGCTCACCGGCAACGCGCGCGAATCGGAATTGCTGCGTCAGCGCGCCGAGGCCTGCGCCAATACGGAATAAGCATGAGCCGGCAGGATTTGGCGTGTTGTCTTCTTTTTCGTCATTCCGGGGCCGCCCGCGCCTTTTGCGGGCGGAACCCGGAATCCAGCTTCTGGTGCTTTATCTGGATTCCGGGTTTGGCCCGCGATGAATCCGCAGACCGCCCCGGCGTGCCAGTAAAACCAACATTTCGGATGGGAGAAAGTGATGGCCTACATGTTGTTCGTAGCCGAACCCCGCGGCCAGCGCGCCGAGCGCACCGAGGAAGAGGGCAAGGCGCTGTACCAGCGCATGCTGGATTACGCCGATGAACTCAAATCGCGCGGCGTGCTGCGCGCGTATTCGTCATTGCGCAACGATTCCGAAGGCCAGCGCCTGCAGATTCGCGGCGGCAAACGCAGTCTGCGCGATGGCCCGTTCGCGGAGGCGCGCGAAATGATCGGTGGCTTCTTTCTGGTCGATTGCGCCACGCGCGAGGAAGCGGTCGAACTCGCAGCGATTTGTCCCGCCGCCGAGTGGGCCACCATGGAAGTGCGCGAAACCGGGCCGTGTTATCTCGGATGAAATACGGCACGCCCTGCCGGGAAACGGTTTCCGATTCCGCCGCGAGGCTTCAGCGTCGCGCTTCCAGCGACAGGATGGCCATCGCGATGTCGGCCAGGTCATCGTTGAACTGGTGGTCGCGGCCGGGCAGGCGATGGACTTGGGCCTGCGGAATCGCGCGTGCGTAAAGACCGACGTGCGAGGGCGGCATGATGTCGTCGTCCAATCCGTGCCACAAGTGAACGGGAATGTCTTCGGGCAGGCGTGCGCCCAGATTCGCGGGGAATGCCATTTCGTTGCATGAAGCGTCTTCGTCATCTGTGGCGTGCCGCTTGCTTCCAATTGAAATCCGAAGACCAAGGCTTCGACCGGGCGGCCTGCAGGTCACCGCTTGTCGTCCGCTTCCGCCGGGCTGCCCTTGTCGAAGACCACGCGCCACACGCCCGGCGCTTCCTGGCGCCAGATCGAGTTGAAGCGGCTGATAACTTTGCCCTTGGGATCGCGCACCAGCCCGGTGCTGAGCGCAAGCGTGCCGGATTGCAGGACTTCCACGCGATCCGGTTCCCACGAGAACGGTGCGGTCTTGCCTTCGAAGAATCGGGACCACGCCGTGAGCACTTCCTTCTTGCCGCGCAGCACGCCGGTGCCGTTGAAGAAAATCGCTTCATCGGAGACATGCTTCGCGAATGCCGATGCATCGCGATCGGCCATGGACTTGGCGAATGCGCGTTCCGCGGCAAAGACTTGTTGCTGCGGCGAATCGGCCGCCGGCATGGCGACCTGCCACGGCATGGCGACCAGCGCCGTCGCCAGTGCAAGGCGCTTTGCGATGCGGGACAAGAGACTGCCGCGGCGAAGGTCGGGATGATTCATGGCGCACCTGGGCAGGTATCGGTTTCGGCGGAGCATACTTCACGTGAGCGCAAGAGTGGACGCGTGCATAGCGCGGGCCCGCAGTGACTGCACGGATTCGCGGGCAAATCAGGACAAGCTTTGCGGTCGCGGCCGACGCGCGGATGTCCATCGTTACACTGTGGATGGCCCGTCGGCTCTGAGGAGCTGATCAGCGCTCGTTTCGTCATTCCGGCGAAAGCCGGAACCCAGTGACTTTCGCAACATCATGAAGTGCCAAGGCGCTGGGTCCCGGATATCGCTTCGCGATTCCGGAATGACGACTAAAAACCAGAGCGTCCCTGAGCTTCACGTTCGCGACTGCGGAGGTGCCCATGCGTTGGTCTCTCGGCTTGTTCCTGCTCGTCCTGCTTGGCATGGCGGCATCGCCGTTGCTCGCGGCCGAGCCCGCTTCCGGGGCGTGCAGCGCACCGGCGTATCGCCGGTTCGATTTCTTCGCGGGCGATTGGGATACGTATGACGCGCAGGCGCCGGGCAAGGTCATCGCGCGCAACACCGTGAAGGTCGTCCTCGACGGCTGCGTGGTCCACGAGGACTATCGCCAGAACGATGGCTTGCACGGCGAAAGCTACAGCCTTTACGACGCGGCCCGGAAGGTGTGGCACCAGAGCTGGGTCACCAATCGCGGCGATCTGCTGTTGCTGGATGGCGGCATGCAGGGTGACCGGATGGTGTTCAAGGGGGTCGGACGGAAGGCCGGCAAGCCCGACGCGCTGGTGCGCGCGGCGTGGTACCGGCAGGGCGACGGCGTGCGCGAAACCGCGGAACGTTCACTGGATGGCGGCAAGACCTGGAAGACAGAGTTCGACATCCTGTTCAAGCCGCACCAGTAGAGCGGATGCACGGATGTTTGGAGGCCGGTGAAAAGATGACCATTGCATTGTGGTGCGTCCTCATTGCGATTCTGTTGCCTTACGTTTGTTTCGGCATCGCCCGGAACAGGGGGCGAGGGCCGGATGGTCGGCGCTTGCGCGACAACCACCATCCCCGGGATTTTCCGGATCGCATCCGCGGTGTGGCAAAGCGCGCATGGGATGCGCAGCTCAATTCCTTCGAATCGCTGCCGGGGTTCGCCGCGGCGGTCATCATCGCCCACCTGGTGCACGCCCCGCAGCATCCCGTCGACGCTTTGGCCGTGGTTTGGGTCGTGGCTCGCGCAGCCTATGTGGTGTTCTACGTCGCGGACAAGGCAGCGTTGCGTTCCACCGCCCAGTTCATCAGTCTCGCTTGCGTGTTGGGCCTTTTCGTCATGGCCGGTCTGGCGTGAGCGATCGGCCCGGCGCGGGTGCGGACGGGAATCAACGGCAACCGTCGTGTCCTTGCACAGTCGCGAGTTTTTGCAGACGTGCCGCGTGGGCGAGCAGTTCCTTGCGCAGCCCTTGCGGCGTGCGAATCTCGAATTCGAAGGGCACGCGCGCAAGCTGACGCGCGAACCACGCAAGGTCGTCGGTGCGTACGCGCAGCAGCACGCCGTCGTCCGAGGCTTCGAACA
>Ga0207702_10001117_pt1 | contig 27430 bp, 18 predicted proteins | sample KBSCornC62_FD_184302 | JGI IMG/M metagenome (GOLD analysis project Ga0207702, IMG submission 184302) | Corn rhizosphere microbial communities from Kellogg Biological Station, Michigan, USA - KBS Corn C6-2 (SPAdes) (version 2) | ecosystem: Host-associated > Plants > Roots > Rhizosphere > Soil ...
GAGAGAAAGGGGGGAGCGTGGGCCGCGCTATACAAGGCCACCCATCCCCGGGAGCGCGGACATTCTTGTCCGCATTTTTTGCGCGGGCGGAACACCGCCCGCACACATCACTCCGCATAAGCGCTGCTCCATTTCCACTGCGAAGCACTCGTCACAAGGCCTGCCTTCACCGGATTTTCTGCAATATAGCTACAGGCGGCCCGGTAGTGTGCCTCGTCGCGAATATAACGATCAAAGTAATCCGGCTGCCAAACGCGCAGGTTCTTCCGGCCGTACGCTAATTCAGCTTTTCCAATCTTGTACGCACTGAAGCCCTTCCACGACCGTACAATTTGCCCCACGGTGAAGCGGGGAGAGGGATCAAGCAAAACGTGCACGTGATTGGGCATGACCACCCACGCATGCAAAACATACTTTGTTCGATGAAAATGAAGCAGCGTGTCTCTCATCACTTCTGCATTCTCGTGTTTTCGCAGCAAAGCGCTTCCATATCCCGCGTCTAAATACTTTTCGAGAGTCTTACGTGATGCAGGCGCATCTATCGCCATCTCTGCCAATTTACGGATCGCCTCTTCCGGAAGCGCGTCCGCGAGACGAAACGTGACGAGTTGATAAATTGATTTCGCATTGAAGTGCGGTAAATAGCCCCGATACGACCACTCCCCCAAACGGTCCATACGAGCGAAATAGTGCGGCGAGCCAGCGGCTCGCAAGACTTAAGCTGCGGACAAGAATGTCCGCGCTCCCAGGGAGAGCAGAGCCCGCTCTCCCCCTCCCTTTGCGAATAACCCGTGAACAACTGGAAATTTTTTCCGTTTGCCGCGGGAAATGGCGGGCTCTCAACTCCCGGGTTTCATGTACCTCAAGGCGCTCAAGCTGCACGGCTTTAAATCATTTGCTGATCCCTCCACGCTCCGCTTCGAACCGGGGGTAACGGCGGTGGTAGGGCCCAACGGTTGCGGCAAATCCAATATCGCCGACTCCATCCGCTGGGTGCTCGGCGAACAAAGCGCCAAGGCCTTGCGCGGTGGTAAGATGCAAGACGTCATCTTCGAGGGCGCTGACACGCGCAAACCCGCCCAAATGTGCGAGGTCTCCTTGCTCCTCACCGATTGCGAGAAACAGCTCGGGAGCGAATTTCATGAGATCGAAATCACCCGTCGCGTCCACCGCGACGGCCAAGGCGAATATTTCTTCAACGGCCAACCGTGCCGACTGAAGGATATTCAAAAGCTCTTTATGGATACCGGCATTGGCCGGACGTCCTACTCGATCATGGCCCAAGGCCAGATCGACCAGATCCTGTCTTCTAAACCCGAGGAACGTCGCGCCGTTTTCGAAGAAGCCGCTGGCATCACAAAATACAAGAGTCAGCGCCGTGAAGCGCTCCAAAAACTCGCGCTGACCGATACGAATCTCGCTCGCGTGGCCGATGTGATCGGCGAAGTCGGCCGCCAGATCGGCACGCTCCGCCGCCAAGCTTCGAAGGCTCTCCGCTACAAAAAACTCAGCTTCCGCCTTCGCCACCTTAGCCTCGCGTATTCGAACTACCACTACTCGAAAGCGAGCGAATTGGTGGCTGAGCTCGATAACCAGGTTATCAAACTGCGCGCCGCCGCCGAAACTCGCCGCACGTACTTGCAACAGCAGCAGTCGGCTCTGGAGTCGCGCAAAGCCGAACGCAGTCAACTCAACCAACGCGTGCAAGACGCCCAGCAGGCGGTCTTCGACCTGCGCTCGGAAAAGGAGCAGTCGGAAAATGCGGCCAATCTCGCACAAATTAAACGCACCGGCTTAGTCGACCGTCTGGACTCGTCCCGCGATAATTTCGGCGAACTCGAAATGCAGTTGCGCGAATTGTCCGCCCAGGTTGATAGCGGTTCGCAGGATAAGCAGGAGCAGTTGTCGCTTCTCGGCAGTTCCGACGCAGTCTTTCAAAACCGTAATCGCGAAGTCGGTGTGACCGAAGGCGAGCTGCAAAAACTCGAACAGGATCTGCAGCAGGCGAAATTTCAGCTTTTGACGCTCGAGAGCACGGTGGCGCGACTGCGCACCGACTGCTCCGGCTACGAGGTGGATCAGAAGACTAGTGTGCACCGCCACGACGCGTTGCTCCAGGATCTCGAAGGCGTTCGTCAACAACATGCCTCCATTGCCCAGCTGGCAGCCGAGTTCGAAACGCGGGTTGAAGAAGCCCTTGCCGGCAAAGCCCGCGCTCACCAAGAAGCGACGGATGCGCAGAGCGCGATCGGCGAGTTGACCAAGGAATTCCGCGAAGGGCAGCGCAAGCTGCAGGAAATCGATCGCCAACTTTCGCAACGCACGGCGCGATTGAAATTGCTCCAGCAGCTCCAGGAAAAATGGGAAGGTTTCGGCGAAGGCGCGAAGGCGATTCTGCAAGGCCGTTTGGACAACACCCTCGGCGGCACACGTCCGTCGCCAATCACCCAAGGCCTGCAGATCAACCAGGAATTCGCCAAGGCCGTCGAAGCTCTGCTCGGCACCGCGGTTGAAGCGATCTGCGTCGCTGACCTCGACACCGCGCGAAAAATTTTAACTCAACTCGAGAGCGAGCAAGTCGGCAGCGTCTGCTTGCAAGTCGCGGAAATGAACAAAGGCGAGGCGCCCGCGGAAAACTTGCCCGCGTTTCTCGCGCCCGCCTCGCGCGCGATCAATGGTTTCGAGTCCTCGCATCCAGCGGCGACCTTGCTCTCCCATTCCTACATCGCCGAAGACCTGAACGCCTTTCTCGATTTCTGGCGGGCCAATCCGAATTTTTCGTTCCTCTCCGTCGCCACACGCAAGGGCGAAGTCGTCGACCATCGCGGCTTGGTTTATGGCGGACATTCCAAACGTCCGGGCAACAGCATCGTTCAACGCGAAATCGATCTCCGCGAAACCGGCAAAGCCTTGATCGAAGATCAGCGGCTGCATGACGAGCAGAAGAACGCGATCGACCTGATCAATTTCCGTTTGACCGAGGCCGAGCGCACGCTCGAAGAAAAGCGCGAAGAGGTGCTCTCGATGACCCAGCAGCTCGCGGCCGTGCAAGCCGAGCAACGCAACGGTCAACGTTCTCTCGACGAAGTCGGGGCGCGTCTCCGAAAAATGGAGACGGAAGTGGGCGCGGTCGAGGCCGCGCGCAACGAAGCGCAGTCCCGCTGGGAGCGCGCGCAAGCGCAGTTGGCGCAAGCGGACGAGTCGCTCGTGGAAGGGCGCGCGCGTATTCAGGACTTGGAGACGAAAATCGTCGAAGTCCGCACGGCTCGCGACGTGAAGCGCGAGACGCTCGCCCAGGCTCGACTTGAATTGGCGGAGCGTCGCCAACGCGTCGAAGTGCTCGACCGCGGCATCGCCGATATGGAGCGTCGACGCTCGCAGTTGAGTGAACTGATCGTGACGCGACAGCAGGAAATCGAAACATGGACCGACCAGATCGATGAGTTGCAGCGAGAAACCGACGCCAAGCGCGCGCGGGCCGCGCAGATCGGCGAAACCTTGGTTGTCGCGCAACAACAGGTGGAGCAGATCCGCGGCGAACTCCTGGAAGTCGAGCGACAGATTGGCGGCGTCGAGTCGACTCAGTTCTCGCTCCGCGATGAAGCCGAAAGCGCGCAAAATGAATTTAGCCGTTGCGAAGTGAAGTTGGCGGAAAGCCGCGCCCGCGCGCAGTTCCTCAGCGAGGAAGTGAGCCGGGAGTTTCAGACGGATATTTCTACTCTCGATTGGAGAAAGCTGCTTTGGCATTCGGACGACGAGCCCGAGGGCATCAAGCCGCTCGATCTGGATGATGAGGACGAGGAAGGTGATTCAAATTCTGCCCCGACCGCGGAGAAAACCGCCGCGGTTCAAGCCGAGCCGGCTCCGCAGACTGGCGCCCCGATCGCAGTTGAAGGAACGGACAGCGCCGGTGCTGCCGTTGAAGGCGCGCGGACCGATGCGGCTAATCCGGCTGTGCCGGCGAAGCGTCGCAAAAAGAGCAAACAAAAGGGCGAGCCCACGGAAGACGATTTGAAGGCGCTCGAAGAAACGAAGTGGGAGCAAGTCCGCGCCGACGTCGATGGATTGCGCCAACGCTTAGCGGGCATGGGCGCGGTGAACTTGGTGGCGATCGAAGAATACGCCGATCTGAAGCAGCGCTACGACTTCCTGAGGACGCAGAGCGACGATTTGACCAACTCGCGCACGGAACTGCTCAAGGCCATCGATGAAATCAATCAAACCTCGCAGCAGCAGTTCGCGATCACGTTTGAGCAGATCAAAAAGAATTTCGATTATACGTTCACCACGCTCTTTGGCGGCGGCCGCTCGGCCCTTGAATTGGTTCAAGCAGATGATCCGTTGGAGAGCGGGATCGAAATCACGGCCCAGCCGCCGGGTACGAAGTTGAAGAGCATCACCTTGCTTTCAGGTGGGCAGAAAACGCTCACCGCGGTCGCGCTGCTCTTTGCTTTGTACATGGTGAAACCGTCGCCGTTCTGTTTGCTCGACGAGTTGGATGCGCCGCTCGACGAATCGAACATCGGCCGCTTCACCGACCTGTTGAAACGCTTCGTCCACGAGAGCCAGTTTATCATCATTACGCACAACAAGCGTACGGTGGCAGCAGCTCACGCGATCTACGGCGTGACGATGGAAGAACGCGGCGTGTCGAAGACCGTCTCGATGAAGTTCAACCATGAGCACGGTGAGACCGAGACGGTGAATATCGCAGAAGCCGTGCGCGGCGCGAAGACGCGAAACACGGAAAGCGCAGCGGCAACCACGCCAGCCCCTGCTTCGGTCTAAGCTGTCGAGCACTCCGATTTGGAGTGCGGTGACTTGTCACCGCTTTTGACGGGCGAATTTATTCGTCCGCCGTAGCGTTGGGCAAACTGTCGTGCTGGAACACGAAATCGCTTTCGTTTTGGAAGGCGGAGATGAGCCGCCGCTGTCCTTTCGGATGAAGTCTGTCGCTGTAGTCGAAAAATAAAAAAGACAATATTTATTGATTAACGCGTGATTGCATGCCATCGATGATCTCGATGACAGGCGAAAGGTGGTGGAGGAGACTTCCGGCGGTCGGGTCGAACGTGGCGGCGCGCCAAGGTGCGCGCGGTGAGCGACTCGCTGCGAAGTGGTTGAAAAAGGCGGGCTTGAAGATCGTCGCGCGCAACTGGCGCAACCCTAGCGATCATCGGGACGAGATCGACCTCGTTTGCCTCGATCGCGCCGTTTTGGTTTTCGTCGAGGTGAAAACCCGGTCGGCCGATGCGTTGGTGTCCGGCTACTATGCGATTGATCGGCGCAAAAAAAAGGCACTCCGTCGGGCGGCCGATGCGTATCTCAGAGCGTTGCTTCCGGCGGACCGACCGAAGACTTTTCGCTTTGATGTTATTGAGGTGCAGGCGAGGGTCGATGGCACGGATCCGATCGTGCGCCATTTCGCGAACGTGCCGTTGTTCGAAAAGGATTACTGGGTGTGAGCCGAAGCCCTGGGAGCGCGGACATTCTTGTCCGCATCGACGATCTGCGAGCGAAGCTCGCTCTTTCAAAGGATAGATGTGCGCTTCGCGCGAAGTTAAGATGCGGACAAGAATGTCCGCGCTCCCAGGCTGAAGAATGAACTCTACCCGCCTCTACAACAAAAATTATTCATCCACCAACTGCCTGGTCTGAATCGGTCGACTGAATAACCGCTTGCGTCAGGGGTCTTTCGCCGAGACAAAATCCAACCCGTCATGGCTGAAACCCAACGTCACCCGTTCCTTCAGGGGCTGAGCAAGCATCGCGGCGCACCGCCTACGGTCGTCGTCATTTTTGGCGCTTCTGGCGACCTGACGGCGCGGAAGCTGATTCCGGCCGTCTACAACCTAAGCTTTGATAATCTGCTTCCACCGGATTTTTTCCTCATTGGCTATGGACGAAAAGCCATTCCCGACGAGGAGTTCCGCACGCTCGCGACGGATGCGATCAAGGAATTCTCCCGCCGCGAACTCGACCCAACCGTGTGGGGTCGCGTCGGCAGTAACACGACCTACGTCGCCGGCGGTTACGATGAACCGGCCGCTTTCGATCGCTTGGCCCAGCACATCGCCGAGATCGAAAAGAAAATCGGCCGCGAGGTGCAGTCGTTGTTTTATATTTCAACGCCACCGTCGGTCTTCGCCCCGATTATCACCAACCTCGGCAAGAGCGGATTGGCCGGGAAATATTTGGGTCAACCGCACCAGTCGAAGGTCATTATTGAAAAACCTTTCGGCAAAGACCTGAAGTCGGCCCAGGAGCTCAATAGCACCCTCCGCTCCGTCTTTGCGGAAAATCAGGTGTATCGGATCGACCACTACTTGGGCAAGGAGACGGTTCAAGATTTGCTCGTCCAACGTTTCGCCAACTCGATTTTCGAACCGTTGTGGAACCGCAATTTCATCGACTCGGTGCAAATCACCGTCGCCGAAGAGGTGGGAGTCGGCACCCGCGGCGGTTATTACGAGCAGAGCGGCGCGCTGCGGGACATGATCCAGAATCATACCATGCAGTTGCTCGCCCTCACCGCGATGGAACCGCCGGTCTCGCTCGATGCTGAAGCCGTGCGCGATGAAAAGGTCAAAGTCCTGAAGGCGATTCAACCGCTGCGTGTCGGTGCGGGTGGAGATGTTACTCGCGCGCAATACGCTGCAGGTTTGATGGGCGGCAAGCCGGCCATTGGTTATCTCCAGGAGGAGGGGATCAATCCGCAGTCGGGCACCGAAACCTACGCGGCGATCCGCCTTTCCATCAACAATTGGCGCTGGCAGGGCGTCCCGTTCTATCTCCGCTCGGGCAAGCGCATGGCGCGTCGCGTATCGGAAATTGCCGTACAATTTAAGCGCCCGCCCGGCACTCTCTTCGCTGAAGGCGATCGTTTCAATCTGGCGGCGAACACCCTCGCATTTCAGATCCAGCCCGACGAGGGCCTGAGCATGATCTTGAATGGCAAAGTCCCTGGTCTCGAAACGAGGACCCAGCCGGTGAAGATGAACTTCCGCTACAGCACGACGTTCGGTTCGAACACTCCGGAAGCTTACGAACGCCTCGTGCTCGATGCGATGATTGGCGATGGAACGCTCTTCATTCGCGGCGACGAAGCCGAGACGTCTTGGCGCTTGTACACACCCGTGTTGCAGGCCTGGGCTGCGGCGGGTCGCGAGGGCATGGATAGCTATCCGGCCGGTTCATGGGGTCCGCCCAACGCCGAAGAATTGCTCGCCGCGAGCAAACACATTTGGCGCCAGCCCTAACGCCTGAATTGCGCCACGCGCGCGCATCCGCCTCGTGGACGCGCGTGCGAGGCTTTGTTTTTTCTCGGTCAGTGATCTGATGATAGCCGGCTATTTGACCGGCGCCCGTTTTGCCCAATCGTTTCTCTTATGCCTTCCATTTTTGACGCATTGCCCGGCATCGAAGTGCCCGCGGGCGCGATTTCCAAAGGCCTGGCCCAACTCTGGGCAGATACGGCGGCGCGTGGAGAAGCAGCGCCGTCGGCGGACGATGTGAAGGCGACCCAGGTCAATCTCGTCCTCTTGCTCGGTTTCAACACCACGCCCGAAGATGCGGTTCAACAATTCGATACCACGGTGAAGTTTTCCCGGCGTTATCCCTGTCGTGTGGTCGTGCTCTGCCCCTTGCCCGCAGATGACAAAACCGTGGGCATCTCTGCAAAAATTTACGGCGAGTGCCACCTTGGAAAGTCGAAGGGCGATACCCGCTGCTGCGAATTCGTCATGCTGAGCTACGCGACCTCCGCGCGCGAGCACTTGGAAAATCAGGTTTCAGTCTGCCTCTCGACCGATTTACCGCTCTACTATTGGGCGCACCGTTTCGCTTCGAGCGCGCGGATGAGCGAGTACCAATATCTGATGCGCCGTTCGAAACGCGTGCTTTTCGATTCCGCAGTCGCACCCGAAGACGCGCTGACTTTTCCTTGGCCCAAGCCGGAAGCCGTCCGCGATTTGGCCGACGCCCGTTTGTTGCCGATTCGCCAATCGATCGGCCAATTTCTCGCCAACTTCGCCCCCGGCGTTCTAACCGACGGTTTGGTTAACGTGTCGGTTGCGGCGGATTCTTCTTTGAAGGCGGAGGGACGCGTGTTGACCGGCTGGGTGAAGGAACGGTTGAAGAATTGCGGAGCCAAAGACGCCGTCAGCTATAAAAGTGTTGAGCAACGCGATCTCGGTGCAGGCCGTTTCGAGCTGCGGTTCGACTACGCGGATAATAAAAAATCCTTCGTTTGCGCCGGTGATCTCGCCCAACACCGGGAACATCTCAGCGCGAATTTTGGCAGCGGAGAATTGGACTTACCGGTGGCGGTGAATTTGTTAAGTCCAGAAGCTGCCTTGGGCGAAGCGATGTTCTTCTGACCTTGCTCGCCGCGTCATCACGACGCTGAGACGGCTTCTCCCTTTTTTATGACCGAGAAATCCACGCCCTATGGCCGTCTCCTCGTCGGCACGAAGGAAGAAATTTTCGCCCAAGCGGTGAACCTGGCGACCGCGCAGAGCAAAAAAAGCGGCGACCGTTTTACTTGGGCGCTGACCGGAGGAAACACGCCCCAGGAGTGGTATCGCTGGTGCGTAGCGAAAAAAGCAATACCGGCCGATGTGTTGGCCAAGGCCGACTTCACCGTCAGCGACGAGCGCTACGTGCCGCTGGAAAGTGATCAAAGTAACTTTGGCCACGCTGATCGTCAGCTCTTCACGCCGCTGAATTTGAGCGTAACCCAGAAAATTCCGTGGCCGGTGGAGAAGACGCCGGCTGAAGCGGCTGCAGCTTACACGGGATTGTGGGCGGCGCGCTACGGGGCAGATGCTGGCTATGACGTGTGTTTCCTCGGAATGGGGGACGACGCGCATACGGCCTCCGTTTTTCCTGGCAGTCCGTTGTTGAAAGAGCCGATCCCGAATCTTTTCACGGCATTGGAAGTGCCCGGCAAGGGGTGGCGGTTGACGATCACTCCGGCAGGCCTAGCGCAGTGCAAGCTGATCGTGGTTTCGACATTCGGCGCGGCAAAAGCGAAGGCTTTGAGCCAAATTATGAAAGGGCCGTACGATCCCGTTTCCACGCCGTCGCAACTATTGAAGCGTTGTGCGGATCGGGTGGTATGGCTCGTGGATGAGGCCGCGGCGAGCGGCCTGTGAAGACTTCCGTCACTGGGGAAGCGGACCTCCGGGCCGCCCGCGTCTAGACAAGCGAGGGTCGTAACAGGCATGAGCGCGAGCTTCGTTCAGCCTGCGTCGGCTGGCACACAGGATTTCGGCGTGCGGGGACAGGCGGTTCAAACCCGGGATTGCAACCTCCGCCGCGTGCCTTAACGCTTTTTCCTCTCCATGAGCAACGCCGTCAAAATCTACGACACCACGCTGCGTGATGGCACGCAGGGGGAAGGTATCAGCTTTTCGGTGACAGATAAGCTTCTGATCACTGAACGGTTGGATCAATTTGGCGTAGATTATATTGAGGGCGGGTTTCCGGGGTCGAACCCGCGCGACATCGCGTATTTTGCGGAAGCGAAAAAACTGAAATTGAAGCACGCGCGGTTGGCGGCTTTCGGCTCCACGCGCCGCTCGGGCATCAAAGCCAGCGAAGATGCGCAGTTGAAGACGCTGATGGAAAGCGAAATGCCGGTCCTGACGCTTGTCGGCAAAACGTCGCTCTTGCACGTCACGGAAATTCTCCGCACGACCCCCGAGGAAAATCTCGCGATGATCGAGGACTCCGCGCGGTTTTTCACCTCGGCGGGACGCGAAGTCATCCACGATGCGGAGCACTTTTTCGACGGCTACAAACTCGATCCCGACTACGCGTTGCGTACGCTCGCTGCCGCGCTGCGCGGTGGCGCGACGAACCTCTCGCTCTGTGACACCAACGGCGGGACGATGGTGGACGAGTTTCAAACGATCATCGCGCGGGTGATCAAAGAATTCGGCGCCGACAAAGTCGGCGTGCATTGTCATAACGACAGCGGGCTGGCGGCGGCGTTGACTCTGGCCGGTGTGCGCGAGGGCGCATGTCTCGTCCAAGGGACAGTCAACGGCTACGGCGAACGCACGGGCAACGCCAACCTGATCACTGTCATCCCAAGTCTGTTTTTGAAGATGGGGAAAACGGCTCCTTGCGCGGCGAATTTGGCTCAATTGCGGGAGCTGTCTCTTTTCTTCGACGAACTCGCGAATCTCCGCCCCGATACGAAATCGCCGTACGTTGGTTTGTCGGCTTTTGCGCACAAAGGCGGTCTTCACGCCAACGCGGCGCAGAAGGTAAAGAGCAGTTACGAACACATCGATCCGAGCCTCGTAGGCAATCGCACGCGCGTCCTTGTTTCCGACATGGCGGGTCGCAGCAGTATTGCCATGAAAGCGAAGGAGCTCGGTTTTGACGTCGATGAAAAGTCGGCGGGCATGAAGGGATTGATCGACGAACTGAAAGACCTCGAGTTCCGCGGATACGAATTCGAAGCGGCGGATGCCTCGCTCGAGTTGCTCCTGGCGAAATGGGTCGGACAACGGAAAACGTTTTTCGAAATCGAAAGTTATCGCGTGATCGTCGAGCGCCACGGAGCCGAACTTTTTTCTGAGGCGACGGTGAAGTTACGCGCGAACGGACAGAGTTTACATACTGTGGCGGAAGACAGCGGACCGATCGGCGCGCTCGACAAAGCGCTGCGCCTCGCGCTCGAACCGGTTTATCCGATTTTAAAAACAACTTCGCTGAGCGATTATAAGGTCCGCATTCTTGACTCCAAGCAGAGCACCGGTGCGCGCACGCGCGTGTTGATTGAGAGCACGGATGGCCACAAGATTTGGGGCACGGTTGGCGTGAGCGATAACATTGTCGACGCGAGCTGGGAAGCGCTTCGCGATGCGGTGGAGTACAAGTTGTCGCGGAGTTGAAACCTTGATTTAAAGTGCGGCGATTTATGCCGCTTGCGACGGGCAATTTATTGGCCCGCAATGAAAGGCTAATTGCGAATACGGTCTTCAGAAGGCGAAATGAATTTCGCCTTAGGAGGCGGCGATGAATCGCCGTACTCCGAATTGGTTGCGGCCGTCGCGCGACTTTACTCCGGACGCGACGTTGGGTGATGTCTCACAACAACGGCGCGAGCAGCCGCGAGAGATCCTCCGCCACATTTCCCAGCACGCGGAATTTGCGTTTCCGCTCGGCTTTCAGCTCGTGGCATTGATGGGTGAGCGCTTCAGCCCACGCGCGCATCTCGGCGACGACTGAGGGCGTGTAAATCACGACGCCCACTTCGAAATTCACGAAGAGGCTGCGGAGATCGAAATTGGCCGAGCCGAGCATGCCCATGCGGTTGTCCACGATGATGGCTTTGCAGTGCATCATGCCATGACCGAATTGCATCACGCGCGCGCCCGCGCGACGCAACTCGCGGGTGTAGTGACGGCCCGCGTAATCAGTCACCGGATGATTCGATTTTTCCGGCATGATCAATGTGACATCGATTCCTGCGCGCGCCTTGACCACGAGCGAGCGCCAGAGCACTTCATCGGGAATGAAGTAGGGGGTGACAATCCAGATGCTCTCGTGAGCTTCTTGGATCATTGATAATATCCCTTCGTATAGAGAATCGCCGGCGACATCGGGCCCGCTCGCTACGACTTGCACGACGCTGTCGCCTTCTTCGCGCACGGCATCGGCGCGAAGTTCTTTGTGCAGGGCTTCGAAAGATTCGCCGCTGGCGAAAGACCAATCTGCGATGAAAACTTCGTTCAACAGCGCCGCGGCGGGACCCTTGATCACCGCCCCGAAATCGCGCCAACGCTTTTTCATGGGGGTCGGACCCATGTATTCGATCGCGAGATTATGACCGCCGACGATGGCCGTGTGTTGGTCGAAGACGGCGATTTTGCGGTGATTGCGAAGATTCGCCGAACTGCGGGTGACGAATGGCATCACGGGCATGAAGCGATGAACCGTCCCGCCGGCGCGGCGAATGGGGTCGACGAAGCCCCGACTGGAAAACATACAACCCACGGCGTCGAGTAAGAGGCGAACCTGCACGCCTTCGCGGGCGCGTTTTGCGAGAGCTTTGACGATGCGTCGACCGGTGTCGTCGCGACCGAGAATAAAGGTGGTGATGTGGATCGAATGTTTCGCCGCCAGAATATTGGCTTCAAGGGCCGTGAACATCGCTTCACCCGTGGTGATGAGATCGATCTGGTTGCCGCCGATCGGAGGGCAAGCGCCACTGGCATTGATGGTCTGGGCGGTAGCGCTGACTTGACTAGGGATGTCGATCAGCTCGGCGCCGTCGAGCGACGGATACAGGCTCCGTTTTCTCGCGACCAGCCGCTGGAGTTTACGACCCCCGAGGATCAGGTAGAGCGGCACGCCCACATAAGGGATCAAGATGATGACCAGCAGCCACGCGAGTGTGTTGCCCGGCTGGCGTTTCTCGGTGAGCAGACGAGCGATCAGGAAGAGCGCCAGCAGAAAGCCGCCTACCGTCAAAAGGTGGGAGAGCAACGGGCTCGCCGATGACCGCAAGAGAAAATCCATCGTGCCGGGGCGAGACTGTGCGGAGTGGGCGAGATGGCAAGGCTGAGCCCAGGAAGCGCGGACATTCGTGTCCGCTTCGAATCATCCCCGCGGAAATCGCCTACGTGTTGAGAAAGCCGAGCTTTGCTCGCAAACTCAGCAGCGGAAAAGAATGTCAGCGCTCGCGAGAGAGGCTTTCTGCTACCCAGCGCTTGGCGAAAAATGGTGGAGGTAGGATTTGAACCTACGAACAGCGAGGCTGAATTGATTTACAGTCAACGTCCTTTGGCCACTTGGATACTCCACCCCAATGGGACGGCGAACAAATCAGCTTTATCGACGGTTGTTCAAGTCCTTTCTCAGAGCATTTTTCGGCACCGCCCGCGAAAAGCATCCACCGCGTGAGGATCTTCCTTAAGTTCCTATCACTGTTTAGGAAGAACTCTCCAGACCCCGAACGGTCTACGGCGGTGCATGAGTGTTTTTCGCGGTGCAAACGGTGACGCCACGATCGTTGCCCAGCAATCTGATCCGATTGCGACGACCAATTCGGCTCTGACCACCTTGCCGTGGACCCGCCGGTTCCCGGTCGGCGCAGAACTGCAGCCTGATGGCTCGGTCCATTTTCGCGTCTGGGCTCCCGGCAATCAAAGCCTATCGGTCGAACTTTTTAAATCGCCTTGGGAAGGGGCGCAGAGCTTTCCACTCCTGCGCGAAGACAGTGGACACTTTTCCGGGAGCGTGCCCGTCGCCCGGGCCGGGGATCGTTACAAATTTCGCCTGGAGAGCGGGACTTTTCCCGATCCGGCTTCTCGTTTTCAACCAGAAGGACCGCACGGACCCTCAGCGATCGTCGATCCAACCGTGTTCAAATGGACCGATGCGACCTGGCGAGGGCTGCCGACAAAAGATCTCGTTATTTACGAATTGCACCTCGGCACGTTCACGCGCGAAGGCACATGGCGCGCGGCGGCCGAGCAATTGCCGGAACTGCGCAAACTTGGAATCACTCTAATCGAAGTGATGCCGATCGCCGAGTTCCCGGGCGAATATGGATGGGGATACGATGGGGTCGATTTGTTCGCGCCGTGCCACCTCTATGGCTCACCTGACGATGCCAAGGCATTTATAAACCGCGCCCACGAACTCGGGCTCATGGTCATTCTCGATGTGGTTTATAATCACCTCGGCCCGGACGGAAATTTTCTGCGTCCGTTCTCGGACGATTATTTCACCGCGGAACACCCTTGTGAGTGGGGGGAGGCGATCAATTTCGATGCCCACAATTCAGCAGGCGTTCGCGAATTTTTTTGCACCAATGCCCGCTATTGGATCGAAGAATTTCACTTCGACGGACTGCGCCTCGATGCGACGCAGCAAATTTACGACGACAGCCCCGTTCACATTTTAACTGAAATCAGCAAAGCCGCGCGCGCGGCGGGAGCAGGGCGTCAGATCTATATCGTTGGAGAAAACGAAACTCAGATCGCAAAACTCGTCCGTCCGTATGAAAAAGGCGGATACGGTTTGGACGCGTTGTGGAATGACGATTTTCATCACTCCGCGATCGTCGCGGCCACGGGTCGGATCGAAGCCTACTACTCGGATTATCGCGGGACGCCGCAGGAATTTGTATCGGCGCTCAAGCGGGGATTTCTTTATCAGGGGCAGTGGTATCAATGGCAGAAATGTCGTCGCGGCCACGCCGCGCTCGATCTCAATCCGCGCAACTTCGTCATCTTTCTGCAGAATCACGATCAGGTCGCGAACTCGTTGCGCGGTCTGCGGCTGCATCAGGTGACAAGCCCGGGCACTTTCAAGGCGCTCACGGCCATGATGCTCCTCGCGCCATCGACACCAATGCTGTTTCAAGGGCAGGAGTTCGCGGCGACGTCGCCGTTTCTCTATTTCGCCGATCATAATCCAGAATTGCGCAAGCTCGTGCACGAGGGACGCACGAAGTTCCTCTGGCAGTTTCGAACCATCGCAGCCGAAGAAAGCCGCGAGTTTCTCGCTGAGCCGGGGCAGCGCGATGTCTTCGAACGCTGCAAATTGAACTTCGCTGAGCGCGAAAAACACAGCGCGATTTACCGTTTGCACGGCGATCTATTGAAGCTGCGGAGAGACGATCCGACCCTTTCGGATCCAGCGGGAATCGATGGTGCGGTGCTCGGACCTCATGCGTTTGTGCTGCGGTATTTCGGCACGGACGGTGATGATCGGCTTTTGTTTGTAAATCTGGGTGCGGACCTGCTGTTGAATCCGGGACCGGAGCCACTGTTGGCGCCGATCGAGGATCATGGTTGGAAGCTCCTTTGGTCGAGCGAGTCGCCGCACTACGGCGGCTGCGGCACGCCGCCTTTGGAGACGACCCAGAGTTGGATAGTCCCCGGATTCGCCGCCGTAGTCCTTCAGCCCAATGACGACACACGCCTCCCTAGCACCCGACTTAGTGAGAAAGATTGAGATCGGAAAATCGACGCCTGCCGACGCGAATTCGATCCTGCAGCAACAGTGGCTGATCACGAATGGCATGGGCGGCTACGCGTCGGGCACGCTCGCCGGCACCGCGACATGGCGCTACCACGGGTTATTGATCGCCGCCTTGGCCGGCTCGCTCGGCCGCACGGTGATGTTAAACCACTTGGCGGAATCGCTGCGCTGGCCGGACCAGGAGCGCTTGCAGTTCGCCGGCTCGCATCCCGAGGCACCGGAAGGTCAGACGTCGAAAATCTACGCGACTGATTTTTGGTTGGAAAATCAAATCCCCACCTGGCGCTACGAGGTGCAAGGCGCGCAGATCGAGAAACGGATTCTGATGCCGTATCTGCAGAACACCGTGCATGTCACGTACACCTTGTTGTCCGACCAAGAAGGCGTGAACTTGGAACTCCGACCGTCACTAAATTTCCGGCCCATCGAGGCAAACTTGAGCCTGTCTCAGCTTGATGGATACGAGATGCGGTCCCGAGGGGAGCAGTTCGAATTTGAGTCGAACGGCGATTACCCACCGTTGCGCATGAAAGTGTGGGGACAGCCCGCGATGTTTCTACAAGATGGGGGATCCACGCGCGAAATTTCGTACGTTCTCGACGATCAGCGCGGTTATCCGTCGAAAGGAAAACTGTGGTCGCCGGGGTATTTCGTCGTGCCGTTGAAAAAAGGCATTTCGGTCACGCTGATCGCCTCGACGGAGGATTGGCACACGATCAACGCCTTCGATCCCGAGGCGGCGTTCAGCACCGAAACAGATCGACGTCGGCGGCTTCTCCGCAACGCGGATCCGCGCGTGCAGAGCGGGATCGCGGCCGAACTCGTGTTGGCGGCGGATCAATTCATCATCATGCCGGCGGGCCGAATCAAAAACGCTGCGCGCGCACGCGCGGCGGGCGACGAGTTGCGCAGCGTAATTGCGGGGTATCACTGGTTCACCGATTGGGGCCGCGACACCATGATCAGTCTGGAAGGCCTGACCTTGACGACGAAGCGCTACCAAGAAGCGGCCTGGATTCTCCGCACGTTTGCGCAATACGTGAAGCGCGGATTGATCCCGAACATGTTTCCAGAGGGGCAAAACGACGGACTTTACAATACGGCGGATGCCAGCCTGTGGTTTTTTCATGCGGTTAACCGCTATACGCTCGCGACGGGCGATGAGAACACGTTGGCGGAACTCCTCCCCACGCTGAATGATATGATCGACTGGCATCTGCGCGGAACGGATTTCGGAATCGGCGTCGATCCGGCAGACGGGCTTTTGAAGCAGGGCGCGGAGGGTTATCAGTTGACCTGGATGGATGCGAAAGTCGGCGACTGGGTGGTGACACCGCGACGCGGCAAGGCGGTTGAAATCAACGCGCTCTGGTACAATGCCCTTCGGTTGACCGAAGGTTGGATGCGCCAGGCGAAGCAAACCGCGAGGGCGGATACGTTGGCGCAGGCGGCGCAGCGCGCGAAAGAATCGTTTAATCGGCGCTTCTGGAATGCCGAGTTGAAGTGCTTGTTCGACGTCGTTGATACGGAGCAAGGTGGTGATGATCCGGCGATTAGACCCAATCAAGTATTCGCGATCGCGCTACAGAATCCGGTTTTGAACGAGGATAAATGGACTGCGGTCATGAAGATCGTGGAAGACAAGCTTTTGACACCGCGGGGGCTGCGTTCGCTGAGCCGCGATCACAAGGACTATAAACCAAAATATTTCGGTGACCTGCGTGCGCGGGATGCGGCGTACCATCAAGGCACGGTTTGGGCATGGTTGATCGGACCATTTATCGATGCGTGGTTGAAGGTCCATCCACAGGAAAAAGCGAAGGCGCGGACATTTGTGGAAGCGTTCGCGCCGCATTTGGACGAAGGTTGCATCGGATCGATCAGCGAGATCTTTGATGCGGAGCCGCCGTTCACGCAACGCGGGTGTATCGCGCAAGCGTGGAGCGTAGCGGAGGTGCTGCGGTGTTTCGCGCTGACGGCAGAGAGTGGCGAAGCGCGGCCGTGATGGGAAGATTGTCCTTCAATTTGGAGTGCGGCGACTCGTCGCCGCCTTTGACGGGCGGATTCATCCGCCGGCATTGTATCCGCATTCCGGCGTGACCGAAGGCGAAATGAATTTCGCCTTTGAAGGCGGTGACGAGTCACCGCACTCCAAACGGAGATCACTCATTTCTCGATATATTCATTTGTCTATGAATTAAAATGTGATTTTAAGGTGAGGATGGATCTTTCGGTGGAAGGGGAGAGTCGTGCGGAAGTTGAATCGGCGACCCAAGCGTCGTCTTTAACCGAGCGGAATCGGTTCAAGAGCTTGACCGTTTCCGAACGGCCGCAGGAGCGGCTTGCGCGCTGCGGGCCGCAGGCGTTAAGCGATTCGGAACTGCTCGCGATTCTGCTGCGGACGGGCACACGCGGGCAGGATGTGGTCACGTTGTCCAATCGACTCGTCGCGGAGGCCGGCAGCTTGGCGGGGCTGGTCGCGTGGAAGGAGGCGGACTTTCGCCGGTTGAAGGGCATCGGTGCCGTGAAAGCCTGGCAATTGATCGCGACGATGGAGTTGGCGCGGCGGGTTCTCGGCCAGCAAAACGGCGAAGCGCCGACTCTGGGCCGTGCCGATTTAGTGGCCTCTTATTTCCAACCCATCGCTGCCGGACTCGAGGTCGAAAAATTTTGGGTTCTTTGTTTGAATCGCAAAAATCGTTTGCTCAAACGCGTTGAGGCAACCTCTGGCACCGCCACGAATAGTCTCGTGCATCCGCGCGAAGTCTTTCGCGAGGCGATCCGCGAAGGTGCGTCGGCCGTGATCTGCGTGCACAATCACCCGAGCGGCGATCCCACTCCGAGCGCTGCAGATGTTCAGGTCACGCGGCAGTTGCGTGATGCCGCTAAAGTGGTGTGCATCGATTTGCTCGATCACGTCATCGTTGGGCGGGCAGCAGTCGATCCCGCGGGGAATGGCTATTACAGTTTTCGCTCGGCCGGGGTGCTGTGAACCCTCCTGCCTGGGAGCGCGGACATTCTTGTCTGCTTCCATGATCTGCGCGGAACGCGCACTTCGGGATCGAAGAATGTGAAGAGCTTCGCTCGCAAAGCTAGAAGCGGACAAGAATGTCCGCGCTCCCAGCGACGGAGAAGGCACAAAAAGCGACGGAGAAGGCGCAAAAAAACCCGCGAGTTTCGTCGCGGGTTTAAAAGGTTGAGCGCTCAATAGTGTTTCACATAGCCCGTGCGGCGCAGGCGCTCGAGCCAGTGTTCGGTGCTGCGGCGCGCCATCTGCTGAACGAGGATCTGCTCGATCTGCGGACGAACTTCATCGATCGGCTGCAAGCCGGCGACTTTGCGGTCTTCCGCGTAAAGTAAGAAAGCACCCTCAGGCATCACGATCGGTTGTGTGACTTCGCCCTTCTTTAAATTGAAAACCGGATCGCTCAACTCTTGTTTGACGTCGGACCGCTTGATCCAACCCCAGTCGCCACCTTTGCTGCGACGCGCGTCCTGGCTGACGTCCTTGGCGATCTCTTCGAAGCTTTCGCCATTTTTCATCCGGCGCAGCACGGCATCCGCTTTGGCGCGAAGGTCGGCGTCGCTCTCACCGTCAGCGCGACGGAATTCAATCAAGCGCAGGTGGACCGAGTCTTCCTGGAAAAATTTCTCTTTGTTCTCGTTGTAATAGGTTTCAACCTTAACCGGGCTAATGATGCTTTGGCTCTTGCGGAGCTGCTGGCGCTCATAATCGAAGATGATGTCGTCTTCGGTTTCTTGGCGGTACTCCTTCAGCGTCAAACCGCGGCCGCGCAGATAAGCGAGAAACTTGGAGCGATCGTTGTCGAACTGCTCGTTCATCACTTCGGAAATACGTTCGTCGACGTAGCTTTCCGGAATGTGATGCTTTTCGTCCTTCTTGAATTCTTTCACGATCAACACGCGATCGATCAAGTTCTGGACTTCGTCGTCGTGCAGCGCTTCGAGCTTTTCGTTGAATTCTTGCTCGTTGTGTGACTCCCGGCGAATTTGCGGAACCATGGGCGAGATGGCCTGGCGAATTTCATCAACCGTGATGACCTTGTCCTCAGCGACGGCGGCAATACCGTTCGCAAAATGGAGATCGTTTTGGTCGAGCGCAGATGAGCTGGATGTATCGGTGCCTTGAGCATGCGCCACCCAGATGCTCGGCGCGAGCAAGGAAGCCAGCGCAACGGACGCCACCGAGCGTTTAGAGAGACCAAACATCATGAATTGGGGAGGTTGTTCAAAAACGTAAGAATTTCTTTCAACCGTAGGAGGGGCTTGGGCGTGGTCAATCTTGGAAACCGAGTGCCTAACATCACAAAATCGTCGCGCCGCCCGCTGTTACGCAGGCACTTCAAACGGGATGACTCTGTTTCGACGGATACGATATTTTTTTGTTCCGCGCGGATACGGATCTCAGTGATCAACAACAACGAGCGTATTTCGTCGCCAAATTTGCCAAATCGATCTTTTAGATCCGTTTCCACTTCCTTCACTTTCGCCGGCGACTCTGCCAGCGCCAGCTTGCGGTAGAAGTCGATCCGGAGGCGGGTCTCGGAAATATAGCTGGCCGGAATGCGCGCCTGAATTTTAGAGACCTCAACGGCTCCCGAGGCGTCGTCTTCTTCATTTTTGGCGATGGTATAAGCGTCTTCGTAGCGCCTGCGCGCGCTTTCCGACTCTTCCCCTTCGCCCACGAACACAAAATCCAGTTTCACGCTCGCGCGGATCGCCGCGGCCGACTTCTCGCCCTTCAAACGCGCGACGGACTGACGAAGCAACTGGCAATAAAGTTCGAAACCGACGCCGACGATGTGTCCGCTTTGTTCGGAGCCGAGCAAGTTGCCCGCGCCTCGCAGCTCGAGGTCGCGCATCGCGATGCGGAAACCGGCGCCGAGTTGATTGTGCGTGCGCATCGCATTGAGACGCTGACGCGCGATTTCGAGCATGCGTGTGTGGCGATGAAGAAGGAGATAAGCGTACGCCTGATGCTTGAAACGACCGACGCGGCCTCGCAGTTGATACAATTGCGAAAGGCCAAAGCGATCCGCGCCTTCGATGATGATCGTATTGCAGTTGGGAATATCCAAACCGCTTTCGATGATGGTGGTGCAGACAAGCACTTGGTATTTGCCCGCGACGAAATCGGTCATCGTGCGTTCGAGTTCGTCGCTCTCCATCTGGCCGTGACCGACGCCAATTTCCAAACCGGGGAGCAGCTCACGCAGCCGCGCGGCCACCGCCTCGATCGTCATGACCCGATTGTGCAGGTAGAAAACTTGTCCGCCGCGGCGGATCTCGTGTCGGATTGCTTCCACCACGATTTTTTCTTCGTAGGTTTTGACGATGGTTTGGATCGGGTGGCGATTCGTTGGCGCGGTCTCGATCACGCTCATGTCGCGCGCGCCGGTCATCGCCATATAAAGCGTCCGCGGGATCGGTGTCGCACTCATCGAAAGCACGTCGACTGTCGCGCGCATGGCTTTGAAGATTTCTTTGTGTTTCACCCCGAAGCGTTGCTCCTCGTCGATGATGACGAGGCCGAGATCTTTGAAGATAATGTCCTTTTGAAGCAGTCGATGAGTGCCGACGAGGATGTCGACTTGTCCGGCGTTGGTCGCAGCGATGATTTTGGATTGTTCGGCTCGCGTGCGGAAACGGCTGACCATTTCGATCGCGATGGGGTACCCCGCCATGCGTTCGCGGAAGGTATTGAGATGTTGCTGGGCAAGCACGGTGGTCGGCACGAGCACCGCGACCTGCCGGCCGCCTTGCACGGCTTTGAATGCGGCGCGAATCGCGACTTCGGTTTTACCAAAACCAACATCGCCGCAAATGAGCCGGTCCATCGGACGTGAGCGCTCCATGTCGCCCTTGGTCTCGTCGATTGCTTTCAACTGATCGCGTGTTTCCGTGTACGGAAAGCTCGCCTCGAATTCTTTTTGCCACGTGTTGTCCTCGGGAAATGCGTGACCGGGCTGCGCTTCTCGCGCGGCTTGAATGCGAAGTAATTCGGCCGCGAGATCGATCGTTGCGCGTTCGGCGGACTGACGCGCTTTCTCCCAACGGCCCGAGCCGATTTTGCCGAGCTGAGGACGGGCTTTGCTCAGGCCCACGTAACGGCTGATCAAGTGCGATTCCTGCAGCGGCACGTGAAGGGTAACGTGGTCGTCAAATTCGAGCGAAATCACTTCGCGAATCCCACCGGCGAACTCCACTTTAGTGAGTCCGCGATAGAGCGCGATACCGTGTTGAAGATGGACGACGAAATCGCCTTCAACCAATTCCGAAAAGTCGAGCAACTGATCGATTTGCGCTCGCTGCACGAGGGCACGCTTGGTGCCGCCGGCCCGGCGCGAGCGCTTGCGGCCAAACAGTTCGGTTTCGGTCACGACGACCACGCCTGTAGTGGATTTGACACTACGCCAGTGCAGGCGGGCTTGAAATGAACCAGACGGTGCGGAGGCACTCGAAGCAGCGGCGTCGCTCTCGCGCGCCTGCGTCCGGGCTCTGCCGCGCGCAGGCGAGGGATTGTTGTTTTCGCGTTCCTCGGCGGACTCGGTCGATTCCTCCGAATTCAGGTCGATCGATTCAGCGCGTGAGGTTGCGACGATGCGAAAGCCTTCGTTGAGGGAACCGCGAAGGAATAAAGGCTTGAGCGCCTTCAACTGACGATCTTCGTCGAGAATCTCGCGGACGCGCTGCTCTTCGCCTTCTTTGGAAACGACGAAGACGATGCCCTCACCGCGCTTCTGCCAGTTCAGGGTTTGGAGCAGAAAATTTCGGCGCGCATCTTCTTCGACTTGCAGCCGCTCCTGCGCGACGAGCCCCTCGTCGGAATAACTGCGATGATGCGCCAAGCTTTCGGTATTCCAGGTCGCCTCTTCCGACGCGTCGTCGAAAAGCGCCGATGCTTCGTCGAGATCGCTCAGACCCACCGCGAGCGCGCAGCGCTGCAAAAGCGGAGCCAGGCCGTCGCTGCCACTCTCGCGCGCGAGGCTCGAAAAGTTTTCGTCGAGTTCGGCGGGTTCGACAAAAATGAGATGCGAACGCGGTGTGAGGTAGTCTGCTAGACCTGTTTTCGAAGGATCGAGCCGAACGCGTGGCGAAGTGGAGAGCGAGATTTCTTCAACGGGCTCGCCAGAACGTTGGGTGACAGGATCGAACGCGCGAATTTCTTCAATCTCGTCGCCAAAAAAATCCAAGCGATATGGCTGATTCGCCGTGATCGGATAGACATCGATGATGCCGCCGCGGATTGCGTAGTGGCCAGGCGCTTCGCAAACCGCCTCGGAATCATAATCCAGTTCGCGCAGTTTTTCGAGCAGGCCTTGAAAGGATTGAGCCTGGCCTTTCTTAAGTGTGAGCTCGCGAGTGGCAAAGGCTTCCAATGCAGGCACGGGCTGCAGAAGTGCGACGGGTGTCGCGACCACGAGCACACTGTGCGCGGGTGCGCGTGGAGTGGAAACGGCGGAGCCTTCGCGTTCGGAATTCGAGCGAAGTTGTCGGGTCGCGCGCAAGCGAGAGAGCACGGTCAACCGATCAGCCGAAGCGGCGAATGCTTCGCGCATGTCGGTGTTTTCGGGCATCGATTCCGGGAAAACCAGCACCTCGAGATTCTTCGCGCCGGCCGCGGTCGAATGGAAAAAAGCGATGTCTTCGGCGATCTGCTCGGCTTCACGAAAATCTTTCAACACCACGATGTGAACGGGCGCCGGATTGAGGCGCGTCAGTTCTTCGATCACGGCCCCTCGCGCCGCCGCGCAGACTCCGGTGAGTTTAAGACGATGAGAAGGTGCGGCAACGGGCATGGATGAAGCAGGCAGGAGCGAAAAGGACGGAGAAGGTGGAACGGTCTATATCACTGAAACGCGGGGAAAGTGCAAATGGAAGGGCGTACAAGAAACCCTTCCGTCCCTGGGAGCGCGGACATTCTTGTCCGCTGTCTTTCTTTGCGAGCGTCGCTCGTTGCTATCTAACAAGTGTGCGCTTTGCGCCTGACGAGGCGGACAAGAATGTCCGCGCTCCCAGGATGGCAGAAACTTTAAGTCTGCCGCTGCTTCTCCGCTTCCGCGTTTTCTAAAAACACCAAACCCTGGCGCGCCGCATTTTCTTCCGCGGACTTTTTTGCGGAGCCGCGTCCTTTGCCGATCAGCACTTCGTTCAAGAAGAGGTGAGCTTCGTATTCTCGAGCGTGATCTTGGCCGCTGATGTGAGTGACTACATACCGCAGCGCGTGATTGCCGTGCTCGGGCTGCACACGCTCCTGCAATTGACCTTTAGGATTTTCCGCTGGCTGACTTTCTTCCAACCGCGCTTCGAGCGAACCGTAGAGCGCGAGCACGATTTGCTTCGTCGTCACGAAATCGCTATCCAGATAGACCGCGCCGATCAAAGCCTCGAAGGCGTCTTCGAGCGTCGAGTGGCGATCGCGCCCGCCGCATTGTTCTTCGCTAATGCTCAGACGCAGGCAGGGCGCGATGCCGAGCCGCGCGGAAAGTCCGCTGAGATAGCGGCCTTTGCTGAGCGTCGAACGACGCTTGCTGAGCGAGCCTTCGCGATCTTCCGGAAAAAGTTGGAAGAGACTCTCGGTCAAAACCAGTTGAAGCACGGCGTCACCCAGAAATTCCAGACGCTGATTGCTTTCGGGCACGTCGGGATTGTCCTGCAAAAACGACGGGTGTGTCACAGCCGTCTTCAGCAAATCGAGCTGTTTGAAACGGTAGTTCAGCCGCTGCTGCAGGCCATCGAGCGTTGATTCGAAATTCTCCACGGCTAAGGTTTAAGAACTCGCGCTCGAATAACGCCGTAAGCCGCGGCGAAAAATCCACGCGCCTAGCCCGACCCAGCCGAACGTAACGCCGACGACCCAGGGAACATAGCTGAGTTCGAGACCATGGATCAGCGTGCGAGCCGGGACGTTGCTCACGATGACGACGGGCAGCGTCCACACGAAAATCGCATTGGCCAGACCCTTGAACGCTTCACGAGGAAGGCGGGAAAATTCGAATAATGTGAAGTAACTTCCTTCGAGCCCCTGAGAGCCGATGATCCAGAACGTCGCGGAGACCGTCATCAACAGCGCGCCGTATTGGATGAGCATGCCGCAGAATTCGAAAGCGATGAACGAAAGAATATTTCCAACGCCGGGATGAAGATGCAGCCGATTCGCCGAGTAGACGATCAGCGCGACGGCGATGAAGACGTTGAGCAAGCTATCGAGATCGAGCTTGCGCGTCGAAACCATGAAGAGCGGGTCGCCAGGTTGCGCGAGAAAGAAGTCGAAATGGCCCGTGCGAATATTGCGCCCGAGTTCAAAAAGATTGCTCCAGAAAAATCCCATCAACAGCCGCTGCATCAGCATGGAGGAGCCGATGAGAATGAGCATCTCGTACTCGGTCCAACCTGCGATCTCGCGTGTATGCTGATAGATCACCGAGACGAGGAGCACGTTGACCACCATCCAAAACAGTTCGACCAGAGCCCACATGATGAAGTCGAAACGAAACATCATCGTGCGCACGACCGAGTAGCGGGCGCAGGCGAGCCAAATGCGAAAATAGTTCATCAACGCCATGGTAATTAGCCTCCCACCGCGGTGTGTCGGCGCAATCCGCGGGACCAAAGCCACGAGGCGAAGCCCAGCAGGACGATCGCCCAAAACGCCTGAAATCCGAGTCCCACCGCCGCTGTCGCCGGATCTTGGATACGACCGGTCAAAATTGCAGCGGGAAAATACATTTGATAATAATACGGCAGGTATCGCGAAATGTGGAACAGCCAGGCTGGCATCAGATCGAGCGGGAAGATTTGACCTCCGAGCATCATCTCGATCGCCATCGAAAGAATGATGAACGACTGAATTTCCAGAAACCAGAATGTCAGCAAGCCGAAGCAGTACGCGATGGTGAACTGAATCATTGCGGACATCGCCAAGGCAGGTAGGCCGAGCAGTAGACGCCAGTCCTCGTGGGGAAACGTTAGCGTGTGACCAATGACCGGGAGCAAAAGAATCAGCGGCACGAGGGCGAGCAGACCAGAAACCAGTCGCGCCGAGATAAAGATGCTCGCTCGATAGCCAAAGTAGTTGATGGGCTTGAGGAGGAATTGGTTGATCAACCCATTCCGGATTTCCTCACTGATCTGGTAGTCCTCGTTGAACGCGCCGATGAAGAATTGAAGCACGAGGATAACGATGAAGTAGGTCAGCGTCTGACCGAGATCGAATCCCCCAATCGTCGATTCGCCATGAAAAGCCGCGCCCCACAAAATGAAGACATAGGCTAGATGCACGAACGAGAAGATCGCGCGAATGCCAAAGTTCCACCGGTAAACCAGACTGCTCTGGAGACCGACGAGGAAGGCGTGGCGATATTTATCGAACGCAGCGAGCATGCAAGGAGACGGCAGAGTGAGTCTCGCTCGCTCCAAAGTGCAAGCTCGCGGGATGGGGAAGGCTGAAAGCTGAAGGACTGACGGCTGAAGTGTGAATTGGACTGCCTTCTTCGTCAGCTTTCAGTCCTTTAGCCTTTGCTCGCATTCGCTGCTTTTCGGTGGGCTCGCGAGGATGCAACCGTTTACTTATCCTTCAACGAGAACCGGGCGATCATCTCTTTCGCCAGATTCTTATACGCGGTGGAGCCCGGACTGAGAGGATCGTAGTCGAAAATCGTTTTCCCAAAGCTCGGAGCTTCGCTCAGGCGAATCGTGCGCGGAATCACGGTCGAGAAAATTTTCTCGGGTAAATGCGTCTTCACTTCGTCGACCACTTGGCGGGACAGATTCGTGCGGACATCGAACATCGTCATGATGATGCCGCCGATTTCGAGGGCCGAGTTAACCTGCGCGGTTTTAAGGCGCTCCACCACTTTCAGAATCTGTCCGAGGCCTTCGAGCGCCATGTATTCGCATTGCAGCGCGATGAGAAGGTAGTCGGCTGCGGCGAGGCTGTTCATCGAGAGCATGCCGAGGGCGGGCGGGCAATCGATGATGATAACCCTGAAGCCGTTCGAGTCGCGCACCGGTTGGAGGCAGGTGCGCAGCTTCATCAAATAATTTTCCGTCTGCGCGAGTTCGATTTCGGCGGCAGCGAGGTCGACTTCGCTTGGAATGATCGCGAGATGTTCGTACTTCGTCGGCGTGACGATCTCGAGGGCGGTGCCTTCACCATTGAGCGGACCGTAAAGACTTTTGCCTTCCTGTTTCTCGACGCCCAGCGCGCTGGTCGCGTTCGCCTGCGGATCGAGATCGACGAGCAGGGTGGAAATTTTTTTGTCGGCCAACGCGGCGGCGAGGTTGACTGCCGTGGTGGTTTTACCGACGCCGCCTTTTTGATTGGCGATGGTGAAGACGAGACTGCCCATAGGTCGGGGATTAATGAGTTGGGGCGGCGAGAGTCTAGCGCGAAAAGAAACGCTTTGTCTCGGCTAGCCAGACGGCACTGCACAAAAGGGCTCCTCCGATCACGAGTCGAGTCACGTCGGCCGGGTCAGCCAGATGATGCGCTTCGTGGAAAAACAGCAGCGACGCAAGTACGCCAAGCGGAACTTTGGCGTTGTTCATCACCGCGAGCGTGCCCGCGTTGACGAGGAGGGAACCGCGATTCCACCAGAAAAAGCAAAGGCCGGATGAAAGGACACCTAGATAAGCGAGGACGCCCCACTGCGTCGTGGTCGGGTGAAAATGCGTCCAAGGCATGGAAATCAACGAGCCGATACCGGTCGCGATGAACGCCCCGAGATAAAGCCATCCGAAAACCTCGCGATCTTTCACCGCTGTCATGGGTTTTCGAATACGGACGTAAGCGAACTGGCCTGTGGCGAAACAGAGGTTGGAAATTTGAAGAAGAACGAAGCCATGCCAGAAATTGTCGGTCGGCGCTTTTTTCCAAACCACGATGAGAGCGGCGATCACCGCCAGAAAAGCAGCCAGCCAGTGCTTGGGTTCCCAACGGCGGGTGACTACGGCTTCGGCAAAGGCGAGGTAAAGGGGCGTCGTGACGGTGAAGAGGGCGACCTCGAAAGCCTGCAGATAGAAAAACGACCGAAGGTAGAGCAGGTACATGATCCCGAACTCGATCGCACCCGTGGCGAATAGCAGGGCGATTTGGCGAGTGTTCAAGGAACGCGCTCGCAACAGGGGTGCGAAAATCAACACAGCAAACCCCAGCCGCACGACCGCCACGGCGGTGGAATCGAGGCCGGTGAGTTGATTTTTAATGAGCCCGAAAGCAAAGGCCCAAATGATCGAAACCAGGACGAGGTAGAACACTCGCGGGTGATTAGCGGGGGAAAAGAGGGTTGGGCGCAAACAAAACTGGAGCGCTTCTTCGATGCGTCGGCTCCGCGGAGGAGGGACGGCCTCTCTTTAACGACGGTTTATGCTCACGGATGAAACTGCCTGGCGCGGGCGA
>Ga0207702_10001120_pt1 | contig 27360 bp, 20 predicted proteins | sample KBSCornC62_FD_184302 | JGI IMG/M metagenome (GOLD analysis project Ga0207702, IMG submission 184302) | Corn rhizosphere microbial communities from Kellogg Biological Station, Michigan, USA - KBS Corn C6-2 (SPAdes) (version 2) | ecosystem: Host-associated > Plants > Roots > Rhizosphere > Soil ...
CGGTGATGGTGTTCTTCACCTAGACCGTAAACGCGGGGTCTTCCGCGCGGCCCAGCTTGAAGAAGGAAATCAGCCCTGCCAGCGAGATCAGGCAGATGAGGAACAGCGTGACCGCACGCTCGCGCACGGCAAGCGCCGATAGGTTGAAGCGGCCCGGGCTCACAGTCGCACTCCCGCGATGGCGGTGCCGGTGCCCTGCCCGGCCACGCGGACTTGCTGGCCCTCGCGCAGCAGTTGTGCGCCTAACGCGACGATCCGTTCGCCTTGTTTGATCTGGCCGGCAACGCTTGCCCCTTCGTCACCAACACGCACGATGGTGATGGAACGCCACGACACCTTGGCAGGGTCCCCCTGAATGACCCAAACACCGGGACCCTTGCCGGCATCAAATACCGCACCCAGCGGTACCTGTAGATCGCCTTGCGCTGTCGCCAGCCGCTCAGGAATCTGGATCGTGACAGTCGCGCCAAGCGGCGCATTGGCCAGTTCGCCATCCAGAACATAGCGCGCTTCATACGTGCGGGTAAGCCGATCGGCAGCATCCGACAGTTGCCGCAGCTTGGCAGGCGTGCCATCGCTTTCCTTGCCGAACAACGTGGCCTGGGCGACTGAGCCGATCGCAGGCCGCAACGTTTCCGGCAACTGCACCACCGCTTCACGGCGCCCGGTATGGGCCAAGCGCACCACCGCCTGTCCGGCATTCACCACTTGGCCCGGCTCGGCCAGCGTTTCCATGACCACGCCGTCGCCATCGGCAACGAGTTCTGCATAGCGGCTGGCGTTGCGCGCTACGTCAGCCTGCGCTTCAGCGGCGCTCAGTTGCGCTTTGGCCGCATCCGCCGCGGCCTTGGCCTGGTCATAGGCGGAGGCGGAAATCGCGCCCGTGCCACGCAAGTCGCGGTAGCGCGCTTCGTCTTCCGAGGTCTGTTGCGCGCGTGCCCGCGCGGCGCTCACGGCTTCTCGCTGTGCGTGCGCAGCGAGCTTCAGATCCGCAGGATCGATGCGCATGAGCGGCTGCCCGCGCTTGACGGTTTGCCCCGCGTCCACCAGCCGCTCCAGCACCTTGCCAGGCACGCGGAACCCGAGGTCGCTCTGCACTCTGGCAGCCACCACGCCCGTGAACGAGCGCGACGCGGACGTCACGGGCCGAACAAACGCGGCGCGCACCAGAGGCGCCTGGGTGCGTGGGTCAGCGGGGGCTTTGTCACCGCAAGCGCTCAGCGCGAGCGGCAACGCAAGAACAACGGAAGAAGTAATAAAGCGACGCGACAGCATGAAAGCCCCACCGACAGGATGAACTGGGCTTTCATTCTTGTTCTTGTGACCAATTTAGTCAATGGTCACAAAGAAAAAAAACTGCACGTCAGGGGGAAAGACTCCGGAGCACGAGGCTCGAAAGCAATCCGGGCGCCGTGGCCGTGTAGTCAAAGCTGTACTGCAGAAGCAACGGATTCATGTAGGGGCGCATGACCAGGGAGATGGCAGCTGTGGCCTCGTCCAGCGGCGTCTTGCGCTCGAAGTCTCCGGTCTCGCGGCCCTCCTGCAGCACATCGCGCAGCAACGTCTGGATACGGCCTTCGTAGGCGATCACAGACTGCCAGCGCTCAGTCGCTGCCGAGGCGGCAATTTCATACAGCTTGCGGTCATGGGAAAACAGCCGAAGGCTGGACTCCGTCAAGGCTTTGAACATGCGGCGCAGCTTCTCGGGCGGAGAGTCTGCGTCCGCCAGGGCTGCATTCACGTCGGCCTCGATCTCGCGCAGGCAGTTGGCGCAAATCATCTCGCCAATGGCCTGCTTGGACTCGAAGAACTTGTAAATGTAGGCCTTGGAAAAACCGATGGCCTTGGCCAGGTCGGACACGGCGGTCTTTTCGTAGCCGTAGCGGCTGAAGTGCTCGGTGGCGGCGGCGACGATCTGGTCTCGCACATCGTGATCCGCCGGGCCGCGGGCGGAGACGGGGTAGGGAGGGGTCTTCATGGGCTTCAGCTTACGCGAGTCGCGATAGTTGAACAACTTGTGACCAATTTGTACTATAGTCACTCAAAATTTCGATGGACGTCACCATGTTGCCCAAACACGCCTCCGCAGCCCTTCTCCTCGCAAGCTTGGCGGCCGGCTGTGCAGTCGGCCCCGATTATGTGAAACCTGATGCACCGTTTCCGGAACGATTCCAAGGCCAGACAGCGGTCAGGCAACGCACGGCTAATGCTGCGGCGGATCTATCCACGTGGTGGGCAGGTTTTGGTGACCCGAAACTCACCAAATTGGTGCGGCTTGCACTGGAACAGAACCTGGACCTTGCCCAGGCGTTCGCACGCGTTACCCAGGCCCGTGCAGGTTTGGGAGCCGCCAATGCCGCGTTGCTGCCCTCCGGCAATGTCACGGGTCAGGCGGCGCGTGCATACCAGTCTGTCGAAACCCCATTGGGCCGCGTGCTGAACTCGAGGCCCGGCTTTGACCGCTACGGCAACGCGTTTGAGGCTGACGTGAACGCCAGTTGGGAGCTGGACGTATTTGGCGGCCTGCGCCGTGGCCGCGAGGCAGCGCTGGCGGATTACCAAGCCTCCCAAGCAGGCGCCGTGGCCACACGGCTGGCAGTGGCAGCACAGACCGCCGACATCTACATCACCATCCGCGGCTTGCAAACGCGCCTGAAGGTGGCCCGTCACCAGGTGCAAACGCAGGAGGAATTGCTCTCCACCATCAACCTGCTGTACGGCAAGGGGTTGGCCGCCGAGCTTCAAGTCAGGCAGGCAGAGGGCGCGCTCGCTCAGGTACGCGCCTCGATCCCGCAACTTGAGGCGGGCCTTGATGCAGCGATGAACGCGCTGGACGTGATGCTCGGCTCGCTACCGGGCACGCACCGGGACGAGCTTGCGCAAGACAGTGACATCCCCGCCGCGCCGCAGATTGCCATCAGCGGATCGCCCGGCGATTTGCTGAGGCGTCGTCCCGACCTGATCGTCGCCGAGCGCCGCCTCGCTGCTTCCAACGCGCGCATCGGCGTCGCCATCGCGGAGTACTACCCGAAGTTCTCGCTCAGCGGGCTGCTCGGCAGCGCCACATCGGTGGGCGCCGGAAGCCTGTTCGGCAGCGGCGCCAGCCAATTTGCCGGCGTGCTGGGCCTGCGCTGGCGCCTGTTCGACTTCGGCCGCATCAACGCGCAGATCGATCAAGCCAAGGGGCAAGAGGCGGAGATGCTCGCTGCGTACCGGCTCGCCGTGCTGCGCGCCACAGAAGATGTGGAAGACGCCTTCTCCGCCCTGGTCAAGCGCGAAGAGCAGGCCACCGTGCTCGCGCAGGGCGTGGATTCGCTGAGCCGCGCGCGGAATGCTTCATTTGCTGCGTACCAAAAAGGCGTCGTCAGCCTGATCGAAGTCCTGCAGGCAGACGAGAGCCTGTTGCGTGCATCGGACGCTCGCGCCCAGGCCCAAACGGAATCCGCGCGCGCCGCGGTCGCGGCATTCAAGGCGCTAGGCGGCGGCTGGCAGCCCGATACCTCGACCGCCGTCGCCAGCAAATAGATCGCTGACAAAACGATTGACCGCTACTCCCATTCACCCATACAGAAAGAAACTGCCATGTCGAATTCCAAAGTTGTTGTGATTACCGGCGTGTCCTCCGGCATCGGCCGTGCCACCGCCGCAAAGTTTGCCCAGCGCGGGTGCCGTGTATTCGGCACCGTGCGCAACCTCGCACGCACTCAACCGATTGCCGGTGTTGAACTGATCCAGATGGATGTCCGTGATGAAGCCTCTGTCCAGCGTGGATTCGAGACGATCATCGCGCAGGCCAAGCGCATCGATGTGCTGGTCAACAGCGCCGGCGTGGCCCTGCTCGGCGCGACAGAAGAAACGTCGGTTGCCGAAGCCCAGACGCTGTTCGACACCAACGTGTTCGGCATCTTGCGCACCACCCAGGCCGTCTTGCCGCACATGCGTGCGCAACGCTCCGGACGCATTGTCAACATCAGCTCGGTGGTCGGCTTTCTGCCGGCGCCGTACATGGGCCTGTATTCGGCATCCAAGCACGCGGTGGAGGGAATGTCCGAGACCTTGGATCACGAGGTGCGCAAGTTCGGAATCCGTGTGGTGCTTGTCGAGCCGTCATTCACCAAGACCAGCCTGGATGCAAACGCGCCTCAAGCGGTTTCCAAGGTCTCTGCCTACGACGCGGAGCGCGGCACCGTTTCTCAGGCCATTCAAAAGAGTGTCCAGAATGCGCCGGACCCTGATGGGGTCGCCAGCACCATCGTCGATGCTGCACTGGGGGCCTGGAAGATGCGCCGCACACCCAAAGGCGAGGCGTCCCTTCTCAGCAAGCTGCGCCGGTTCATGCCGGCAGGCCCCGTTGACGCGAGCCTGCGGAAGACATTCGGCCTCTCTTGAGCGCATTGTCGCAAGCGCGTTCACGCCCCGCGCGAAAGCTCAACAATGTTCATTGGAAGTCCGGAACCTCGGACGTGCAGCTAGAAAACATCTTGAAAAAACCTCATCAAACCTGCCCCTCCATGGAAGCTTGACGACGCATCCTGTCAGGCGTGGCGGCAAAGCGTGCGTCTGCCGTCAAAGCCCCGCATGGCATGGTTCCTGCACGCCGTAATGCGCCGTACCACCAAAAAAATGTCGGGGGACTTGCGTGATGAAGGGGCAGCAAAAAAGGGGAATTCGCCGAACAAGAGAAATGTGCACAGGGGCTCACGCTACGCGGCACTGTAAGCAGCGGCGTTGTGTTTTCCGGACCCTCCATGGAGACGGAGCCCCGCACGCCAGGGTGACCGCAGACCCCGCCGCCTGATCGCTCGTCAGGATGTGCTCGAAGTGCCGCTGCGCCGCGTGCATCATCACCATGCGGCCGTCTAAAGCCATCGCATGCGCAATGGCGCAGGCTTGCCTGCCGCGCACGGGCCGCACATTGCACGGCGTGCGACTGTTTGGGCTTGCAGCGCTGTTCGCTGCGCAGTACGCCCACGCTGCCCCGCTGGGCACCTGGGATTTTTCCATCGAGCGGGCGCCTTTGGAGCGCGTGTTGATGGAAATCGCCAACGTGAGCGGACAGCCCATGTCGTTCCCCTCCGGTCTTGCCAAAGACCTGTTGGCTGGTCCGGTTCGCGGTGCCATGTCGGCCCAGCAGGCTGCGGAACAGGCCCTCAAAGACAGCGGTCTGCAACTGACCACGCTGCCCGACAACACGTTGACCATCGTGCGTGCCCCTGACGCGCCGCGCGACATCGGGACCCTGCCCCCAGCTGAAGTACGCGCAAAGACAGGCAGCGACTTTGCCGTCTTCACAACAGGCTCCATCACGCATATCGAGACGCCCATCACGAGCGTGCCCCACGCCGTCAGCACCCTCACAAGAGACTTGCTTACCAGCCAGAATGCCCCGTCGATGGCAGACGCCCTGGCACTTGCCGGTGTCTCGTCGATGTCGCTCGACCCCAGCGCCACGCCACGGTACGCCACGCGGGGTTTCATGACGGGACAAATCTCCGTCGATGGTCAGCCCGACAAGATGGCTGCGCTGCGCCCCCTCGAGGCGGTAGAAGATGTTTCGGTGATCAAGGGAACGCATGCTGACATCGGGGGTGCCCCCACCGCCGTGGGCGGCATCAATGCCAATCTCAGGGCACCCACGGTAGCGACGCAACGAACGGTGTCCGTGGAAATCGGCTCGCACGCCGAGCGCAAAGCCCTGGTGGATCTCGCCGGCCCGATCGGATCGACCGACCTGTCTTACCGCGCGGTGGCGCTGCAGGACACGACGGCCAACAGCGATTCCGGATACGCCGGTCGCCGCAAAAGCTACGGGCTCGCAGCGCTCGGGTGGCACGATGCCGCTACGGAGGTCACAGTCGGACTCGAGTCCGTCACCAGCCGCCAGCCCATGCCGCCCGCCACGTTCGCATTGAACGGCGCGCCTGTCCGATTGGCCATGCAAAGCCCGCTGGGCAATGCCGACGACAACGTGCAGTCCCGCGCGAGCCGCGCCTATTACAAGGTCTCGCGCAACCTGTCGGACGATTGGTCCTTGCACTCACGCGGCACGTACGAAGCGCTCACCGAACAATCTGCGCTCTGGCATACGGCGCTCGTGGTCAACAACATGGCACCCACGTCGACGCTGAACTTTGGCGATCGCAGCAACGACACCTCGTGGGCCATCTCGAACGAGCTCACGGGCAGGTTCGCACATGGGCCGTTCCAGCACGTGCTCACGCTCGGCTGGGATGAGTTTCAGGAGCGGCAGGACATGGTCTTTGCGGCAGCGCCTTTTCTGATGCCGCAGAATCCGTTTGCCCCTGTTCAACTGCCACCGGCCACGTTCGTGCCGGGCATTCAGGTTTCGCAATCGGTACGGCAGTCGGTGTTTCGCGTGCGTGACCAAGTCGCCATTGGCGAGCATTGGGAGCTGTCCGGCGCCATGTACGTGAATGACTACATCGCCAAACTGCCGCTCGGGCAGCTTCAGGGCTCAGCCTGGACACCGTCGCTGGGCGTGCTCTACAAGCTGACGCCGCATACCGCATGGTTTGCCGATTACTCACGCGGTTTCCGCCTCAACACCAGCTACTTCGACCCGTGCCAAGCGTTGTTGCCTGAACGGAGTCGCCAGCTGGAAACCGGGCTGCGCTGGGCAGATGCCAACCGCGCGCTGACGATGCAGGCGGCGTTGTATCGCATCGACGCGCACCACGTAAGGCTGGTGGATGTGGCGCCCGCCGGCTACGACACACAAATCGCGCACCAAAGCAGCGAAGGACTGGAAGTCTCGATGCAAGGCGCGGTATCCAAAGGCTTGGACACCTCGTTGTGGGTGGCACTGGCTCGCGTATCCGGCACGTTGATCACGGGATACCTGCCGCAGGCGCCCTTCCTGAGCGGCGCGGTTTGGACGACGTACACCATGCAGGCGGGCCCATTGAAAGGCGCAGGCGCCGGGATTGGCATCACGGGGCAACGCGGCGCGCCATGCTACGGCGACACCCCGTTTCGCATGCCCGGCTTCATGCGCGCCGACGCCAGTCTCTTCTGGCACCAGAAATCCTGGAGCGTCGATCTCTTCGCGCGCAATCTCTTCAATATCCGGGCTTACGGCAACGCACAGTCTGGAAACTTCATCCCCGTTCAGCCGGGCCGCACGCTGACACTGCGCGTGACCCACAACTTCTGACGTTGGCCGGCCAAGCCGAATCGGGCACACGCGCCAAGGGACGGGCTTAAAGCTGGCTCATGCCGCCGTCGGCAATGATTTCCGTGCCAACAATGAAGGCCGATTCCGGCGCCGACAGATGCAGCACGGTCGAAGCAATTTCCTCCGGCTGGCCAAAGCGGCCCAGCGGCACCTGGCTTTGGATCTGCGCAGCGGTGGCAGCCAGCGTGTCGGCATCTAGGCCGAGCTTGCCGTACAGCGGCGTTGTCACCGGGCCGGGGCTGACCACATTCACGCGGATGCCCGAACCGATCAGCTCACCCGACAGCGTCTTCGCCAGCGAGATCAGCGCAGCCTTGCTCGCTGCATAGACCGAAGAATTCGGCATGCCGATGTGCGCGTTGATGGAGCCGTTCAGCACGATCGACGTACCCTTGTTGAGGATGGGCAGCAGTGCCTGGATCTGAAAGAACGCGCCCTTCACGTTGGCGTTGAAGGTGGCATCCCACAGCGCCTCGTCAACGTCGGGGACGGCGGCAAAGCGGGCCATGCCGGCGTTGATGAACACGGCGTCCAGACGCACGCCGGCCTCCTGCAGTTGACGGGTCAGCTCGCGTGCGGCCGCCACGCTGCCGGTTTCATTGCGGATGGCGATGGCGTTGTGACCGAGCGCGGCGCGCGCCGTTTCCAGCGCTGCGGCGTCACGGCCAGTGATGACCACGCGGGCGCCTTCGCGCACAAATGCCTGGGCGGCTGCCAGGCCAATACCGCTGTTGCCGCCAGTGACCAGAACGGTCTTGCCTTCGAAGCGATTCATGATGTCCTCCAGTAGGAAAGTTGAACTTGAACAATCGCGTGACTGCAGTGTGGACGCGGGCAAGCGGTTTGCCATACGATCCGGACGATGAACACGTTCGAAGGAATTGCACATGTTGACGGATGAAGAATTGGCCCTGCTGGAGGCCATCCGGCAGACGGGCAGCCTGTCGCGCGCGGCGGCACAACTGGGCAAGGCGCCATCGACCGTGTCGTATGCCGCGCGGCAACTGGAGCAGCGCTTCGACGCCCTGCTGTTTGATCGGCGCCGCTACCGGCTGCAGCTCACGCGCGCCGGGCGGTTGCTTACGGAAGAAGCCGCGCGACTGGCGCAGGATGTGTCGCGCGTGACACAGCGTGTGCGGCAGGTGGCCAACGGCTGGGAAGACCGCTTGTGGATCGTGACGGACGAGTTGCTGGAGTTCGAATCGCTCATGCCCGTGATGCACGCGTTCGATGCGCTGCAATCGGGCGTGGCGCTGCGCGTGACGCACGAGGTACTGGCCGGCACATGGGAGGCGCTGCGCGACGGCCGTGCCGACCTCGTCATCGGGGCGACGAACGAGCCGCCGTCCATCCCGAACCTCGGGTGGTTCGAACTGGGCGTGGTGGAGTGGGTGTTTGCCGTGTCGCCACGGCATCCGCTAGCAGCCGTTGAAGCGCCGCTCACGCGCGAGGAAATTGCCCGGCATCGGGCCGTGGTGGTGGCCGATTCAGCGCGAACCACCGCCGGCCGCGCCTACGGCATGCTCAGCGGGCAACCGACGCTGGCCGTGCCCAGCATGCGTGCCAAGACGCTTGCGCAGCGCGACGGCCTGGGCGTCGGCTGGCTGCCACGGCACCGCGTGGCGTCGCTGCTCGCGCGCGGCGAGCTGGTGGAGAAACGCACCACCGATCCGCGCGAGCCGAACCTGCTCTACGTCGGCTGGCGCAGCGGCGATGGCGACGGTGAAGGCCGCGCACTCCAATGGTGGCTCGAACAACTACGGCAGCCCCGTCTGGCCAAGCGGCTTGTGCAGGGCGTCGACGCATTCGCCTGAAACTTCACCGGGCCACGTGATCTTGCCTATGCTGGGATGACGTCGACGCCGCATTCGCCCGTCGGCGCAACACAAGCGACGCCGACTGTTGCGGAATGATCAACGTTGCAGCGTTTGTCTTCTGACAAACCCTCGGGTGGGTCAACGCGCGCTGTCGGCCAGCGTTAATCGGTCACGCACGTATCTCCGTGCCTCGTTGAGGGTCTCGTTATGAAACTGTCTGCGTTGATGTTTTCGATGGGTGCGCTGGTGATGGGGTCGGCGTTTGCGCAGGGCACCGCCGCGCCCGCCACCGCACCGGCAGCGGCCCCGGCGGCCGTCCACGCGGTCTGCAAGGATGGCACCCCGTATAGCGGCGCGACGCTCAAGGGCGCTTGCCGCGGCCATGGCGGTGTCGACAAGAAAGCCAGCGCAGGCGGCGCCCCTGCTGCCGCGCAGGCCGCTGCACCTGCCGCCCCGGCTCCGGCCAAACCTGCCGCAGCCGCTCCCGCTGCGCCTGCCGCCGCTCCAGCTCCAGCTCCAGCTCCGGCAGCAGCGGCCAAGCCCGCAGCCGCAGCGCCTACCAAACCGGCCGCGGCCGCTGCAGGCACCGTTGCCCCCGGCGGCGGCCCCGACAAGGTCTGGGCCAATGCCAGCACCAAGGTCTACCACTGCCCGGGCGATCGCTATTACGGCAAGACCAAGCAGGGCGAATACATGACCGAAGCTGACGCAAAGGCTGCCGGCATGCGCCCCAGCCGCAACAAGGCCTGCACCAAGTAAGACACGCCTGACGCAAACCCGCACGCCGCGGCCCACCCGGGTCGCGGCGTCGTCCATTTCAGCCTGATCACCGCATCGCATGCCCCCCAGCAACGAACATCCCGCCGCCGCCCTGCAGCACCCAGAGGGCTTCGCCCCGTTGGCTGCGCCGCCCCAGCCGCCACAGCAGCGGGTGGTGCGCGACGTCATCGCCGGGTTCTCGATTGCAGGCCTGTTGCTGCCCGAAGCCGTTGCTTACGCAGGCATTGCCAGCCTGCCGCCACAGGCCGGGCTCATCGCATTGCTGTGCGGCCTGGTGGTCTATTCGCTGATCGGCACGAGCCGCTTTGCCATTGTCTCGGCCACATCGTCTTCTGCCGCCGTTCTGTTTGCGACGGTGCTATCCGAACCTAGCGGTAACGGCGCAACGGCGCTCACGATGGCGGTGGCGCTCATCATCGCAACGGGCGTGCTGTTCATCCTGGCGGGCGCGGCACGCCTGGGCGGCATGTCGGATTTCATCGCGCGACCGGTATTGCGCGGTTTCACGTTTGGGCTGGCACTGACGATTGCCGTCAAGCAGTTGCCCAAGATTCTCGACGTGACGGTGCACCACAGCGACACGCCACGCATCGCGCTCGACCTCATCACCAGTGCGGCCAGTGCCAACCGGTACAGCACGACATTGGGTGCCGTCGCACTCGCGCTGCTCTTCGGCCTTGGGCGCTGGGGTCGCATTCCGGCCACGCTGGTCGTCATCGTGCTGGCCATCGCGGCCGGCTACTGGATCGACTGGCACAGCTACGGCATTGCCGTGGTCGGCCATATCGACCTGCAGAACATCAGCTTCGGCGTACCTGCGTTGAACCGGGTGCAATGGATGGAAAGCGCTGAACTCGGTTTTGCGCTCATGCTGATCCTCTATGCCGAGTCCTACGGCTCGATCCGCAACTTCGCGCTCAAGCACGGAGATGGCATCTCCGCCAACCGTGACCTCGTTGCGCTGGGCTGCGCGAATCTGCTCTCTGGCCTGCTGCACGGCATGCCCGTCGGCGCCGGGTATTCGGCCACGTCTGCCAACGAAGCGGCGGGCGCGCAATCGCGTTTTTCGGGGCTCTGCGCGGCGGCCGTGGTGGCGCTGATCGTCTGGTTGTTCCTGCCGCAACTCGCGCGCATTCCCGAGCCGGTGCTGGCGGCCATCGTGATCTTTGCGGTAAGCCATTCACTGCATCCGGCTGTGTTCAAGCCTTACTGGACCTGGCGACGCGATCGGCTGGTGGTGATTGCCGCGTTGCTGGCCGTGCTGGTGCTGGGCGTGCTGCACGGGCTGCTGGCCGCGATTGGCGTGAGCCTGCTGCTAACGCTGCGCCAGCTTTCCGAGCCCAACGTGAGCGTGCTCGGTCGCCTGCGGGAGAGCCACGATTTCGTCGATGTGTCACTGCACCCCGAAGCCAAGCCGGTGCCTGGCGTGCTGATCGTCCGGCCCGAAGTCCCGCTGTTCTTCGCCAACACCGAACGCGTGCTCGGCACGGTGCGTGCGATGCTGCAACAGCCGCACGAGCCCGCGCTGCGCGCCATCATGCTCAGCCTGGAAGAAACACCGGACGTGGACGGCTCGGCCATCGAAGCGCTGCGCATCTTTGCCGCCGAATGTGCGGCGCGCGGCCTGCAACTGATGCTGGTGCGACTCAAGCCGCGCGCGCTGACCGTCCTGCAGCGCGCCACCGACAACACGCTGCGCACCGAGATGCTGCACGAACTGAGCGTGGACGAGTGTGTGCAGTCGCTGACCTCAACGGGCGGCACACCGGCACCGGCCTAGCGCGACAACGCCGCCTCGTTCCGGCCACACCGGTCTTCCCGGGGCAGCGCGACACACGCCAGCCCCGGCGTTGGCGGATTAGCGCGGGGCGTTGCCCGCTGCACGCGCGCCTTCGAGAATGATGCGCGCCAACTTGGCGTAATCGCCATCAAAGTGATGGCCGCCCGGCAGCTTCACCAGTTGCACCTGCTTCGGGTCCAGGCCCGGGCAATTGGTGTCTTTCTCTTCCTTACCGTAGATGCACATGCCCAGGCCCGCCGGCAGCCTCTGCACCTCCGGCAGGATCGGCAGGCCGGACGCGCTGCTCGACACCCAGTTGGTCATGTGGAACTCAAAATCGGCACGCTTGCCCAGACCCATCATCACAGCCAGCGCAACATGCTCGCGCGACGCCGCCGGCATCCGGTTGACGATGAAGGGCAGCACGTCTGCGCCCTGCGAATAGCCAATCAGCAAAGCCTTCTGTTTCTTCCAGCGCGCGGCGTAAAAGCGCACGAGCCGATCCATATCGGCGGCGGCAGAGGCTGGCGTGCGCGGCGTCCAGAAGTAGCGCAGCGAATCGATGCCGACCACGGGCACGCCTGACTTGGAAAGCGCAGCGGCCACCTCCTTGTCGAGCCCCGCCCAACCGCCGTCACCCGAGAGCAGTACGGCAAACAACTCCGACGATGTACCGGGCTGCGCGGGCACTTCGATGATCGGCAGGTCGGACACCGCTGCGGGCGGCGGCGGGGGCGGCGGTTTGCGCTGTGCGACAAGCTTGGCGAAAGCGGTCTTGAATGGCTCGCTGGCGGTCACGGGCGGTGCATTGGCGGCCGACGCCGCGGCCGGCAATGCCACCGACTGCGCTCCCGAAATCGTATCGATGAAGGCTTGCGTGGCACGCGCTTCGCACAGCGGACCGGAGCGCCGCGCAAACGACGTGGGCGTGGCCGATTGCAGCGCCACCCATGGCGCAGACAACTTCGTGGCGGGCAGCAGCACCACACCGGCGTTCTCGGGCGGCTTGACGCGCTTGGCCGTGGTGCGGCTCTCGCTCATGCGGCGGCTGAAGTGCACGCCCTCGCCCTTGCACAGCGGCTTGCGCAGTTCCAGCGCGGGGCAGAATTCCATCGACATGGCCGCGGCAAAGATATTCGGGCGCGCCTGGGCAATCATGGCGTAAGCCAGCGCACCGCCCTCGTTGTCGCCGACGAGGATGGGCGGGTAGTAGCCTGGCACTTTCTCGTAGGCCTGCAGGAAGCGGCTGAAGTTTTCGAGGTCACCGTCCGGGAAGGCGCAATCGCCCAGGTCAGCCTCCAGGCTGGCGAACAGCGCAGGCGTCGACAGACCTGCCACCAAGGCGCCCTGCTGCGCGAGGCTCTCTGCCATGCGCGATGCGGCGGGCGTCCAGCCCAGGTCACCCGAGAGCATCAGCACGACGGAGCGGATTTCACCCTTGGGCTTGTAGACCGGCACATCGCGAAAGCGCCCGTGCGTGACGAACTCGACGGCACCCGGTGCAGCAGCGGGCGTAGCGGGCGCCACCACCGGCAGCGACAGCACGCCACCATTGGCAGCCTTGTTGGCGGTAACGGCGGCGGCGCTCATTTGCAGGCGAGGCGGCATGTCGCCGCGCGGCGGCACCGCCACAACACCGCTGGCGCCCGTCATGCCCACGGGCGGCACCAGCACCGGACCCTGCGCAGGTGTGGGCTTGGCGGCAGCCGGTGCATCGGCAGCGATGGCCCAGGATGCTGCCAGCACCATGCCGACCGCACTTAAATGCCCAGCCCAACGCAAGCCTTTGCGTAGCACTCCCCGATGCCGCGCCTCTTGCGTGCGCGGTGCTTGCCAACTCATTTGGAGATCACTCCCTTCAAGCCGCCGCCGATCAACGCGGCGACGTCCGTCAATGTGAACAGCGGCGCAATACCACCACGTGCGAGCAGGTATCGGGCTTCCCACACCGGCTCGAACTTGTCTTTGAAATTGCGCAGCCCTCTGAAATTGTAGAAGCGTGCGCCGTGTCGGAACATCATCCGTCCGAAGCGGTGCCAGCGCGGCGCAAGCTGATGCTCAACCATGCCCGACATCGGTGCCATCCCCAGCCCGAAACGCTGGTACCCCTGCGCCTGGAAGTGGAGGATGACCTTACCGAACAGGAAATCCATCGTGCCCGGCGGCACGTCGCTGCGATAGCGCATGAGGTCGACACTCGCCTCGATGCGGAGCACATCGGGGCACATCAGCGTGGCAAACGCCAGGATGACGCCCTCACGGCGCACCACGGCCACGGGCTGGCTGCAGATGTAACGGTCGTCAAACGCGCCCAGCGAAAAGCCTTTTTCGCGCGCATTCTGGTTGCGTAGCCATTCATCGGAGATGGCGCGCAATTCGTCCAGGACGGTCGGCACGTCTGCCGTCGGGATGATCTCGAATGACAGGCCTTCGCGCTCCCCGCGCGTGACACCATGGCGCAGGTTGGCGCGGCGTGAGCCCTTCAGGCTGAACTCGGGCAGCGACACATACGCCTCTTCGCCCAGCTTGTAGGCGCGCAGCCCCGCATCGAGATACAGCGACAGCGTCTGGGGCCGCGTCTTGTAGAACGCGGCGCGGCCGCCATGCGCGTCGGCCATTTCGATAAAGCGCCAGATCAACTCGGGCCATTCCTGCTGCGCGCCCACCGGGTCGGACAGTGCCACCCACGAGCGCCCCTGCTTGGCGTACATGATGAACGCGTTACCCGACGGCGAAAACAGCAGGCTCTTGTCGCCCATCAGCGCGAGCGTGGCATCGGCGGCGGGCTGCTTGCGGACGATCTCGGCCGCGCGGGCGAGTTCTTCGTCGCTCGGGAAGGTCGTAACGCCGGGCTCCTTGCGAAAGAGCTGCCACATGCCGAAGCCGAGCCCCGTTACGGCCACGGCCATCAGCGCGCGGATGGAACGCGGCGCATCGCCGTCGAACGTGAATTGCCACCAGAGCTGGTTGGCGTAAGCCACCTCGCGGTAGGCGAAGAAGAGGATCCACACGCACGCCGCAAACACGCAGACCATGGCAAGCAGCCACCCCGCCTCCAGCCGCTGAGAGAACAGCGACGACGGCCGGTCGAACTGCCGGCGCGAGATGACAAGCAGCACCGCCAGCGTCACCAATACCGCCATCTCCGACACGGCAATGCCCTTGGGCAGCGCCAACACGCCGGTGAGCAGCGACAGCACCAGCGCCGCCCACCATGCGGCGTCCAGCCGGTGCAGGAGCCCGCGCGCGACAAACAGCATGATGAGCCCCGCCACGCTGCCGATCATGTGCGAGGCTTCCACCACGAACAGCGGCACATGCATGCGCAGAAGGTCTTCGGCTTCGTCCGTGGCGGGGGTAACGCCCGAGACGAGCAGCATCACGCCTGCCGCCATCGTCAGCGCGGCCAGCAGCCCCGGCGACAGCTTGACCGCGGCGCGGCCGAACGGCGCCCCCGCACCGGAACGCAACTCGAACGCACCGAGCATGGCCGCAGCCACGACCAGCGGCAGCAGGAAATAGATAACGCGGTAGAACAACAGCGCAGCAAGCACCTCGGCCGGCGGCGCCTGGCCGCTGCAGCCAAGCAGGATGACCGCCTCGAACACGCCAAGGCCGCCCGGGCTCTGGCTCAGCACACCCAGCGTGACCGCCAGCGCGTAAAACGCCACAAAAGTAGGCAGATCGACAGCGCCTGCTGGCATCAGCACCCACAGCGCCGCCGCAGCCGCACTCATATCCGCCGCTGAAATCGCGAACTGACGCGCGGCCAATCCCGACGGCGGCAGGCGGATATCCCACCGGCCGAACAGCGTCACATGGCGCTGTCGCATACAGAGGATCAACAACGCCACGACGCCCGCCAGCACCAGCAGTGCCACGACTTCGAGCAACGCCGCCGGCAAATGCGTAATCGCGGCGATGTGCGGCGCGCCCCACAGCAGCCCGACCGCGCCAAAGGCTGTGGTGGACACGCCGAGCGCCCCTGCATCAAACGCGACCGCCTCCGTCACGCGCGCGGCATCGACCCCGGCCGCCGTGTACAGCCGCGTGCGCACCGCGCCGGCCGTCAGCGAACCGAGGCCGACGGTGTTGCCCAGCGCATAAGCAATAAACGAGGTGGTCGCCACCGTGGCGGGGGCCACGTGCGCGCCGGCATAGCGCAGACCGGACGCGTCGTAGCCGGTCAGGGCGACGTAACTGAGCGCCGTGGCCAGCACGGCCAGCAGCAGGTGCGAGCGTGGCGTGGCCTGCAGCGCGGCGACCATGTCGGCGTAGTGCACATGGTCGAGCAGCGCATACAGGCTGTCGAACACCAGCGCGCCAAGCACGAGCACCACGCCGACCACGATCCAGCCGGCAACGCCAAAGCCGGAATCAGCGGGCGCAGGCGTGGCGGGCGCGTCAGGCGCGGTGCGGGCCGAGGATCGGCGTGATGTTGGACTGGCGTCGTTGGACGCGGCGTCAGGCATGGTGAAAAACGAAATCCTGCTGGCTTGGCGGAGTGCCGGGTCGAAGCGATACGCAAATCCGGACACGCAGAGACGAGAGAGCGCGGCACGCCAAACCGCCGAAGCCCACCCTCGGCACGGTATCGACGTCTTGATGGCACCCCGACCTACCGGCACAGGCTTGTCGCAGACGCCGGTCTCCTCTCGACGCGCGCTTCAGGCGGCGCGTGTGCTGGATTTGCACGTTGTTTGCGGCCTACGTAATACGGCTGAAGCAGCCGATGCGTTGACGCGCAGTCCGCATTTTACGGTTTGGGCGCGCTCTCCGGCGCCTTAGGGGGCACATCGGGCTTGCCGGCATCGACGGAAACCGGGTCACTGGCAGGAAAGGTTTCCTCAATGCCCTCGTCGAGCAGCGCTTCTTCATGCGTATCGGCCACGGGCGGATGGGGGTTGGCGGGCGCCGGAGTGGGTGAGGCGCGATCGTCTGGCTCTGGCATGGCGTTCTCCAAGAATGCTTACCCAGAATAGGCAAAGCTGGCCTGACACGACGGCAAGGGGGGCGGAATGCACATCTGTCGGGTGGGCAACATGCCCAGCGCCGTGGGTGCGGCACTCAGCCGAGGATCAGCAAGCTGCACACCCGCCGCCAAAAACGTTGCGTGGACAGGATGAAATCCACGGCCGCAAACGTTTTTATTGCAGAAAATGTCTTACATAGTATTGCGTAGGAAGGTGGAGTCCGGTACACAATTGAGGCTAACGTTTTCAATATTTTCACAATTCTGCGCATGCCTTTACAGCGCGCCACGGGTGCCTTCCTACGGCGGCCTTCCCTGCTGATCATCGGCGCATCGGTGCTGTCGGCGGTGCTGGCCGCGCTCACCGCGCTCTCGCTCTGGGAAATGCGCACGGACGCGCTGGCCCGCGCCCGTGATGCCGCTGACAACCTGTCGCTGATCCTGCAACGTGACATCGCGCGCAACATCGAGGTGTACGACCTGTCGCTGCAGGCCGTGATCGACGGTGTGCGCGACCCTGCCATGCTGGCGTTGCCGCCCGCCGTGCGCCAACTGGTGCTGTTCGACCGATCGACCAACGCGCAGGATCTGGGCTCCCTGCTGGTGACTGACAAGGTCGGCGACGTGGTCCTCGATTCCCGTTCGGTACCGCCGCGGCATATTCACCTGGGCGACCGCGACTACTTCCAGGTGCATCAGGGATCCGCGAACGTCGGGCTGTATATCAGCGAGCCGTTTACCCCGCGCGTGACTGGCCTGGATACGTCGCTCGGACTCAGCCGGCGGCTGAACGGCCCGCATGGCGAATTCAACGGCATCGTGGTCGGCACGCTGCGCCTGAATTACTTCCGTCGGCTATTCGACGGCATCAACCTCGGCCCCCACGCAACCGTAACGCTGGTACGCACCGACGGCACGCTGCTCATGCGGCGCCCGTACAGCGAAAAACTCATCGGCCGCAGCCTGGCCGATGCCCCCGCCTTCCAGAAGCGGCTGCTCGCACCGGAAGGCTCCTACGTAGACGTCGCCGGCATCGATGGCATCGAGCGCCTGTTCAGCTTCCGCCATATCGGCGACCACCCGCTGATGGTCACGGTCGGTCTGGCTACCGAAGACATCTACGCGGAGTGGCGGCAGCGCGCATGGGTGATCAGCGGCATCGTGCTGATGCTCGACGCGGTATTCATGGTGCTGTCGTTCCTTTTTGCGCAGCAACTGCGCAAGCGGCTCGATATGGAGCAGCAATTGCATCTGCTGGCCAATACCGACAGCCTGACCGGACTCGGCACGCGCCGCGCGTTGGACTCGGCATTGGACGTTGAATGGCGTCGCGCCAATCGCCATCACACCCCGATGTCGGTGCTGATGATCGACGTGGACAACTTCAAACCCTACAACGACAAGTACGGCCACGCCGCCGGCGATACCGCGCTGCGCACGGTGGCACGCTGCATCAACGACAGCATCAAGCGCCCCGGCGATTTTGCCGGCCGCTACGGCGGCGAAGAGTTCTGTGCTGTGTTGCCCAATACGGACCTCAACGGGGCCATGCGCGTGGCCGAAAGCATCCGCACCGCCGTGCTAGGCGCCGACGAGCCCAACGTGGGAAGCGCGTACGGCAAACTGACGGTCAGCATCGGGGTGGCTTCCCACTCGGGCATCGCCGCGGCGGACGATACCGTTCAAGACCTCATCCACCTCGCCGACGGGCGCCTGTATGAGGCCAAGGCGGCGGGCCGCAACGTGGTCATGCCCCGACAGGAGCGGCCGAAGCTGGCGGTGGTCTAGTCCAGCCCCGTCAGGCACCCCACTTTGGGGGCATGCCATCGTCGGCCATCGCTTCTGCACAATGCGCATGATTTTCAGGAAAACGCTGTGAGCAAACCTCCGCACTCCCACTTCGATACGTCTGCGCTGCCGCGCGAGCATCAATTTGCGGCGTGGCGAGATGCCATCAACGTGCTGTTCGATACGCGCTCCGCCGCGCCGCAGTCGCATGGCTTTCAGGCCAGCGTCGACGCTTATCTTTGCGGCGAGACGGGTGTGGGCATGATCAGCGCGCACGCACAGCACTATGACCGGTCCCGCTCCAAGCTGGGGCGCGACGGCATGGATGTCTACGTGCTCCAGTATTACCTGGAAGGCAGTTGCGGACAGCGCGACTGCGCCACCGGCACCGCCACACGCCCCGGCGATCTGTTCATCGTCGACGCTGCCCAGCCGCTCGCCACAAGCACGACCAACAGCCGCTTCCTGAGCCTGGCCGTGCCACGACGCCTGCTGGCGCCGCTGCTGCGCGCACCGGACGAACTGAGCATGCGTGTGCTGCGCGGCGATGCCCCGATGGTTGGGCTGCTGCGCGATCATCTCTGTTCGCTCTATCAATCGGTCGGGAAGTTGAGTGATGCCGAGGCGCAGGCCGTCATCCCGGGCACGCTGCAACTGGCTGCGGCCGCCATCAACTGCCAGGTGACCGAAGCCAATGCGCCGGCCGTGAGGGAAAGCCTGTTTGCGTCGATCTGCCGGCACGTGCAGCACAACCTGTCCGATCTCGCGCTTTCGCCCGAAGGCGTGGCCGTGCAATTCGGTATCTCGCGCGCCACGCTGTACCGGCTGTTCGAGCGCGAGGGCGGCTTCTTCAATTACCTGCGCACGCAGCGCCTGCGCCAGTGCCACGCGATCCTGGCCGATCGATCGCAGACGCACCGCTCGGTGGCCGAGATCGCGCAGACCTACGGTTTTTCCGACGCATCGAACTTTACGCGCGCATACCGCCGCGCCTCTGGCATGTCGCCACGTGAGACGCGCATGCTGGCCATCGAAGGCCGCGCCGCTGCCATGCCTTTCGTGCAACACAAGGACTGGCGCACCTGGGTCATGCAGATGCGCTGATGCGCGCGCCTCTCTTCCCCGCACTCCCTTTTTTCTCCCACCTCCCGCGCCCTGCCGCCTCCAGGACTGAGACGCGCTGACAGGTTCGCGCGACGGCCGAACCGGTTCGCGCGCGCAGCCCGTTTCGTCGTTGAATCCCAGCTGACGTGCATGCGAGCATCCGGCCCGACCTGATGAGCGCCCATGCGCTCGCGGCGGGCACGCGCGACGTGCCCTCTCTTCGTCGAACAGGTCAAAGCGGTGCGGACATCCCGCGCTTTGCACAACACACAACGACAAAACGGGGGTCTCGTGAAAGACATTACGGGAAAAACGCTTGCCTTGACGCTGTTCGCCACCGTGGCCCTGGCCGCGTGCGGCGGCGGAGACTCAGGTAGCAATACCGCCAACAACGGCGGCAACACGGGTGGCAATACGCCGCCTGCATCCACCTGCGCAGAAACCGGCGTCGATGCCAAGTACGCCTGCCAGACCGGCAGCACCGAGCCGCTGTACGCCTACCAATGGGCGCTCAAGCAGGCGACCAGCTTCTTCGCGGCGTTCGGCCTGGTGGCCAACGGCACGACCGACATCGACGTGGAAGACGCGCACAAGGCCGGCATCAAGGGCCAGGGCGTGAACGTGCTCGTGCTGGACGACGGCATCGACGTGCACAACGAAGATCTGTTCGCCAATGCCAACTCGGACATGACGCACAACTTCGACGATGGCTCGAACGATCCGACACCGGCAGACATTCCTGCGAACATCAAGGAGGCGCATGGCACCAACGTAGCCGGCATTATCGCGGCGGCGCAGAACGGCAAGGGTGTCATGGGGATCGCGCCACGCGCGACGCTGGGCGGGGCGCGCTTTATTGGCGCGGCGAACCCCGACATCACCGCAGCCTATGGCGGCGCAGCTTGGTCGAAGAACGGCCACCTCATCAATGCGTCGTACGGCGCAAACCCGCAGGCGCCGCTGGAGTACGACACGTCCACCTCGACACAGGCCGCGGTACGCGCCTTCCCGAACCTGCGCAACGGCCGCGGTCTGGTCATGCTCAAGGCGTCGGGCAATGAATATGAATCCATCAACGACGACATCAACCTTCCGCCGCGCACGTGCCCGACCGTGGGCGGCACCGCCGGCATGATCGGCTGCGAGAATCCCGCCAATGATCCGGAAGCGCTGGAGCCTGGCGTAATCGTTGTCGGGGCGGCAAACGCGCAAGGCATCAAGTCGAGCTACTCCAACGCCGGATCGGTCAACTGGATCACAGGCTTGGGCGGCGAATACGGCAACGGCGGCAAATACGGTGAGGTGGGTAGCGGGCCAAAGATCTTCTCGACCGACCTCACCGGCTGTGCACGCGGCTACAGCCGAGCCAATCCGGACGACACCAATGACTTTGCGATTCCAGGCACCGCCACCAACCTGAAAGACAACGCAAAGTGCGACTACTCGAGCATGAACGGCACATCGGCAGCCACGCCCACGCTGTCCGGCGTGGTCGCGCTGATGCTGGCAGCCAACCCGAACCTGACGTGGCGCGATGTTCGCGAAATCCTGCGCGCGACGGCTCGCAAGATCGACACCGATTACGGCAGCCGTGACGGCCGTAACGCGCGAATCGACCTGCTTACGGGCGCCGCCACTGGCGATACCAGCGCCGCACTGACTGACGGCGCGACCACCGCGCGGCTGGACTACGGCTGGCAGACCAATGCCGCCGGCTATGCATATTCCACGTGGTACGGCTTCGGTCTGGTCGATGCATCAGCGGCGGTGAAAATGGCCAAGGCCACTGTCGCCTACAAGCCGGCAGCATTGTCGGTGCCGGACTTCGCGGCGGCCTTTGCCAACGTGAACCAGTTCAACTACGGCGCGGTGCAGAAGCTCGGCCAGTTCAACGTGTCGGGCACAGACAAGGTTGACGCGCTGCAGCTGCGCGTATCGGGCTCGGTGTGCGTGGGCAGTGTCGGCTTTTTTGTGAAATCGCCCTCGGGCACGGTGTCGGCGTTGTCCTTGCCGTACAACGGCTATTACAACAACGGCGTCGATACCGTGAACAAGTACGGCCTGGGCAGCTACGCCTTCTATGGTGAGAACGCGGCCGGCACATGGGAGGTCTACGCCGTAAGTGGCGTGCCGAGCAATACCTGCTCGACGTACCAGCCCCAGGGCGGCACCCACACCGTGACGCTCGCCACGCCGCTGGCCGTGGAGTACCGCGTGATTGCTGCCAAGTGAGCCCGTTCGGAGACCAATCAACATGATCAATACAACCCTGATGAAGACCGTAGCGCTGGCGGCGCTCCTCTCGATGGCTTCGGCGTGCCAGGCGGCCGACGTGATGGTGGGCAAGCACCTGAGCACGCAAGAGCTGGCCCAGTACGCGAGCGCACCGACGGTGCAGATCGAATCGCAGTCGTTCAAGGTGCTCTCCAGCGGCACGCGCACCAAGGCTGCGGGCGCGGCATCCTCAGCCGTCACGCAAGTGGCCAATGAGCGTGGCGTGGTGGGCGAGAGCCGCAACGAGGTGGTCGTCTCGCAGGTGCCGGTCGACAGCGTGCGCCAGGCAGTGAGCAGCCTGCCGGCAACGCCCGTCTCGGCGGAGTATTACGGGCACCTGAACATCAGCACCCTGCGCTTCGCTTCGTTCCAGGACGCTGTGAACGCGCGCACGCAGCTCAAGAAGACACTGCCGCAGGCGCGCGTGGACGTTCCGATCCAGTACGCCAAGCCCGTGGCGCGCTGATTCACTAACGCAAGTTGCACACGACGCCCCGCCGCCGCGCGGGGCGTTTTGCATGGAGCGGCGTATCATCCCGGCCTTTTCCCCGTCAGGACAACACCATGACCAAGGCCACCGGCAGCTTCGAAGCGCTGGCCGCACGCGAAGGCGGCCTGCAGCACCGTCTCTCTTCTGCACAACTCGCCATGATCGCCATCGGCAGCGCGATCGGCACCGGCTTGTTCCTAGGTAGTGGCGCAGCCATCCAGTTGGCCGGCCCGGGCGTGATTGCAAGCTACGCCATCGGGGCGCTCATCGCCCTTCTGCTCATGGGCTGCCTGGCCGAGATGGTCGTGGCCCACCCGACCACCGGCTCTTTCGGCGCGTATGCCGAGCATTACGTGAGCCCGCTTGCCGGTTTCCTGGTGCGCTACGCGTATTGGGCGGCGGTCGTCTTCGTGATCGGCGCGGAGGTGACGGCGGTGGCGGTGTACATGGCGTACTGGTTTCCGGGCGTGCCGGCCTGGGTATGGATCGTGGGCTTCTCTGCCGTGCTCGTGTGGATCAACGCCAGCAGCGTCGAAGTATTCGGCGTGGCCGAATACTGGTGCTCGATGATCAAAGTGGTGGCGATCGTCGCGTTTCTGGCGGTGGCGAGCTATGCCATCCATCGCGCACCCGAAGGCGGACCGATCGGTTTTCACAACTACGTGAGCGCGGGCGGCTTTGTGCCGCACGGCTGGAATGGCGTGTGGTTCGGCGCGGTGGTCAGCATCTTCAGCTTCTTCGGTATCGAGTTGATTGCCGTGGCCGCCGGTGAGGCACGCGAGCCGGAAGCAGCCGCCACCCGCGCATTCCGCTCCACGCTGTTCCGGCTGGTGTTCTTCTACCTCTGCACGCTCGCGCTGATGCTGGCCGTGGTGCCGTGGCAGCAGGCCGGCACAGGCAAGAGCCCGTTCGTGCGCGTGATGGAAATCCTCGGCATTGCCGGCGGAGCGGGCGTGATGAACTTTGTGGTGCTCACGGCGGCGCTGTCGTCGATGAACGCGCAGTTGTATGTGTCGACGCGCATGCTGTTCAGCCTGGCACGTGGCGGGCAGGCCCCCAGGGCACTCGGTGTGGTGAGCCAGCGCGGCGTGCCGCTGCGCGCGCTGGCCGTGTCCAGTTCCGGGGCTGCGCTGGCGGCCGTGCTAAGTGTGGTGCTGCCGGGGCACTCGTTTCTTCTGATGATGGCGCTGGCGATGTTCGGCGCGCTCTTTACGTGGCTCGTCATCTTCATCACGCACCTACGCTTTCGCCGCGCAGCGGAACGCGAAGGGCGCACGCTGCGATTTCGCATGTGGGGTTTTCCGGTGCTGACCGTCACCGGGGCCGTCGCAATGGCGGTCATCATCGTCAGTACGGCGTGGATGGCGGATTTCCGCATGACGTTGGTCGTGGGTGTGCCGTTCCTGCTGGTGATGACCCTGGTATTCCGGCAGGCGCGGCTGGGGGAGTCGCCTGCGCGTCAGCCGTCTGCGCGCAACTGATCCTCCACCAGCGCTACCCAGCACGCTGCCCCGATCGGAATCAGCTTGTCGTTGAAATCGTAGCCGTCGTTGTGCAACGAGCAGCCGACCCACTGGCCGCCCAAACCGTTGCCCAGCGCGAAGTAGCAGCCAGGGCGCTTCTCCAGCATCCAGGCAAAATCTTCACTGCCCATCTGCGAAGACGGCGGCACCTGGATGACGCGCTCCTCGCCCAGCACGCTCGCCACGGCACGGCGCGCGAAGGCGGTCTGCTCCGGCGTATTGCAGATGGCCGGCACCAACCGCTCGTAGACGATCTCTGCGCGCACGCCATAGGATGCGGCCTGGTGCGTAATGACCTCGCGGATGCGCGTCTCCAGCAGCTCGCGCACCTCCGGCTTGGTGGCGCGCACGCTCAACTTGAGCATGGCCGTTTCGGGGATGATGTTATGGGTCGTCCCGGCCTGCATCTGCCCAACGCTGATGACGGCCGCATCCACAGGCGCGACGTTGCGCGAGACGATACCCTGCAACGCCACGACCGTTGCCGCCAAAGCCAGCGTCGGGTCCACAGCCAGGTTAGGCATGGCGCCATGGCCACCGCGCCCGCTGAAAGTCACCGTCACACGATCTGACGAACCGCCCAGCGGGCCGCTCTGCACGACTGCCACGCCCAGCGGCAAGCCGGGCGCGTTGTGAAAAGCGTAGATGCCATCGCAGGGGAAGCGCTCGAACAGACCATCCTCCATCATGGCCACGGCGCCGGACAGGCCCTCTTCATCGGGCTGGAAGATGAGGTTCAGGGTGCCGTTGAAGTTGCGCGTGGCCGCCAGGTGCTCGGCGGCGGCAAGCAACGTGGCGGTATGGCCATCGTGGCCACACGCATGCATGCGACCGTCCACCTGGCTGGCGTAGGGCAAGCCTGTGCGCTCCTGCATGGGCAACGCATCCATGTCGGCGCGCAGGCCGATCGTGCGCTTGCCGTTACCCACCTTCAATTGCCCCACCAGGCCGTGGCCACCGACGCTGTGCACGTCATAGCCCCATTCACGCAGCAGACCGGCGACGAGCTGAGAGGTGTGCGGCACATCGGCACCCAATTCCGGATTGGCATGGATGCGATGACGCAGTTCGGCAAAGCGGTCAGCGCCCACGTGCAGGGCCTGGGGGATGCTGGGTGAATTCGGATCGAGGTACATGGTGCTAGGTCAGAGGCGAACTGGGTAAAAGCAACGATGGCGCGGTATCAATCTCAATCGCGGCCGGGATACGTCGGGAACAGCGTGAGCGCGCACAGGCTGATAGCACTGCTGGCCAGCAGATACCAGGCCGGTGCCATCGGGTTGCCGGTTACGCCCAGCAACCACGTAACGACGAGCGGCGCAAAGCCGCCGAACACAGTCACCCCCAGGCTGTACATCACCGACATGCCGGTTGCGCGATGCTGGCGCGGGAAGGCTTCCATCAGCAGCGCCGCGCCCGCGCCATTGCTGACCGACATGAACGTCACGCCCAGCGCGATCAACCCCATGGTGAGAGCCAACCCCGCACCGGAAGACAGCAGCACGAAGCCCGGGTACGTGCACGACAGGCTGACCGCAGACGCGACATACAGCATCGGCTTGCGTGTTGGCAGGCGATCGGCCAACAAGCCAAACAACGGTGACATGACCAGCATGGTCAACCCCGCCACGCACGCCGTTAGAAATGCCGTGACAGCCGGCATGTGCAACGAGTGGATGAGGTACGTGGGCATGTAGAAGATCAGGATGTACATGGACGCAGTAGCCCCCGTCATCAGCAGCATGCCCAGCACCAGCGTGCGCGCATGCTGGCGAAGCACGTCGACCACGCTTCCGTGCGGGGCGGCGTCGTGCGTCTCCTTCAGATGCCGGCGGATGTACATGCCAACCGGCGCGATCAGCAAGCCCACCAAGAACGGCAGCCGCCAGCCCCAGTTCTGTAAAGCCTCGGGGCTGAGTACGGCGCTCACACCGGCCGCACTCAATGCGCCGAGCAGCGCCGCCGCGCCCTGCGTGGCTGCCTGCCAGCTCACCAGGAAGCAACGCCGGCCCTTGCTGGCCGATTCCAGCAGCAGTGCCGACGCCGCGCCGATTTCCCCGCCGGCCGACAGCCCCTGTAGCAAGCGCCCGAGCACCACCAGCACCGTTGCCGTCACGCCAATCGTCGCGTGGCTCGGTGTGAAGGCGATCAGCGCGGTGCCGGCCGTCATCAATGCAATCGTCAGTGTGAGTGCTGCCTTGCGGCCACGCCGATCGGCCATGTTGCCGATCAGCACAGCACCCAGCGGCCGCATGACAAAGCCCGCACCAAACGTGGCGAATGACAACAGCAACGAAGCCAGCGGGCTGCTCGACGGAAAAAACAATCGCCCGATGGTGGCGGCAAAGAAGCTATAGACCGTGAAGTCGTACATTTCGAGCCCGTTGCCGATGGCGGCGGCAACGACAGCGCGGCTCGAATGTGGGGTCACGGTGGTGGTGCCTTGGCGCGGGGCGCCAGCGGGCACGGCGATCTGGGCATCCATCTTGATGTCTCCTCCAGTCGAGCGGGCTTCTATGAGCGTCCCGCAATGCGCTGGATTGAAGGGCAATAGTAGGAGCTGTCGGGCCGATTCCGCCTCTCGCTTTTTTTCATGGCTATAGCTGTTGGCTATGGCGGGGAGGCTCATCCCAGCCTGCCCGGCTAGCCCAACGGCCGCCCGAGGAGGATTCCACAGTACAGTTGCTGGCTGGCGGCGTGGCATGCCAACCCTTCGCTGCGCCGTGTATCAAGGACACCTATGAAGCTCAACCAGCTACGCGCACTGGTCACCGTTGCCGAGACGGGCAGCATCCAGGAGGCCTCGCGCCTGCTTCACGTCACGCAGCCCGCGCTCAGCAAGACCATCAAGGAGCTGGAAACGAGCGTGGGCGCAACGCTGTTCGTACGCTCCAGCAAGGGCATCCGGCTTACGCCGTACGGCCAGCGCCTGGTCGGGCATGCACGCTTGATCAACGAAAGCGTCAAGCGCGCACGAGAAGACCTGGAAGACATGAAAGGGGCGGTGACGAGCGAATTGACGGTGGGCGTTACCCCCGTCACCGCGCTCATCGGGCCGGTGGCGGATTGCCTCGTGACCTTCCGGCGCGAATTTCCCAATGCGCGGTTGCGCATCCTGGAGGCACGTCCGGGCCAATTGCTGGAACTGCTGCGCGAGGGGGCCATCGATTTTGCCCTGACGTCTCAGTTGCAGCCGGGCGAGCGCGGTTTCGACCACACCGTGGTCTGCCGCGCGCAGACGCTGATCGGCGTACGCAAGGGCCACCCGTTGCGCGGCCACCAGCCCCTGCATGCCTTGCAGCAAGAAGAGTGGCTTGCCCCCGATTCGCTTGCTGACGAGCACTCGCCGCTGTACCGACTGTTTGCCGATGCCGGTCTCGCCCCGCCCGAGCGCGTGGTCGAATGCAATTCCATGACGCTGCTGCTCGAGCTGTGCTGGAAATCGGACGCCCTGCTCCTGCTGTCGAGCGAATCGACGCGCTCGCCCACCATCCGTCAGACGATCGACTTTATCGAGACCGATCAACCAATGCCCGAGCGCGTCATCTCCCTGCTCACGCGGGACCGCCACGTTCTGACAGCGCTCGGCGCGCGCTTGTATGACGCGCTGGCACAGGCGTTGCGGCAAGCCTATCCG
>Ga0207702_10001123_pt1 | contig 27335 bp, 28 predicted proteins | sample KBSCornC62_FD_184302 | JGI IMG/M metagenome (GOLD analysis project Ga0207702, IMG submission 184302) | Corn rhizosphere microbial communities from Kellogg Biological Station, Michigan, USA - KBS Corn C6-2 (SPAdes) (version 2) | ecosystem: Host-associated > Plants > Roots > Rhizosphere > Soil ...
GGCAAGGCGCGCTCTACCATCGCTTCCGCGACACGCTTGCGACGCGCACGCCGGACTTCCAGACGCGGCGCGGCTACGCGACCGCCGCGCCGGGCAAGGCCAATCTTTCGATGTCCACGAACCAGCTTGCCAACCGCTTCGGCTGTGTGGCGATGACGCTCGAAATGCCGTTCAAGGATAATGACGATCATCCCGATCCGGCGCATGGCTGGTCGCCCGATCGATCGAAACGCCTCGCCCGCGATTGCCTCGTGACATTGGCTGAGATGATCGACGAAATCTAACGACCATCCGTTCTCGCTCAGCGTTTAGACGCAGCGGTCGGTCAGCTCGATTCACGCGAATGAAATAGTCGCACGATTATCCAGGTGACGGTAACAAGCAGAATGCCTCGCCAAGCTGTTGTTAGAATTGTGCTCGCAATTAAACGCTGAGGCACGATCGCTAAGCCGCAAAAGCTGAGGTAGCTCCACACGAGACCACCCCAAGTCGCGTATTTAGCTGGTGACGATGGTCTGAAGCGGCATTGCCACCAAACCAGGGCTCCAATCACCGCAGCTAGAACAAGAAGGCAGGTCAAGAGCCATTGCAGGATCGCTGGAGCCAAGTTGTCCATATCGCGATGATGCACTTAGCCATGTGAGTGTCAACGACAGCTTCCATCGATATGTTGGCATGCAGGTAATCGGAGCCATTTGTTTCGAGCAAGGTTCGAGCTAGGCATGGTGGACAAAGGGAATCCAGAGCTTGATCGAAGCGAGAGTGACGAAACCGAGGTAGGACTTCTTGGTCTTGTCGTACCGGGTGGCGATGCGGCGCCAGTTCTTAAGTTTGTTGAACAGGCGCTCGATTAGATTGCGCCAGCGGTATTTGTCACGGTCGTGGGGGATAGGTTGGCGCCGATTGCTCTCGGCCGGAATAACCGCCTCGACACCAGCATTGGCAAGTTGCCTGCGTACGGCGTCGGCGTCGTAGCCCTTATCGGCGAGTATCGCTTCGATCCGCTCCCCGAGCATTCGGAACAGTGGACCAAAGCCTTGTACGTCATGCGCCTGCCCCGGAGTCAGAACAAAGCCGAGCGGCCGGCCCTGTCCATCGCAACGCGCATGGAGCTTGGTGGTGAAGCCGCCACGCGACCGGCCAAGCCCTTGGGCCTCCTGATCCCCTTTTTTTGTCCGACGGCACAATGATGTGCCCGGATCACCGTGCTGTCGATCATGTCGGCGCTGATGTCGCGCTTCACCGACGCGGCCAGCGTCTCCAGCATGGCGTCGAATACGCCGACGATGACCCAGCGCCGGTAGCGCCGGAACACGCTGTTCCACTTGCCATATTCGCTCGGCAGCAGGCGCCACTGCGCTCCCGACCGCGCCATCCACATCATGCCCTCAAAATAGCGCCGGTTGTCGCCTGCAGGGCGACCCCCACGACCATGTTCGGGCGGTAGCAGCGGCCCAATCAGCGTCCACTCCTCGTCCGATACCCCGATCCGCTCGCCCAATGCTGCCTCCAAAAGACAGCGTTGAATCAACCCGCGAATCTCCGGTCAAGCTTTATCAGCGACGCCAAGGTCGAATATCGGAAGATGTCCGATCTAATATAACGAAAATATAGATTTGTCCAAGAATTGTACTTTATCAAATTTTACAACAGGTTCCGGATGCCTCAAAGGCGGATTAGAAACGGAGCGAACCAGATGACGCGCAATCAAGTTCAGAGCGAACCCGCTGTCCTCGAGGACCTCGGAGCGGCGTCGATCCGAGGGTCGAAGAGCTTCGCCCTGGCGTCTCAATATGTGGATCAGGCGTTCGTCATTGACGTGGCCCCGCCGCCAATGTCGATGACTCCCGACCGTTCGCTGCCGATCGTGTTTGTGTTGGACGGAGACGCCGTATTTGGGACTGTCGCCCAAACGTCGCTTTATCTGCAGATGGACCCAGGAGGGTTGCCGCCCGTTCTCATCGTTGGCATCGGCTATCGCGCTGAAGGCGAAGGCCGCGCCGGCCATGGTGAACGGACGCGGGACTTCACGCCGAGCAGCGATCAACGATACCTCACCATGTTGCGCGCCGCCCCTGCGCCATTCACCCTGCGGCCCGATATCGAGCCGGGCGGTGCGCAGAACTTTATGTCCTTCATCAAGAACGAGCTGATTACCTGTCTGGCCGAACGCTACCCCATTGATGCGAACGATCAAACGATCATCGGCATGTCCCTGGGCGGCTTGTTCGCTCTCCACGTCCTGTTCAGCGAACCCACGGCATTCCAGCGCTACGTCGCAATTAGCCCGGCCCTGTGGTGGGATGATGGCTTGCTGTTTCGCGAAGAGGCCGAACTAGCTGCCTCCGTCTCCGACCTTGCGGCCAACGTCTTCCTTTCCGTCGGAAGCCTTGAGGAAGCCACCGACGCCTCTGCAAGGATGGTCAGTAACGTCATTGAGCTCAGCACAGTGCTAACACGGCGCAACTATCCAAACCTTCAGCTTACTCATCGGGTTTTCGATGGAGAGACTCATCTGTCGGTCTTCCCGATCGCGCTCAGCCGGGGCCTACGTGCGGTGTTCGAGCCGAATGCCGCCATCGCTTCGTGGGCGAAACTGCCGTCCGCGTGAGTTGGCGGCCCACCCTTTGTCCACGAGGCCTAGTCGAGAACCGAAGTCGAGAAATCCATCTCCCCCGAGTTCTCGATAAGCCTTCTCGGCAGGCTCGAACGCTACTCGAACCAAACGGAAGCGATTCAGACTTCGTGCTGGTCGCTCGACGGCGGTCCCGAGCCGAAATGGGCTGGCTACTGGTATAGTGTCGACGAAATGAGTTGCCGGCCCTGAAGCTTCATCTGGGGCTCATGTTCCGGATGCCACCCGTTACCGGATCTTCAACCCGGCAGGCGCGATGTATTTTCCTCATACCACGCTCTTCGATCCCCCGGCGGTGGCCGCTGCGCCCACCCATGATCAGGACCAGCTAAAGGCTACTATCAGGATCGCGCGGGTCATCTGCATCATGGGGGTGGTCTATGTGCATGCATGGACCGGCCTCGTCGGCCATAATCTGACCGATCTCGATCATAGCGCACAGGGCATGCTGCGCTGGACGCTGATGGAGCTGTTCGGGCATAGCGCGGTGCCGCTGCTCAGTATCATCTCGGGCTGGCTCGTCGCGGGGTCGCTGCGGAAGCGCCCGTGGCGGCAGTTCATCCTCAACAAGGTGAGGACCATCCTTGCACCCATGGTGCTCTGGAACGCGCTCGCGATCCTGTTCGTCTCGAGCGCAGCTTGGCTGGGCTGGATCGAGGCGCCAATGCCGACGACGCTGCGCTGGACGATCGACGAGCTGTTCTGCCTGTGGACGCCGGATGACATCAACGTCCAGATGCCGTTCCTGCGCGATCTGTTCGTCTGCATGCTCGCGGCCCCACTGCTCGTGCGCATGCCATCACGCGCGCTCGTCATGCTCAGCCTGGCTGGGTTTGGCCTCACGATCGCGGGATATCCGATATTCATTCTCCTTCGTCCCTCCATCTTGTCTTTCTTCGCCCTCGGCATCATCGCCCGGCGCACTGGCGCGCATCGTAACGTGGCGAAATGGCCGATCGCGTTATCAGCGCTGCCCTATGCCGGCATGGCCGCGCTCAGTATCTGGATACACGCGACCAACAGCATTGCCGATAATAGCCAGCTTGCCTCCGCCCTGGACCTTATAATGCGGGCCACCGCGGCCGCCTTCTATTGGGCGCTCGCCTGGCGGTTGGCCGCCTCGCGATTGTCTGCGCCGTTGCTGCGGATGGAGCCTTATGCCTTCCTGATGTTTTGCTCGCATCTGATCATGATATGGCTGCTAGGCCCGCTGATCGGCCGGGTGACCGGCCCATTGGGGTCACCGCTCTTTCCCGCTTTCCTCTTGCTGCAGCCGGTGTTGGTGATGCTGGCCGCAATCGGCCTGGGCCGAGTGATCCTGCTAGGCTCGCCCCCGGCCGCAAAAATTCTGAGCGGCGGACGGCTGGGGACAATCGGCGCAGGACAGGCTTTTTCCGGCGCAGCTCAGCCGAACAGCTCTTCGAGGAAGTTTGTCATGGCTCGCCAGCTTCTCCGGTCCGCATCAGGCTGATAGAACAGCTTCTCCGCGACGCGGTTAGCGGAAAGATCGGTAAAGGCATGGCCCGTGTGGCCATAAGCATGGATTTGCCAATCGGCACCGCTTTCGTTGAGCTCGTTCGCCAAAGCCACGGTCGCATCGGGCGGGGCGATCGGATCTTCCCAGCCGTGGCACACCAAGACCTTGGCCTTGATCGGCGCGGCGTTGGGATAGGATGGGCGGTCATAGACTCCGTGGAAGCTGACGACGCCCAGCAGAGCCGCGCCGCTGCGGGCAAGATCGAGCGCGCATTTGCCACCGAAGCAGAAGCCGATCGCCGCCGTGCGCGACGTATCGACCTGTGGCAGCGTCTTGAGCTCAGCCAGCGAGGAAGCCAGTCGATCCCGTAGCAGCTCCCGGTCGGCATTGAGCGCGTTCATGTAGATGGCGCGATCCGGCGAATCGGGCGTCACCCGCTTGCCCTGCCCATAGACGTCGATCGCGAAGCCGACATAACCGAGCGCCGCGAGCGCCTCCGCCTTCAGGTTGTCGGCTTCCTTTTGTCCCAATATGTTAGGGATCACAAGCACGCCGGGACGCGGGGCTTCGCTGCTCGTGTCGAATGCCACGACGCCTTCGAAAGGGCCGCCGGGGCCATCGTAAATTCGCGTAAAGCGTTGGATGGCCACCAGCCTCTCCCTCGGCATTGCATTGGGTGGTGTCGCATTGGCACAGCGGTGGCCGCCACCGCAAGTTGCCTCCGCCGAAATGGCCGCTAAGAGGGCGCTGCTTGCCTCACAGGAGTTTGTTGGTGCCCACGCTCGTCCTTATCCGCCACGGCCAATCCGCCTGGAATCTCGAAAATCGCTTCACCGGCTGGTGGGACGTCAATCTGACGGCGCAGGGCGAGGCGGAGGCCAAGGCAGCGGGCGAGCTGATGGCGGCGCGGGGGGTCGATTTCGACATGACCTTCACCAGCTTCCAGACGCGGGCAATCAAGACGCTCAACATTGCACTGGAGGCGATGGGGCGGCTCTGGCTGCCGACCGAGAAGGACTGGCGCCTCAACGAACGGCATTATGGCGGGCTGACCGGACTCGATAAGGCCGAGACCGCCGCCAGGCATGGCGACGAGCAGGTCAAGATCTGGCGGCGCAGCTTCGATACGCCGCCGCCGCCGCTGGCGTCCGGCGGCGACTATGATCTCAGCGCGGACCGCCGCTATGCCGGCATCGCCATTCCCGATACCGAAAGCCTGAAGGATACGATCGCACGGGTACTGCCCTATTGGGAAAGCCGGATCGCGCCCGAGTTGCGGGCGGGCAAGCGCGTGCTGATCTCGGCGCACGGCAACTCGCTGCGCGCGCTGGTCAAGCATCTCTCGCATATTTCGGATGACGAGATTACCGGCCTCGAAATTCCGACCGGCCAGCCGATCGTCTACGAACTCAATGACGATCTGACGGCGAAGGACCGCTACTATCTCGCCGAACGGACCTGAGCCCGGCGGGCATACATTGCGCTGTCCGCGCGGGCGATCAGCGTCTCGGCATCATCGTCAGCATTGAGCTCGGCAAGGCCGATCGAGATGCTGAGGCGTACCCGCTTGCCGCCCAGGATCACCGGCTGTTCAACCACCGCTTCGATCAGGCGCTGCGCCTTGTCTCTTACGGCTTCGGCGTCGATATGTTCGAGCAACAGCCCGAACTCGTCGCCGCCGATGCGGGCGACGACATCGGTGGTGCGGACCATGGTCTGGAGAATATTGGCCACATGAATGAGCGCAGCGTCGCCTGAGAGATGGCCGAAGCTGTCGTTGATCTGCTTGAGCCCGTCCAGATCCACGAACATGACCCACGAGGAGAGCGCACCATAGCGGCGGCCATGTTGCACGACTCGCTCCACCTCCCGCACGAAACGGCGGCGATTGGGCAGCGGCGTCAGCGTATCTGAATCGACCAGCCGCTCCAGCTCTTCGATGCGCTCGCGCATCTTCGCAAGTGCGGAACTAAGTAGCTGATTTTCATCAAGTTGCTGGTCCAGAAGCTCGCGGACGCGGGGTGTCAGTTCTTCATCGGGAATGGCCGATAACGGCCCCTTCCTAGCGACTGAAAGAGAAGAAAAGCTGACTTCGGTCAATGCTCGGGCCCCTACGCAATACATTCCCGCGGCGCAGCTAAACTAAATCATCCTGCGAGATTCACAAGCATGCTAAGCTTTGCACAGCCACGACTTGCCGCGCAGCATAACCATGAGCCGGCCTGCGCCTTTACATTGCCATCCCTTCCTCGCCCGCATATGACCCCATTTTGGCCAATGGGGAGCGGAACTTATCATGGCCGGTACGGCGCCGAAGATCGGAATCATCATGGGCAGCCGCTCCGACTGGGACACCATGCGTCACGCAGCAGAAATGCTCAAGGCGCTGGATGTTCCCCACGAATGCTGTGTCATTTCGGCACATCGTACCCCCGATAGACTCTATGAATATGCCAGGAACGCGGCCGCGCGCGGTTTGGTCGCGATCATTGCCGGCGCGGGTGGAGCGGCGCATCTTCCCGGCATGACCGCGTCGATGACGCGCCTGCCGGTGTTCGGGGTGCCAGTCGAAAGCAAAGCGTTGAACGGGCTCGATAGCCTGCTCTCGATCGTGCAGATGCCGGCAGGCGTTCCGGTCGGCACGCTGGCGATCGGCAAGGCCGGTGCCACCAATGCGGCGCTGATTGCATCAGCCGTTCTCGCCACGAGCGATAATGCGCTTGCCGAGCGGATCGACGCCTGGCGCGCGCAGCAGACCGCCGCGGTGCCGACGGAGCCAGAATGACGGTTCCGCCGCTTTCGACGATCGGCATTATCGGTGGCGGGCAGTTGGGCAGGATGCTCGCTGTTGCCGCGGCCCAGCTCGGTTATCGCTGCCATATCTTCGCGCCGGACGCGCGTAGCCCGGCCGCCGAAGTATCCTATGCATGGACGCAAGCAGGCTATGACGATCTCGAAGCGCTCACCCGCTTTGCCGAGAGCGTCGACATCGTCACCTATGAGTTCGAAAATATTCCGGTCGAGCCGGTGCGGGCGATTGCCGGCACGCGCCTGGTGGCGCCCAATCCCAAGGCGCTGGAGATCGCGCAGGATCGCGCGCTCGAAAAAAGCTTCGTCGACAGCCTTGGCGCGCGCACGGCCCCGTGGAGCCGGGTCGACACCATCGAGGCCCTGAGGGAGGCGGTCGATCGGATCGGCTGCCCGGCAATCCTCAAGACCCGGCGCAACGGCTATGACGGGAAGGGCCAGGCGCGCCTCAATCAAGCCGGCGATGCCGAAGCGGCGTGGCAGGCGATCGGCGAGCAGCCTGCCATTCTCGAAGGCTTCGTCTCCTTCCAGCACGAATTCTCGATCATTATCGCGCGGAGCGGATCGGGCGAGACAGTCACATGGGACCCGCCCGAGAATGTCCATCGCAACGGCATTCTCGATACATCTTCGCTGCCGCCCGATCCGGTGATCGTCGAGCAGGCGGAGGAAGCGCGGCTGCTGGCGGAAAGGGTGGCCGACGAACTCGATTATGTGGGCGTGCTCACGCTCGAGTTCTTTGCCGCCGCCGGCGGGCCGGTGTTCAACGAAATGGCGCCGCGCGTCCACAATAGCGGCCACTGGACGATAGAGGGCGCCGTCACCTCGCAGTTCGAAAACCATATCCGCGCGATTTGCGGGCTTCCGCTCGGCAGCCCCTCGCTCACCGCATCCCGTATCGAGATGCGCAACTTGATCGGCGAGCAGGCGAACGACTGGCGGGATTATCTTTCAGACCCGGCCATGCACCTGCACCTTTATGGCAAGCATGTGCCGAGAGCTGGCCGCAAAATGGGGCATGTGACCAAGCTGATCGATTAATGTGGTGATTTAGGTTCGTTTCATGCCCCGTCGTCATGCCAGCGGCGAAAGCTGGCATCTATGTCTCTCAACATATTCGATGACTTCTCCAGCCGGGAGAGACATGGGCCCCAGCCTTCGCTGGGGCGGCGGCCTTTGACATAGCCCTGAAACGGCATTCTCCAAGCCAACAATAATCTTGCTTGCCGTAATGATATATTGTCTCTAGTACCTCCCTGGCGACGGGAGGAGATATCATATCATGCGCCTTGCAGCATTTCGTGCGGTCGCGTTAGTCTCGGCGATGCAGTGCGGGGCAATATTGCACGCCCAAGCAGTCACCGCCGGCGCAGGAAAAAGCGGAACCAGCACCAAAGCGTCCCCTGATTACCACCAGCCGACGCCCAGCGACATTATCGTGACGGCCTCCGTGCCGCGCGACCGTTCCGACTTCCTCGCCGGCACCTCGGTGCTGCAGGGCGAGAATCTCACCCAGGCGATTCGTCCCACCATCGGCGAGACGCTGGATCGCACGCCCGGCGTTTCGGCGACCTCGTTCGGACCCAACGCGTCGCGCCCGGTCTTGCGCGGCTTGCAGGGCGAGCGGGTACGGATGCTGACCGACGGTATCGGCTCGATCGACGTTTCGAACACCAGCGTCGATCATGCCGTCGTCATCGATCCCTTGCTCGCCGACCGCGTCGAGGTCCTGCGCGGGCCGGCGGCGCTGCTCTATGGCTCCTCGGCGATCGGCGGCGTCGTCAATGTGCTCGACAAGCGCATTCCCCGCAAAGTGCCCGATGAGCCGGTCCACATCGACGCGCTGGCCTCCTTCGCTTCGGCCGCGACCGAACGATCCGGCGCGGCGGCGGTCGATGTTCCGGTCGGCAAGCAGTTCGTCATCCACGCCGATGGCAGCTATCTCAAGACGGACGATCTGCGGATCGGCGGCCCGGTGCTGACGCCGGCGCTGCGCGCGCAGGCGCTGGCTTCGAGCCAGCTATCGCCAGATCCGGCCAATCCGATCGATTTCGCTGCCAATGCCGCGCTCAAGGATCGCTTGCCAAACAGCGCCAGCAGGACGTGGACGGCGGGAGTGGGCGCGGCCTTCATCACCGATACCGGCAATTTCGGCGTGTCCTACAGCCATTATGCCAGCCTTTACGGCGTGCCGATCCGCTACGCGACGGCGCCGGGGCAGACGCAGGAAGCGCCGCGGCTCGATCTCAATCAGAACCGCTTCGATGCGCGCGCCGAAGTGCAGACCGGCGGCGGCTTCCTCCAAAGCATCAACAGCCGTTTCGCCTATGCGAGCTACCGGCATTTCGAGCTGGAGCAAGACGGCACGGTCGGCACCGCCTTCTACAATCGCGGGCTGGAAGGCCGGATCGAGCTGGTCCAGGCGCAGAGAGGCGCATGGAAAGGATCGAGCGGGGTTCAATATTTCGCGCGCTCCTTCAACGTTGTCGGCGACGAAGCTTTCCTGCCGAGGAACGATACCGAGCAGAGCGGCGTCTTCACGCTGCAGCAGCTTGATTTTGGTGCGTTCAAGGCCGAGGCAGGCGCGCGCTTCGAGCATAGCGAGGCGCGCGCATCACCCACCGCCGAGCAACCGCAATTCTTCAACGGCAAGCGCAGCTTCGATGTCTTCTCCGCATCGGCTGGTGCATCCTATGGTCTGGTCGAGGGCTGGCGGCTGGGCGTCAACCTGTCGCGTACCGAACGGGCGCCGTCGGCCGAGGAGCTGTTTGCGAACGGGCCGCATGGTGGCACCGAGGCGTTCGAAATCGGCAATCCCGATTTCAAACCGGAACGAAGCTGGGGTGTCGAGGCGATCCTGCACGGCAAGGGGCGAGGCTATTCGATCGAGGCTTCGGTCTATCACAACTGGTTCCACAATTTCATCTATGAGGACCAGACCGGCGGGCTCGCAGACGGCTTGCCCATCTATCAGTCGCGCCAGGGCACCGCGCGCTATTACGGCTTCGAATTCCAGGGTACGCTGACGCTCGCGCATCTCGGGGAGACCGAGATCAGTGCCGATGGCGTCGCAGATTATGTTCATGCGACCATCGTCGATATCGGGCCAGCCCCCCGCATCCCGCCCTTGCGATTGCTCGGCGGGGTCGGCGCCAACAGCCCGCGCATCGACGGCCGGATCGAGGTCGAATGGACTGACGACCAGAACCGGATCTCGCCGGTAGAGACGCCCACCAAGGGGTTCACGCTGGTCAACGCTTCGGCCAATATTCGGCCCTGGGGGCAGGGCGGCCCGGTCAGCTTCGCGCTTTCGGCGGACAATATCTTCGACGTGAACGCGCGGCGGCATGCCAGCTTTCTCAAGGATTATGCGCCGCTCGCCGGGCGCGATTTCAGGATCAGCGCACGCTTTTCGCTATGAGCGTTTGAACAGCCGGCCGCTTCCGGCCTATGGCTGGCGGTCATGAGGGGAACGGCGCGGCTGGCGTTGGACAAGATCGCGTGCGTGCGCGGCGATCGGCTGTTGTTTGAGGGCTTGAGCTTCACGCTGGAAGCAGGCGGCGCGGCGCTCGTGGTCGGCCCCAATGGCAGCGGCAAATCGAGCCTTCTCAGGCTCGTGGCCGGCCTGTTGCGTCCCGCTGCCGGATCGATCGCGCGGAACGGCGAACTGGCCTGGCTCGGCGAACAGCCCGCGCTCGATGTCAATCACACGCTGAGCCGGGCGTTGGCCTATTGGGCCGATATCGATCGCGCGGACAAGGCAACCATTCCCAAACATCTCGACAATATGGGGATCGGCCATCTCGGCGAGGTGCCAGTGCGCATGCTTTCGACCGGCCAACGGCGCAGGGCAGGTTTGGCGCGCGTGATGTTGAGCGGCGCTGCCATCTGGTTGCTCGATGAGCCCGCGAACGGGTTGGATGCCGGGGCGATCGGCCTGCTTGAACGCGCGGTTGCCCGTCATCTTGACGCGGGCGGCATCGTCATGGCGGCGACGCATCAGCCGCTCGAGATTGCGGATGTCCTTACCCTGGATCTCGGCGCATGATACCGCTGATCGCAATCCTTTGCCGCGATCTCGTTCACGCGTTCAACCGCGGCGGCGCGCTGCTGCCGATCATATTCTTCCTGCTCGTGGCGACGCTGTACCCGTTCGCGGTCGGCCCCGATCCGGTCCTGCTCGGACGCACCGGCGGCGGGCTCCTGTGGGTGGCGGCGTTGCTCGCCAGCCTGCTTCCGCTCGACCGGCTCGTGCTGGAGGACGCCGATGCCGGAGTGTTCGATCAATATGCGGTGCGCGGCATGGCTGACGAGACGATCGCGGCGACCAAGATCCTGGCGCACTGGCTGAGTTTCGCCCCTCCGCTGATGATGGCGGCCGTGCCTGCGGCCGCCCTGCTTCGGCTCGACGGCGATATGCTGGTGCGGATCGAAATCGGTCTCGCGATCGGCACGCCGGGCCTGGCCGCGCTCGCGTTCGCAACCGCCAGCCTCACGGCGGGGCTGCGGGGCGCGGGCGCGGTTGCGGGGCTGTTGATGCTGCCGCTCGCCATTCCGTTGCTGATCTTCGCAGCGGGAAGCCTCGCGCCGGGCGGAACCGGCGCGCTCAAATTGCTTGCCGCGACCTCGCTCCTGCTGGCCGCCGGTGCCCCCTTTGCCGCAGCGGCGGCGCTGCGGGCGATGCGCGAATAGGGACGAGCACGCCTCCCTTTGCCGGCTTGATAAGGCGCGTTGCAGTGAATGGGCGAAAACGCGTATATGCGCCTTACGAAAGCGCTCGTGCGGCCCCATATCGGTCGAGACGGCGCGATCCTGTGGGGCGGGGTTTGGATAATCTTTTCAAGGCTTTCGACACATGCCGGGCACAGGCTTGCGCATGTCCTTTGCGGGCTGCGGAACTGACTGGCCGCGCCATATGAGCTGCCGGCGATGAGCTACCAGGAGATCGGCATACACCGCGCTGCGGATATCCGGCTTGCGCGCCGTCTCGGCGGTATGCGGGTATGCTTCCTGTTCAACCATGATCAAATCCATCAGATCGCGCACAGCCTCCCCACCGCGCTGGCGCTGGCGGAGAGCGGGATCGATGCCGAGATCATCGTCGCCACCACCAACGCGCTGCTCACCCAGGAAGTCCAGCGCCTGATCCCCCGTGCGGCCGCGCCCAATCTCAAGCTGGTGCAGCTTTCGGTGACGAACAAGCTCACGCGCGCGCTATCCGATACGCTCGATTGGATCATTCCCGCCAGGAAGATCCTTGTTTACCGCGATAATCTCGATTTCTTCCGTAGCCTTGACGTGCTGGTGGTGGCGGAAAAGACGTCGCTGGTGCTGAAGAGCCGCTACGGGCTGGATCGGCTCAAGATCGTGCACACCCGCCACGGCGCCGGCGATCGCGCGATCGGCTTCGATCGGGCCAGCGCATCCTTCGATCATGTCCTCGTGTCGGGCCCCAAGATCGCCGAGCGGCTGATCGAAGATGCCGGAGTGAGCCCGGACCGGATATCGATCGTGGGCTATCCCAAATTCGATCTGCATGAGGACGAGACGCCGCCGGTGCTGTTCGGCAACGGCAAGCCGACGGTGCTCTACAATCCCCATCCCTCGCCGCATCTGTCATCCTGGTATGATTGCGGCCGCGAGGTTCTCGACTGGTTTGCGGATCAGGACGATTACAATCTGATCTTCGCCCCGCACATCATGCTGTTTCAGCGGAAATTTGTCGCCAGCGTCGACAAATGGCGCTTTGCGATGCCCGGCCGCATCGACAATCGCTACCTGCGCGCACCCAATATTCATGTCGATCTCGGCAGCCGCGCATCCACGACGATGGCGTATACGACGATGGCCGATATCTATATCGGCGACGTCAGCAGTCAGGTTTATGAATTTATCCGCTATCCGCGCCCCTGCGTCTTCATCAACGCATTCGGCGTAGAGTTCGAAGGCGATCCCAATTACGCCCACTGGACGGCGGGCCCGGTGATCGAGGATGTCGCGCATCTGGATGCCGCCTTGCATACGACGATCACGCGCCACGAAAGCTATTATCGTCCGATTCAGGAAAAGTTGTTCGCGGAGAGGTTCAGCCTCACCGACGAACCTTCGTCACGCCGCGCCGCGCGCGCGATCGCCCATGTCGGCGGGATGGAGCTTCCCTCGGATATCAACAGCAGCCAGCGGCTTGCGGGCTGATTAAGCCCAATCGTCGACCGGGGATTTTACGGCGAGCATATTGCCTTCGCGCCGATCATCCGAAATCAGGAGACATGCGCCCGAACGACATGCGTATCGCTTATGTAATCAACTCGGTCGAGGGCGGCGGTGCGGCGTCTCCGGTGCCGGACATTGCCGATGTCATTCACGGCACAGGTGCCAAGATTCGGATTTTCGCGCTCAACCGCCGGGACGGACGCGCGCTCGATGCCATCGCCAAGGCTGGCATCGATGTTGTCGTGCGCAATGGGGGGCTAAAGGACCATGTCGCTGCCTTCCGGTGGCTCGACCGTGAGATCCGTGCGTGGCGCGCGACGCATCTCTGGACGTCGCTCACCCGTGCGACGCTGCTGGGCCAGATTGTCGGCACTGTCCGGCGTCTGCCGGTTGTCAGCTGGCAACATGCCGCATTTTTGAAGCCTGCCAATGAAAAGCTGCTGCGCTTGATGGCTCGCCGTTCGGTGCTGTGGGTCGCGGATTCTCAACAGGTCGCGGAGCTTACCGAGCGGCGGCTGCGCGTGCCTTCAGAAAAATTGGTGACATGGCCGATCTTCGCCGCCGATCCGGTAGCGCCGCAGGCACAAGCCCGGCGGGAAGGCGCGCCGTTCATCATCGGCAGCCTCGGTCGCCTGCACAGGGTTAAAGGCTATGACGTTCTGATCACCGCGCTCGCCCGCCTGCAAGCACAAGGTTTCGCTGCTCCTGTGCCGTTCAGGTTGCAGATTGCGGGGGACGGTGCAGAGGGGGAGGCGCTGGCGACGCAGATCCGCGAAGCGGGCCTCACGAATGTCGAGCTTGTTGGGTTCACCGCGAACCCGCTCGATTTCCTGGCAATGCTCAACGGCTATGTGCAGCCCTCGCGATCGGAAGGATTCTGCATCGCGGCCCATCAGGCCATGCAGGCGGGCCTGCCAGTAATCGCCTCAGCCGTCGGCGAACTGGCCTATACGATCGAACCGGGCGTCAACGGGCTGCTCGTCCCGTCCAACGATCCCGAAGCGCTGGCCGGTGCGCTGCAAAGCATGTTGAGCGATCCCTTGCGCGCACGGCGATGGGGCAATGCGGGGCGCGAAAAGATCTTCGGTACATATAGCCGCGAACGTTTCGAGACGATCGGCCGGCAGATCATCTCCCGGTTGGCCGCGCTCCAATAAGGTTGGAGGCCATGCGGCCGATCGCCATCAGCGGCCGCTTCGGCGAACGGCTGAAGCGCTTCGCGTCGATCAAGGTAAGATCACCGCAGGCCGAGAGGGTATGAAAGCCCCGATGATAAGGCCGTAGCGCGTCGGGCGCTTCCCACAGCGGGCCTGCCTCGGCCTCGAACGCGGAAGGCGTCAGCTTGTGAATGCGCAGGATGCGGATGCCGCCGCCATAGGTGCGCATGCAATCCTGCATCGGCGCATGGATCACGCCATCGATGACGAGCGGCGTACCGCCCGGCCTTGAGCTGGACATGTCGATGCGAACCGGATTGCCCGGATGCGGATGCCATGGCCCCTCGATCCGCTCGGCGAAGGCGACGTGCAGCCGGCCCATCTTCGCCCGCCTGTCGCCGGTAGGGGAATAGAGCAGCCACCACAGCCCGTCATGGAAGATGGGCGAGGGATCGATCGCGGGCGTATCGAGGGCGAAGCTGGCGACCCGCTCCCATTCCGCCGGAAAGGCGCGCGCGCGATACAGGTGCAGCGTTCCCGATCGATGCGCCTCGGGCATCATCCAAATGGCGCCGTCCGCTTCGAAGACGAACGGATAGGAAAGATGCCACGGCTCCCTCAGGCACGTGTGCCGATCGAGTAGCTGCATTGCGCCATCAAATCGCAGGACATCAATGAACCCATGCCGGTCGCGATAATCATAGGCTTCGACGAAGACGTGCAAAATGCCATCGCGCCAAAGGCCGAACGGGTCAGCGAGGAACTGCAGCGACGGTTGTTCCGGCAGCCAATGCAAGGGCAGGCCAGCAATGCCACCGCGCGCGACCAGCTCCCGCATCGGGCAGGGAATGATCGCCGGCCGCCAGATATCCGCAAATCTTATCATCTTGTCCCGCCTATACGGGCTTCATAGATTCCGGGGGATCGCGCCGGTAGATAAATTCATGATCCGCCCATGTGCCGACCATGAATTTATATTCGCCGACCTTGGCGAAGCCGCGCGCTTCGTAAATCGCCTGCGCGCGCCGGTTGCCCGACCATACGCCGAGCCAAACCGGGCCCGGCCGCTCGACGGCGAGAAAATCGAGCGCAGCGTCGAGCAGCCGCGCCCCGAGCCTGAGCCCCTGGGCCTCGTTCAGCACATAGAGCTGATAGAGCTCACCATGCTCGGGCCGTGCCTCCGGGTGCGGCAGCTTGTTGGGCCCGGCCTGCGCGTAGCCGAGCAACCTTCCCTCGATCTCGGCGACGAAATTGCGGCGCCGTGGATCACCAAGCTCGCTTTCGATCTTGGCCAGGCCGTAGGTCTCCGCCTCGAAAACCGCGAGGTCCGCCGCCGGATAGGGAACGGCGAAGCCGTCATCCACGAAGGCCTGGCGAAAGCTCCTGTGCTTGAGGCTTGCCAGTCCGGCGGCATCTTCGGGCCGCGCAGTGCGGATGATCGCGTTCACAGCTTGCGATAGCGGAAGTAGCAGGGCCCAGCTAGCAATTGATCATAATGCTTGTGGTGAATCGACACTCAAAACGATGTTCGGTTCCTGTTGTCAGGCGAAAACGAAGCCATCCATGAGTTTGCGGGCGGTGCGGAGTAATGCAGCGCTCATTACTGCTCCCGTTTCATCTCTTTTCAAAAGACAACTGACTTCGCCCGTGGGATGCTCCACGGACAAGGTCACAAGATTACCTGTCGGAATTTTTGCGACTTTTGATGCTGTCGATCCATGGATCAGGCATGCAGTCGCGACGCTGACAGCACCCAATACGCCAATTGTAGCGTGGGCGCGATGCGGAATGAAGCTGCGCACGGTGATTGCGCCGCCGTTGCGCGGTTCGGCAACCAGCATCATTTTCGGCACAGATTTATCCCGCACGTCACCCAGATTCATGATTGGGCCGACGGCAAGCCGGATCGCTTCGATTTTTTCCTTCAAGTCCCCGTTGGCATCGAGCCAGTCGCGGTCTTCATATCCGGTTATCCCAAGGTCCGCCGCATTCATGACTACGCACGGCATACCGTTGTCGATCAATGTCACTTCAATGCCATTGATGATGTCGAGGGGGTTTCCTGACGGCAGCAAATCGCCGCAACTCGATCCTGCCGTGTCGCGAAACTCCAGCGAAATGGGCGCGTGATGTCCAGGAACACCGTCGATTTGGGCATTTCCGGCATAGGTCACCACGCCACCTGGCGTTTGAACGGTGGCGACAGCCGTTTGGCCGGTATTCTCCATGAAGATGACGATCTCGGTTTCATCTCCCTTCGCGCTAACCAGTCCGCGTTCGATCGCAAAAGGCGCAACACCGGCAAGAATATTGCCACAATTTTGCGCGTCCGTGACGATCGCCTCTTCCACAAAAACCTGCAAAAAAAGATAGTCCACGTCCACGCCGTCGCGCACCGACTTGCTGACAATGGCGATTTTGCTCGTCAAGGGATCAGCGCCGCCCATGCCGTCAATCTGGTTTGGATCGGGCGACCCCATGATCCGAAGCAACAAGGCGTCACGCTCAGTCAGGTCGGTCGGAAGGTCATTCTTCAGGAAATATCCGCCCTTTGATGTGCCTCCGCGCAACCACATACAGCGAATGCCGCGTGGCACATCAGACATATTTCAAACCCGCTTCGGCAAGCTTTTCCCGCATCTGGTACATGTCAAGGCCAAGTTCACCGGCGGCCAGACGCGCCCGCTTGTCAGCCTCATTTGCTTCGCGCGCCTCGGCGGCCTTGGCAACCTCGGCAGCCTTTTCACGTGGTACGCAAACAACGCCGTCGTCATCGGCAACGATAACATCGCCCGCATTTATAGCAGCGCCCGCGCACACGACCGGGACGTTGACCGAACCAAGCGAAGCCTTGATCGTGCCTTGTGCGAATATCGCTTTGGACCAAACCGGAAACTGCATTTCGGTCAGATCGCGCACGTCGCGCACCCCGGCATTGATGATCAACCCCCGGCAGCCCCGCGCCTGCGCGGAGGTTGCCAGTAAATCCCCAAAATAGCCGTCTTCACACGGCGATGTGGGGGCAATCACCAATATGTCGCCCTCCTGCAGTTGTTCGATCGCAACATGCACCATCCAATTGTCGCCCGGTGGTGCTGAAATTGTGATCGCGCTGCCGGCAATACGTGCGCCGCGGTAGATCGGGCGCAAAGTGCTGGCAAGGAGCCCGCTGCGATGCTGCGCCTCATGCACTGTCGAAACGCCACAAGATTCAAGCTGCGCGATAACGTCCGGATCGGCGCGTTCGATATTCTGCACAACTATCCCGGTCATTGCATCGCTCCTGGATCTACGGGCATAATATCTCGCTGGAGCATCGTACATTCGGAAATTTGCCCGACGTATAAGATTACGCTAATTTCAATGCATTATGCTCGAGCAACTCAACCTTCGTCATTTGCGCGCAGTGGCTGCTATCGTGCGATTGGGCAGCGTTTCGGCTGCGGCCCAAGCGGTGAGCATATCGCAGCCAGCGATCACGCAAGGCCTGTCCAAGCTTGAGCGCCAGCTGGGAATTTCCCTTTTTGACCGCAAACCTGAAGGGATGGAAGCGACGAAAGCGGCCCGGGTCTTGGCTCCACGTATTGACCGTGCGCTGGGCCATGTGGCGAGCCCGCGCGTTACTGCAGCGCAAATGCGGGCGCTTTTGGCTTTGGCACAATCGGGCAATTATGTTGGGGCAAGTGTCGCGACGGGTTTGTCGCAGCCCACACTGCACCGCGCAATTTCTGACCTGACTATCGCTCTTCGTCGTCCGCTCGTCGAGCGGCGTGGAAAGGGTATAGGCTTTACGGAGAGCGGCCGCCGTATGATTCGTGCATTTCGGCTTGCGCGTGCTGAATTGCAGTCGGGGCTGGCCGAGATCGAGGCGTTGAAGGGCCATGAGGTGGGTCGGATTTCTATTGGTGCTATGCCGCTTTCGCGCGCGCGAGTATTGCCAAAAGCGGCGGCTCAATTTCATGCGCTTTATCCCCATGTGCGGATCGCAATAACCGAGGGTTCCTTCGGCGAATTGATCGACCCGTTGCGCGATGGCGAACTGGATGTCATGGTTGGGGCATTGCGTGATCCGTCTCCAGGCCCCGACCTTGAACAGGAAGCGCTGTTTTCCGATCGACCCATCATCATCGGACGAAAATATCATCCGCTGGAAGGAAAAGCTCCCAATATCGCAGAGCTTGCGACCTATTCATGGGTCATTCCGCCAAAGGGAACACCGCTTCACGCACAGTGGCGAGCGATGTTTGAAGACGCCAAAATAGCCCTGCCTTCGGTCCCAGTCGAGTGTGGCTCGGTAATTGCCATCCGCCAATTGCTGATCACTACGGATTTTCTGACTATGCTGTCATCTGATCAAGTTGCGGTGGAATTGGCTGCGCAATGGCTTGGAAAGATCGCAGATGCGCCTTTGGGATTGATAAGGACGATTGGGATGACAACGCGGGCCGGATGGCGTCCTACGCCATTGCAAGCCGCATTCCTAGAGCAACTGAGAATATCCTCTAGCCAATAGAAAAAGCAAAATCTTATGGATTGCTGATCCTTCAAATTGGACCACGGGCAAGCATGCCTGTAGTTATTTCCATATGCAACCTATGATCAGTCTGATCGGTTTTGGGGAAGCTGGAAGCGGCTTTGCGGCAGCTGCCGGATGGGGAAGTGCGGCCTGTGCCTTCGACATTCGGTCTGTCGATTATGGTGGCGTCGCGGGTTGTGGCAAACTTGCAGATGCCGTTGGTGCGGCGCCTCTCGTCCTCAGCCTGGTGACCGCTGATGCTGCGGTCGAGGTCGCGATAGAAGCGGCGCAACATCTTTTGCCTGGTGCCTTTTTCTTTGACATGAACAGCGTTTCGCCAAACAGCAAACGCACCGCTGCGAGCGCCATTGAAGCTGCCGGCGGCAAATATGTAGATACGGCAATCATGGCTCCCGTAAAGCCACAACTGATGTCGGTTCCGCTTTTGTTGGCTGGGGCGCAGGCAGCTGATGGCAGCGAAGCTTTAACGCGGATGGGATTTCAAAACGTTCGCATCGTGGGTGACGATGTCGGGCGGGCGTCTGCCATCAAGATGCTGCGTTCTGTGATGTATAAGGGCGTTGAGGCGCTCACAGCTGAATGCCTGATCGCCTGCGAACGGGCAGGGGTGACCGACGAGGTACTGGCGAGCTTTGGCAAGGACTGGTCCGAAAATGCCGATTACCGGCTCGACCGGATGCTCGTCCACGGATTGCGGCGTGCAGCAGAAATGAAGGAATCGGCGGCAACTCTTGAGTCGTTAGGCGTGTCGCCAAAGCTGACCGAAGGAACCGTTGTCTGGCAACACATGTTGGGCGCCCTATCGCTGGATCCACCCCCCGCGGGCCTCAAGGAAAAATTGGCCCAAATTGTCGAGAACATCCGATGATCATCGATTGTCACGGCCACTATACCGTTCTGCCAAAGGCGCACGACGAATGGCGGGAGGCGCAGACGGCGGCGTTTAAATCGGTCGGCGATTACCCGCCCTATCCGGCGATATCCGATGACGAAATACGCGAGACGATCGAGGCCAACCAGCTCCGCCTTCTGAAAGAACGCGGCGCGGACATGACGATCTTTTCGCCGCGTGCATCGGCCATGGCGCCGCATGTCGGGGATCAATCGGTCGCCGTTCGCTGGGCGCAGGTCTGTAACGATTTGATCGCCCGGGTCGTTGGCCTGTATCCCGAAACCTTTGCTGGCGTGTGCATGTTGCCACAGTCTCCCGAGGCGGACATGACGAGCAGTATTGCGGAGCTGCGCCGCTGCGTTGACATGGGCTTTGTTGGTTGCAATCTCAACCCGGATCCGGGCGGCGGGCATTTCCGACATCCGCCGTTGACCGATCGTTACTGGTATCCCTTTTACGAGGTGATGGTCGAACTCGACGTTCCGGCGATGATCCATGTCTCGGGCAGCTGTAACCCGGCGATGCACGCGACGGGTGCCTATTACATCGCGGCCGATACTATCGCCTTCATGCAGTTGATCGAAGGCAACTTGTTTAAGGATTTCCCGACGCTGCGCCTGATCATTCCGCACGGTGGAGGCGCCGTGCCTTATCATTGGGGGCGATATCGCGGCCTTGCCGATATGCTGAAACAGCCGGATCTGCAAAGTCATGTAATGAATAACGTGTATTTCGATACTTGTGTCTACCATCAGCCGGGAATTAATCTCCTGTGCGACGTGATCGAGAATAAGAATATCCTGTTCGGCAGCGAAATGGTCGGTGCGGTGCGCGGGATCGACCCGTCGACTGGCCATTATTTCGATGATACCAAACGCTTTATCGACGCGCTTGATATCAGCGACGCCGAACGTCACGCAATCTTTGAAGGCAATGCCCGCCGTGTATTTCCAAGGCTGGACGCGCAGTTGAAGGCACGGGGGCGGTAATGGCGGATTTCGCGATGGATGCCAACTGGCTGCCCTTTCATCCGAGTCCCAAAAAACCCGCATTCATCTTGCCGGATGGTGCGGTCGATGCGCATTGCCATGTCTTTGGTCCCGGTAGTGATTTTCCCTACGCGCCGGAACGCAAATATACCCCCTGTGACGCCGGCAAGGAACGGCTTTTTGCCTTGCGCGATCATCTCGGCCTTTCCCGTAATGTGATCGTCCAGGCCACCTGTCATGGAGCGGACAATCGCGCGATGCTTGATGCAGTACGGGCGTCGAATGGTCTTGCGCGGGGCATCGCCACTATTAGACCCGATGTTACCGAAGCAGAACTTGCCGAGATGCATGCGGCCGGGGTACGCGGCGTGCGGTTCAACTTCGTCAAGCGGCTCGTCGATCCCAAGCCTGATGCTTATTACCACGATATTCTTGCCAAAATCGAGCCGCTGGGATGGCACATCGTCATTTATTTTGAAGCAGCGGATCTGGCAGAAAGATGGGATTTCTTCACCGCGCTGCCGACCATTGTGGTTGTCGACCACATGGGAAGGCCCGATGTGTCAAAGCCGGTAGATGGCGATGCGTTTGGCCTGTTCCTCCGTTTTATGGAGCGGGATAACATCTGGTCGAAAGTAAGCTGCCCCGAACGACTGAGCCGGTTGGGGCCTCCTGGCTATAGCGATGTCATTCCCTTTGCCCGAACAGTGATTGAGCGTTTCCCGACGCGGGTGCTCTGGGGCACCGACTGGCCGCACCCTAACCTCAACATGGTTGGTCACATGCCCGATGACGGGGCGTTGGTGGATTTGATCCCGGCCATAGCGCCAACAGCCGAATTACAGCGCAAGCTGCTGATAGAAAATCCCATGCGCCTGTACTGGCCGGAGGAATTATGAACCAGAATATCCACGAATATCTCTCCGAACTTGAGGATATTCCCGGTACCCGCGTGTTCACCGCTGCACGCGCGCGAAAGGGATATCATATCAACCAATTTGCGATGAGCCTGATGAAGGCCGAAAACCGGGAACGGTTCAAGGCCGACGAAAAGACCTATCTGGACGAATGGAAAATATCCGATGCCGCCAAGCAGGCGGTTCTGGCGCGCGACTACAACGCGCTTCTGGATCTGGGTGGTAATGTCTATTTTCTGTCCAAGCTTTTTTCGACCGATGGCCTGCCATTCGCCGAGGCAGTGTCGACGATGACCGATATGAGCTGGCCGGAGTATCGCCAGATGATGCTGGACGGCGGGCGGTCGCCGCAGGGCAACCGATCAATCAAGGGAGGCTATTGACATGGCACGCATTACTGCCGGCGTGGGCAGCAGCCACGTGCCCTTGCTGGGTGTCGCAGTAGATCAAGGTAAGTCGCAGGACGAGTATTTCGGCCCGATTTTTGACGGCTATCAATGGACCCGCAACTGGGAAGCGAGTGAAGCAAAGCCTGATGTCGTGATCCTGGTTTATAACGATCATGCGTCGGCCTTTGATGCCAACATAATACCTACCTTCGCCATCGGTTGCGGAGAGCTTTATAAGCCAGCCGATGAAGGCTGGGGCCCGCGACCGGTTCCCGATGTTGAGGGGCATGCGGACCTTGCCTGGCACATTGCCCAAAGCCTGATCCTCGAAGATTTCGATATGACAATCATCAACGAGATGGACGTCGATCACGGACTGACCGTGCCATTGTCGATGATGTTCGGTACGCCCGCCAAATGGCCCGTGAAGGTTGTGCCACTGGCAGTCAATGTCGTCACATATCCGGTCCCGTCTGGCAATCGCTGCTGGGCCCTGGGTGAAGCAATCGCGCGTGCGGTGGAGAGCTTCCCAGAAGATCTGAACGTACAGATTTGGGGAACCGGCGGGATGAGCCATCAGTTGCAGGGGCCGCGTGCGGGCCTTCTCAACCGTGAATGGGACAATCGTTTCATGGATATGCTCGAAGCGGATAATGACGATGTCCGGCACATTCCGCATATCGAATATCTGCGTGAAACCGGCAGTGAAGGCATTGAGATGGTGATGTGGCTGATCATGCGCGGCGCGCTGGGCAAATCGGTCAAGCGGCTGAACCGCCATTACCATATTCCTTGCAGCAACACCGCCATCGGCCACATTGTATTGGAGCCAACGCGGCACAGTTCATAGCATTGTGTTGCCTCGCTGTTCGCCGCCCCACCGGGCATTTTTGGAGAAGAGGACCAGATCATAAGTCTTCTTGAATTTGAGCAGGGAGTTGGGCCGACAGTCGCTTTGAATGATGCTTAAGTAATGTCGCAACGCAGCAACATGAAGGGTGGCAGAAAAAAGTGCGGGCAAGTTTACTGGCCATAGAAGAAAGTTTTCAAAAGCTCGCTATGACTGACGATCAACTCCATGAAATCAAATAGAGGCAATCTGAGATTAGGAAATATTATGAGAATAGCATTGGCAGGCGCAGGCGCGTTCGGGGAAAAGCATCTCGACGGATTGAAGCTGATCGAAGGGGTGGAAATCACCTCGGTCATCAGTCGCCGTGCTGAACAGGCTGCCGAGGTCGCGGCCAAATATGGCGCGAAGCATTCTGGAACGGAGCTGTCGGAAGCACTTGAGCGCGATGACGTTGATGCCGTCATCCTCTGCACGCCGACGCAAATGCATGCGGCGCAAGCCATTGCCTGCATGGAGGCGGGTAAACATGTCCAGGTGGAAATCCCCCTGGCCGATAGTTGGGCGGACAGTGAAGCGGTGCTGAAAAAGCAGCAGCAAACTGGCCTCGTTTGCATGGTCGGCCATACCCGCCGCTTCAATCCCAGCCACCAATATGTGCACAACAAGATCAAGGCTGGTGAACTCAACATCCAGCAGATGGATGTGCAGACCTATTTTTTCCGCCGCAAGAATATGAATGCCAAGGGCGAGCCGCGCAGTTGGACCGATCATCTGCTCTGGCACCACGCCGCGCATACAGTTGACCTATTCGCTTATCAGGCTGGGCCCATTGTGAAGGCCAACGCCATGGAAGGACCGCATCATCCTGAACTGGGCATCGCGATGGACATGTCGATCCAGCTAAAAGCAGAAAGCGGGGCGATCTGTACCTTGTCATTAAGCTTCAACAACGATGGCCCGTTGGGTACATTCTTCCGATATATAGGCGATACCGGCACTTACATCGCGCGCTACGACGATCTGGTTGATGGCAGGGAAAACCCCATAGACGTTTCCAGTATTGATATCAGCATGAATGGCATTGAGTTGCAGGATCGCGAATTCATTGCCGCAATCCGCGAAGGCCGCGAACCGAACAGCTCGGTCGCGCAAGTGCTGCCCTGCTACAAGGTGCTGCGCGATCTGGAGTGGCAGCTTTGAAGACGCAGGTTGCCATAATCGGGGCTGGGCCTGCCGGGCTTATGCTTGGTCACGGCCTTCGTCTGGCCGGCATTGACGTGGTTATTGTCGAACGCACCAGCAAGGCAAGGGTCCTGGAACGAATACGGGCTGGTGTGCTGGAGCGGACGACCACTGACCTGTTGACCCGGCTTGGCCTCGATCGCCGGCTAAAGACCGAAGGATTGCTGCACAGCGGCCTGACTCTGGTGAATGACGGCCGGATTATCGATGTGGGGATCACCCGGCATACAGGGCACCACGTCACCGTCTACGGCCAGACCGAGATCACCAAGGATCTGATTGATGCGGCGCCTGAACGCGGCCTGGAAATTATGTGGGAGGTGTCGGACCTGGTTCTGCATGATCTAGAGAGCAACGCCCCCGCAATCAGCTTTGCTGTTGATGGTCAAACCCAAAGACTTGATGCGCAGGTCGTGGTGGGCTGTGACGGGTTTCACGGCGCGGCGCGGCAGGCCATTCCCCTTGGCGTCCGCCGCGAGTTTGAACGGGCCTACCCCTTTGGATGGCTGGGCGTGATGGCGGATGTCCCCCCCTGTCATCCCGAGGTAGTCTATGCCAGCCACGAACGCGGTTTTGCCCTGGCTTCCATGCGGTCCCTCACACGAAGCCGTTACTATGTGCAGGTAGGGCTGGATGAAAAGATTGAGGATTGGAGCGATGATCGGTTCTGGGAGGAATTGAAGGTCCGGCTGGGACCTCAACTGGCAGCAAAGGTGGTGACAGGCCCGTCCATCGAAAAAAGCATCGCGCCGCTGCGCAGCTTTGTGTCCGAACCGATGCGCCATGGTAATCTGTTCCTGGCGGGAGACGCTGCGCATATCGTGCCGCCCACCGGTGCCAAAGGTTTGAACCTGGCATCTTCTGACGTTGTTTACCTGACCGAAGCGCTGGTCGCACTATTCAAAGACGGCAAAACCGAGAGTGTTGATCAATATTCTGATCGCGCGCTTGCACGCGTCTGGAAGACTGAGCGATTTAGCTGGTATCTGACCAAGCTGATGCATCGTTTTCCTGAAGACGGTGCCTTTGAGCGGCGCATGCAAAATGCCGAACTGGATTATATCGCCAATTCAGACGCTGCCCAGGCGACGATAGCTGAAAACTATGTAGGCCTGCCTCTGTGAGACCGCCGCCATATGCAGGATATGGATTACAGGAATTGAGAGAGAAGACATGGAATTTACTCGCATTAATCCGTTGACCGGTGAGCCAGCCTCTACCGCAAAGGCAATGAAGGCCGCCGATGTCCCGACGATTGCGGCGAGGGCCGCCAACAGTATGGCGGCCTGGTCGGCAATGGGCCCGAATGCCCGGCGTGCCATTTTGATGAAGGCCGCGAGCGCATTGGAGGCGCGGCAGGATGCCTTCGTTACGGCGATGATGAATGAAATTGGTGCGACGGCGGGCTGGGCTATGTTCAATCTGGGCCTCGCCGCCTCTATGGTGCGCGAGGCAGCCGCCCTGACAACACAGATCGCAGGAGAGGTCATCCCGTCCGACAAACCGGGTTGCATGGCGATGGCATTAAAAGAACCCGTGGGCGTCGTTCTGGGTATCGCGCCATGGAACGCGCCGATTATTTTGGGTGTGCGGGCAATAGCCGTCCCCCTGGCATGCGGCAATGCAGTAATCCTGAAGGCCAGCGAAACCTGTCCGCGCACGCATGGGCTGATCATCGAAGCCTTTATCGAGGCCGGGTTCCCTGACGGCGTCGTCAATATCGTCACTAATGCCCCCGAAGATGCAGGTAGCGTTGTTGGCGCATTAATCGATGCGCCTCAGGTCAAGCTGATCAATTTTACCGGCTCCACCCAAGTTGGCCGCATCATCGCCCGGCGTGCAGCTGAGCATCCGAAGCCCTGCCTGCTTGAACTGGGAGGTAAAGCGCCGCTTATTATTCTGGAAGATGCGGATCTGGACGAAGCGGTAAAGGCTGCAGCCTTTGGCGCATTCATGAATCAGGGACAGATCTGCATGTCGACTGAGCGGATAATTGTCGTCGATGCGGTGGCCGATGCATTTGCCGAGAAATTCGCAGCCAAGGCGCGGTCGATGCAGACTGGTGATCCGCGTGAGGGCAAGACGCCACTCGGCGCCGTGGTGGATCCGAAAACGGTCGACCACGTCAATCGCCTTATTGACGATGCCGTTGCCAAGGGCGCGAGCCTGTTGGCTGGCGGCACTGCCGACAGCGTCTTGATGCCTGCCACCGTGGTTGACTGCGTCTCTTCGGCCATGAACCTGTACCACGATGAAAGCTTTGGTCCGGTTGTCGCAATGATCCGTGCGCGCGATGCGGCCCATGCGGTGGAGCTGGCAAATGACAGCGAATATGGTTTGTCAGCCGCAGTCTTCACCCGTGACATCGCCAAGGGACTGACCATCGCGCGGCAAATCCGGTCTGGCATCTGCCATGTCAATGGACCGACCGTGCATGATGAGGCGCAGATGCCGTTCGGCGGAGTCGGCGCATCGGGCTATGGCCGTTTCGGCGGGCGGCAGGGAATAGACAGTTTCACCGAAACCCGGTGGATCACTGTGGAAACGCAAAATGGACATTTCCCGATCTGAAACTGACAGATTGTGAAACGGGCTGGTCATTGCGCTCGCGCCGCACTTGCAATGGAACAAAAAGTCGTGATCACGAGCGGCGCTTGAAATGGCGTGTTTCATTCTCATTCACGGCAGTTGGCATGGCGGTTGGTGCTTTGGCCAGGTCAAAGCTCTGCTCGAAGCCAAAGGGCACGAAGTCATTGCGCCGGACCTGCCAGGAATGGGCGGGGATGAGGCAGTGCTGCGTGCGGTGACGTTACAAGGCTGGGCAGATTTCGCAGCTGACCTGTGCCGACAGGCAAGACAAAAGCCAGTGGTGCTTGCTGGCCATAGTCGCGGCGGCCTCGTGGTGAGCCAGGCATCCGAAACTGCGCCTGATGCGGTGGATGCGCTCGTCTATATTTGCGCCATGATGCTACCCGATGGCATGTCGCGCGCCGATTTCAAAAATATGGAAGGTCCGAATCCGCCGTTTGATGCCATTATCGCACCGGTCCATGATGGAGCAGGTACGGTGGTAGCCGCCGACAAGGCGGGTTCGGTATTTGCACAACTTTCGCTGCCCGAAACAGTTGCTGCGGCCATGTCGCGGGTCGTTGCCGAACCGCATGGCCCGCGGTCAACGCCACTGCACTTAACAGAACAACGGTTCGGAAGCATTCCGCGCACCTAT
>Ga0207702_10001126_pt1 | contig 27293 bp, 17 predicted proteins | sample KBSCornC62_FD_184302 | JGI IMG/M metagenome (GOLD analysis project Ga0207702, IMG submission 184302) | Corn rhizosphere microbial communities from Kellogg Biological Station, Michigan, USA - KBS Corn C6-2 (SPAdes) (version 2) | ecosystem: Host-associated > Plants > Roots > Rhizosphere > Soil ...
AACGAGATGTCTCGCGTTTTCAGACGTCGCGCGATTTCGATGCTGTCTTTCGTGTGCTGCAGCGCCCGTTTGCGGATCGAAGGATCTGGATTGCCAAACGAACCATATTTATATTCCTGATCCTGAAAGAGGTTGGGGTTGATGGAACCCGGTGCAACCCCGTAACGCCTGGCAAAGTCCTTGACCTCACCAGTACTCTGCACGCCGTGGGGACAGTCCCACAGCACGTGCAAAGCCACTGTCGGACACACGCCCGTGAGAAGGTGCACTTGGCCGGCATCGCTGAACTTCTCTTCTGTGGTAGTGGCTGCCGCGGGTTGAATGAATTTTCCAAACCGAGTACCTGTATTAGCGAATCCCCAGGACGGGAGTTCAATGCGAAATGTTTCAAGCGAGGCAAAAACCTTGTCACCCGTGGATGCATCCATGCTCGAACCTCTCTTGGGGAGGGAAGATTACAGCCGTAATCTGGCGAACGTCACGATTTTGTTCGGCATATTAGTTCGTTTTACAATGCGAAATAGTGGCAGCAGATTTCGGCAACTTCAAGAGGGTCATACAACAAGACATGGCTCGAGGGGGTTTCACCGAGGGTCGGGAACTGTGAGACTCCACGTGGTGTGCGTAGTTTCGCTTTGTAGAACTGATATTCAGGATTTCTTGTTGTCAGGGGAGCGGATTGCGGCAATAAATTGGCCTCACTAGCACATTAACGATTTTGCATTCGCTGCTTCGTGCATGGTTTTTCTGGGCAACTAACGGTGCAGACAACCCTCTTCCGCATGGTGCCCCATGGCTGCGGCCAGAATCCGAGAAGAAATGTTCCTACCTTTCCACCGAATTGCGGGATCTCAAATTTCGCTTTGCAAAATGAAAGAAATGGATCATTATGTCCCAACCATGAGCCCCGCTGCTCAGAGTCGAGATCGTTATCTAGTCAAGTCCATCCTTCACTCATCTCAATTGCTCAGTGCTTTTCACTCTCCGGGCGAGGCGTTGCCTCTCAAGGAGATTTCTGCGCGCTGCGGTTTGCCGAAGACAATGGTTTTTCGTCTTCTGTATACGCTGGAGAAGTGCGGAATGGTGGATAAGGTAGGACAGAATCTTTATCAATCGCGCGTTCGTCCCTGGAAACAGAGATTGTACCGGCTGGGGTATGCGGCCCAGGGAACGGATTATCAATTCTCCCGAGACGTATCAGAGAGCTTGCGACGCGCAGCCGCGGCTGAGGGCATGGAATTGATCTCGTTGGACAACCGTTACAGCGCGAAGATCGCGCAGCGCAATGCCGACTTGTTGGTTCGCGAGAAGGTGGATCTCGCTATTGAGTTTCAAACGGATGAAGAAGTGGCGCCGATCGTCGCAGCGAAATACCGCGAGGCTGGCATTCCCATGATCGCGATTGACATTCCGCATCCGGGAGCGACTTATTACGGCGCAAACAATTATGAGGCGGGCTTGATCGGCGGGCGTTATCTTGGGCGCTGGGTCAAAGAGCACTGGCACTCGGAAGTAGACGAGATCCTGCTGCTGGAACTGAAACGGGCGGGAAATTTGCCGCGCATGAGACTCTCGGGATTGCTGGTGGGCATCAACATGGTGCTGCCCAGTGCGGCTAATTGTCGGGTGACGTATCTAGAAGGCGACGGAGGACTCGGCCCCAGCTTCGAAGCGGTGCGCCGGCACCTGCGCTCTTCGCATGCCCGGCATGCGGTAGTAGGAGCCATCAACGATCCCAGCGCACTCGGCGCGCTACGTGCATTCCAGGAAGCGGGCAGGGCGGAAAATTGCGCCGCGATGGGGCAAAACGCTTCTCCGGAAGGGCGAGCTGAACTGCGCCAGCCCAGAACGAGATTTGTCGGTTCGGTTGCTTATTTTCCGGAGCGTTATGGGGACGACCTGATTCGGGTCAGCCTTGACCTGCTGAATCAAAGGCCGGTTCCTCCCGCGGTCTTTGTCGAGCATAAACTCATCACGCCGGGAACGGTAGATCACTACTATCCCAATGACGCACTTGCAGAACTGGTGCGGACAGAACCCTTGGACTCCTCGCGCCGGCATTTGGCGGCTCACTGAGTCGCGTTGCAGCTTTCCTGATAGGTCAAGCGATTATGCGATTGGCGGCTTGCCCGCGACGAGTGTGCTCAAGTGCATTGGTAGCAACATGCGCGTAAGCGCCTGACTTTTCTGCATTGCAAAACAAAATGCAGTAAGCAGGCGGGATTTACCGCTCGAATTCGTGCTTCGCAGTGGAGCACCATTTCCCTGCCCCAATAACGATTTGGCGGTCTTCCTTTGGTGGGTGTCGCCAGTTCTTCATTGCGAAACAAAAGAACTTTCCAGGTTGCGAGTTGACGATGCCTTACAACCAATGGGAGTATCCGCCCCAGTAGAGGGCGACAACTGCGTGGGGCAGGGGCAGGGTTCCGAAAATATTCTGCTGAGCATCGGGATGGCTGTCGAACTCCACCTACTCGCAAGCGCCGCCAGGAGAAAATTATGTCCGCAACGGCACGAATCCCGGTGCTCTGTTTACTAGTCATTTTGACGGCGGGGCTCATTTACGGACAAGGCGGAGCCTACGGAACCATTCTTGGAACTGTCACCGACAACTCTGGAGCAGTCGTGACCAAGGCGGCTGTCGACGTCACCAATGTCAACACCAACGTCACAAAACACACCGAAACAAGTTCTTCCGGTGACTTTACTGTCCCCTATCTCACGCCGGGAGCCTACCGGGTTACGGTGCAGTCGCAAGGGTTTCAGAAGTCAGTCGTAGACAAGATCGGATTAGTGGTGGGCCAGGAGGCTCGTGCCGATGTCGTTTTGAAGCCCGGGGCGACGACTGAAACTGTGGAGGTGCAAGGGCAGAGTGTTGCTCTGGACACCGACACCTCCGCGCTCTCCCAACTTGTGAGTCAGGATCAAGTAGAAGCACTTCCGTTGAATGGGCGCAACTTCATGCAGCTACTGCTGATCGGCGCCGGCGCGGTAACGGTGGGCGGTGAGCAGGGTACCATGCGCCAAGGCGAAGGCAATGCGGTGAGTATCAATGGCGGCCGACCCGAAGGCAACAACTACACTCTAGACGGATTGATCAACACCGATACGGCATTGGTTACTCCCGCCGTGGTTCTGTCTCAGGATGCGATCCAGGAATTCAAGGTGGAGAGCGGCACATATTCGGCCGAGTACGGATACAGCGCGAGCCAGATCAACATCGTGAGCAAGAGCGGCGGGAACCAGCTCCACGGCTCAGTATTCGAGTTCAATCGCAATGACTGGTTCGACGCATCACCATTCCCCACATATACCGATTTCAAGTCGGGAATCGCCACGACGAACCCGGAGTTGCGCCAGAACCAGTTCGGATTCGTGGTGAACGGACCGGTCTACATTCCCAAGGTTTATGACGGCCGCAACAAGACCTTCTTCCTGGCGAACTACGAGGGCTGGCGCATCGTCAACGGCGCACGGGTGAACTTCACGATGCCCAATCCGGCGACCTTGGCCGGCGATTTCTCGGGTGAGACTTATCCCGCTGGAGTCGCAGGTTTGCCCGGTGGTCCTCTGCCCGCCTACGGCACGCCCGCTTGCACAGCCCTGCTCGGCGCCGGCTACAACTGCATGCCGGTTGACCCGCTCACCGGACAGCCATTCCCCGGAAACGTTGTTCCCGCAAGCCGCTTTACCAGCCGGATCGGGCTGGTTGCAGTTGCCAACCAGTTTTGGGCAACTCCTACGATTCCCAACCAGCCTGAGGGAGTCGTCAACTACATCAAGAATTTCGGCTTCCCTTTGACCACCAACCAGCAGACCTATCGGGTCGATCAGAACCTCGGCAGGTTTGGTTCGGTCTTTTTCCGGTTCACTAAATCCCACTACCAGAACAGTGGGCATTACAACTCCGACGATCTTGTCCACGGCACGGAACTGTACTTTGAAGACCAGAAGAACTATGCCGGGTCCTACACTCTCAACCTTGGACCTAGAAACGTAAATACATTCCGCATGGGGTACCTGAGTGCGAACGCACCCCAGGGAGGCGTCGCAATACCTGCCGACCAGGTGGCTGCCCTCGGGGAAACCGGGGTATTCACGAAGTTTGGGCCTCTTCAGCAGACGTGGCCCAACGTTGGATTGACGGGGTTTAGCAGCGGCGGCGGCTCGATCAATGCCTACAGCGGATCCGAGCAGCCCGCGTGGGAGTTTGCCGATTCGTTCACTTCGATTCACGGAAAGCACACCATTGGACTGGGTTTCGACATACGTCGTTTGAAGTTGATTCGTAACCTGGATGACGATTTCTACGGCGACTGGAGCTTCAATCCGTCGCTGATTCTGACTAACAGCGCGATTAACCCTAACTCCCCGACGGGTGCATCGAGTTGTCCCAACCCGGTGCCGCCCGGGGGCACCGCACCGCTATGCGGCACCGGCAATGCGATTGCCGACATGATGCTGGGATACTACTCGGGGGTAGGGGGATTTTTTCCCGGTCCACTGAGTCCTACGAACACCGCCGGCAACCCGCAGACGCACGTCTTCAATTACTACGCCCCCTATGTGCAAGATGACTGGAAGGTGACGCAGAAGCTGACGCTAAATCTGGGCCTGCGCTGGGATTACCGGGCCGCCGCCTATGAGCAATCAAACCACTTCTTCTGGCTTGACGTGACCAATCCGAACGGTGGGTTGTGCTACGCCGATAAGGTGCTAACGAATAACGGCGTGGCGCCTGGTGGAGATGTAACCAGCGGCCCCATCCTGAGGTACTGCGGCTCGGTACCCCACCCAGGCTCGAAGAAACCGTTCGCTCCGAGATTCGGCTTTGCCTACCGGCTCACTGGCAAGACGGTGGTGCGCGGCGGGTACGGAATCTTCTTCGACTCTTCGGAAGGACGTGAAATCGACGACTCCGCGGACATTTATCCGTACAGTATTCGAAACAACTTGAGCCCCGGATCCGATCCCACCATACCGTTCAAGCTCAGCAACCAGCAGTTCGCAAGCTTCTCCACCTTGCAGCCGTTCCCCGCATCGACCCTGTCGTTCCTGGCGGTGATCGAGTCGGAGAATCCCATCAATCCGTATGTCCAGTCGTGGAATGTGTCGGTCGAGCGCGAGCTTGCCCGGAACACGACCTTAGAAGTGAACTATATCGGAACCCACGCGGTCCACCTGCTCGACCGTCGCAACATCGCGCAGCCGTTCCCCATTCCCGCATCCAGCCTCGCGTTCTGTCAGCACACGGACGCGGGAGGCACCTACGACAACCTCGACAAACCGCCCTGCACGAACACAAGTCGGTTGCCGTATAAGAATTTCACCAATTTCTATATCAATAGCGACTGGCACGGCTATTCTCACTACAACGCGATGAACGTGAAGTTTGAGCATCGCGCTGGCGACTTGGCCGTAACCGGAATCTTCACCTGGGCGAAGAGCATGGATGACAAGTCGGCGGCGGCCGGAGTCGGCGCCACCGGCGAAGGCTTCCAGGGCACGATGGACAATCATCATCCCGAATTGGACTACGGACCTTCGGACTTCAACGTCGATCACCGGTTCGTGGCCAGCTACGTGTATCAACTGCCGATCGGTCGGGGAAAGAAGGTGCTGGGAGGGGTCGGCCGAGCACTTAACCTGCTAGTGGGCGGCTGGGAAGTCACCGGCATCACCACGTTCCAGACCGGATTCCCTTATAGTGTCTACGCCAACGATGTAGGCAGCGTTCTCCAAGCTGTTCCTCAGCGTGCGGACCGCGTCTCGGGCTGCGACATCCACGCCGGCCTCTCGGGTCCGTTCCAGCGTCTGAACCCGGCCTGCTTTACGCAGCCCGCCCTCGGTGTGTTCGGCACTACCGGGCGAAACATTCTGCGCCAGCCAGGTATAAACAACTGGGATATGGGTCTCGGAAAGGCGTTTGCGATCAGTGAACGGGTCAGATTCGCCTTACACGTGGACACATTCAACACCTTCAACCATCACCAATACGGCGGTGACGTGGGCGGCTTGGTCCTCGCGGGGTCGGGTGGCAACGCTGCCATCTCCCGTACGGTCGGTGCTTCCGACTTCGGTCAAATCATCCAGTCATCCTCGTCTCGTATCCTTCAACTTAGTGGGAAGTTAACCTTCTGAGACATGGCGTCACGCTGTCGGACTACTCTGCCACGCCTTTCGGGGCGTGGCAGATTTTTTTCGGCCAGGGATGTTTCCCGTCTGGAAGGCTGCCGTGATGACCATTGTGTAGAAATAAGGGAGTGAAACCGCGATTGGCTGTTGCGTGATGATAAGGCCGCCACGCCCGCCGCATCCTCCAGCCAAAATCGGTTCGGGCAAGACTGCGGCAGACAACAGACGAAGCAGGCGAACCATAGATCGCAGATATCTAAAGCTGAGAAATCAAGTCAAGGCGGGAAGTCTATGCCTTAATCAACCGTGGATTGAGACGACGTTGGTTGTCAAACAAGTCGAAGAGCCATCAGATCGATGTGTAGCGAGGTACACTCGGACATGCTTCACTTCCCAAGCACTCTATTGAAAGGTGCGGTATTTGCTGTTTGTCTGAGGGCCTGCACCGGATACTGCCAAAGCTCGACCGAAGCGGAGATTGAACGCTATTCGCAGGAGGGGCAAAAAGCCTTAGCAGAGTCACGCTATCCTGACGCCGAGCGCGCTTTCGAAAAGCTGCGGAGTCTCGAGCCCGACGTTCCCGAGATCTACGCCAACCTCGGGCTCATCTACTTTCAGCAGAAGAAATTCGAGCAGGCGGTTCCGTCTTTGCGACATGCCCTGAAAGTCAATCCCGCACTCCCTAAGCTTGATACCCTGCTGGCCATGTCGCTCTCAGAACTCGGTCAATACCGTGAGGCCCTGCCAGGGCTGGAAAAAGGCTTCCATCGCTCGCCGGATACTGCCATCAAGCGGATGTGCGGCCTGCAGTTGGAGAGGGCCTACACGTGGCTACACGAGGACGGCAAGGCAGTGGAGGTCGCGCTGGATCTGGATCATCTCTATCCCAACGATCCCGAGGTTCTGTATCACAACGCGAAGATCTTGGGAAATTTTGCCTTCCTGAGCGTACAGAAGTTGGCCAGGATCGCTCCCAACTCCGTTTGGCGCCACCAGGCTGCCGGAGAAGCTTATGAAAGCCAGGGATCGTACGTCCAGGCGATCGACCAATATCAGCGGGTGATTGCGATCGATCCCCGCCGGCCGGGCATCCACTATCGACGGGGTCGAACGTGGCTTGCCCGCTCGCGAGACACTGGCTCCATAGATGATCGCAATCAGGCGATGAAGGAGTTCGAAAAAGAACTGGAGCTCGATTCCAGCAACGCTAATGCGGCGTACGAACTCGGCGATATCTATCGTTCTTCAGGCCAACTCAACGAAGCCAAAGATGCCTTTGAGCTGGCCCTGAAGTCTCATCCGGACTTTGAGGAGGCGCATCTAGGCCTGGCCGCGGTTCTGATGTCATTGAGTCAGCCGGGGCTAGCGCTGCCGCATGTTCAGAAAGCCATCGCTTTGAATCATGACAACGCTGTGTCCTGGTATCGTCTGGCGAGAGCAGAAAAGGCCCTGGGCAACACCGCGGAGGCCGAGAAGGCGGACGCCGAATTTCAGCGGCTCCGAGGGAAATCCAGTGAGCACATCGCAGCGCCGGCGATATTCAACCCCGACCAGGTCACGAAGCAGGAAGTCGATCCCAACGCCACCGCGCCCCAGTGAGCGCGGCTCAGCGGAAAGTTATAACTGCTACGGAGAAGCCACCTACCTTCACAGTGTCGCTGCTCAGTTGCGCATGCGCGGGCGGATTGAAAGCCGAGGTCTGATCGACGTAGTCCATCTGCCCACCTGTTGCGCCTCCAACCGAGACATCAAACGTACGGTCGCGCTTGTTGACCAGCAGCACGCGTCTTTTGCCGTCGCGAGTTACGAATGCCAAAGAGTAAAGATATGGGTTGCTGGGAGTGTTGGGAGCGGGCTCCGCAATTTCGACCTGCTTGCCGCCCGGTCCGAAGTTGTCGTGCAGCAGCTTGAGTACCCAGAAACGCGCGTTCGGCTTCCCGTTGTTCCAATCCACCATCGACACACTGGGGAACTGCGTTGGGAAGCCCACGAGCTGAGACTCGCCCGCAACGTCGATACCGAGCTGTGTCAGTTCACCGAAGAGGTAAGCGTACAGCGCGCCTGCGAGGTTCCAATAAGAATTCGGAATCGGCTGGATAACGTGTCCGGGCTCGCCTTGTGCCAGATCGTCGGCTGAAATTACCCCCAGTTCATCCACCGTCGTTTTCGTCTCGGGTGACAAGCGTTTGCGGATCGCTTCTATGTACCTGACTGTCTTGAGGAATCCATCGGCTTGCGCGAAATAGGTGAATTGTTCGACTTCTGGCGTTTCGTCTTTCGAGGGAACCGCGTAGAAATGATAGGAGATGAAATCGAGCGGAACTCCCGGCTTGTGATTTCTGTGATCCAAAAAATGTTCGAAATAGCGCGGGTCGGTTTCCATCGCCAATGCGAGACCGACGAATTTTGTCTCCGGCTGAACCTTCTTCATGGCTAGTACAACTTCGTCGTACAAACGCGTGTAAGTCTCCGGATTGATGTGGTGCTCGAAATCGACCTCGTTCAGCACCTCCCAGTACGGAATGGAGTAGTGGTAGCCCGACTCATGACGTTTGCCGAGTTCGTCCGTGAAGCCGCCCTTCGTGTACCAGGAGAGTAGCCGGGCGTAGTAATCCGCCACTTCCTTCATGCTGGAATCGCGGAGTTCGGTGCCTTGTTCATAGTCCCAGGTAACCTGGATGGGATCGGCAGGATAGGTGACAGGCTTGTCGGTTTTATACATCCATTGTGGAATAGTGCTGAAGTTCAGAATCGTGGAGTGTTGCTTGGTCGACTCCAGGAAATCGATCGTCATCGGGTCGATGAGCGTGAAATCCCATGATGTTTTGCCGTCCTTGGGAGGTTCCAACTCAGCAACTCCCAGTTTCGGGTACGGCAGCCAGGGAACATACCGCACATAGTCTGCGCCCAGATCATGCAGCGCCTTGAAGGCGTTGTCATGTACGGGAGTGCCTCGCTGTAGCGGCGGGTTTACCACGACCTGCAGGGTGGGAGTAGTTTGAGTCGTGCGGATCACTTTGTCCCAATGCACCGTAATTTGAGTCGGCCGTTCCTGGCCGACGGCAGCGGAACAACAAAGCCACATTGTTAGCGCTGAGATGACGGGTGCGAACCGCGCGTTCATCGAAATCCGTGACAATGGCAACTCTCTCATGAGCGATACCAGAAATGCAGGGACGCATAGTGGCATCAGGAACTGCCAGCCGTCAACTCCGGACCATGAGCACAAGCACATTTCGCCATGGGAAACAGCCTGCCTGATCAATCGCATTCTGAATGTGGACTAGAGGCTCTCCTGTCCCTTCGTTTCGTCTTTGGTGAAGTGTCTGGCGCGGCCCGTGCGGGCATGCCGCCAATTCATACATTTCGCACCTCAAAATGCGTGCCATTAGGCGAAAGCCGCTTGTGGCTTGAATCAACAACGAATATTCTTGCCTCGATTCTGAGGTTTTACTTTAACGAACCATGAACACGAGCGAACAACTGAAAGTCGGATTGTTTGGCATTGGCCTGGATACCTACTGGCCGCAGTTCCCAGGATTAAGGGAAAAGCTGATCGGATTCACACAGCAGGTCGCAAGAAAGCTGGAAGAGTTTGGCGCGCGAGTCATCGACCTCGGATTGATCGATACTCCCGAAAATTCTTTTTCCGCGGGGCACGAGTTTCGCAAGGCAGACGTGGATCTGATCATGCTTCATGTCACTACCTATGCCTTGTCCTCTACGGTGTTGCCTGCGGTACGCCGGGCAAAGGTTCCGATAATCATTCTGAATCTCGCGCCTGCGTCTGCGATCGACTATGCAACCTTCAACCGTCTGGGAGACCGAACGAAGATGACAGGCGAGTGGCTGGCACACTGCCAGGCTTGCCCTGTACCGGAGATCGCGAACGTGTTTAATCGCTGCAAGATCCCCTTCTTTCAGGTAACGGGTATGCTCGAAGACGATCCGGTTGTGTGGAACGAAATCCGGGAATGGATCGAAGCGGCTCGGATCGCCTGGGTGATGGAACACAACCGTTTGGGAGTTCTGGGTCATTACTACGGAGGAATGCTCGACATCTATTCCGACCTGACCCAGCAGATCGCCTATTTCGGTGGTCACATTGAAATGCTTGAGGTGGAAGAATTGGCCACTATCCGTCGCGAGGTTAGCGAAGCAGATGTAAGGGCAAGAGTCGCGTGCTTCAGGAATTCGTTCGATGTGCAGGCAGATTGTTCGGAGGAGGAACTCGGGCGAGCTGCGCGGACCTCCGTGGCGCTGGACCGTCTGGTCGAGCGCCACAGCCTTGGCTCGCTGGCGTACTACCACCAAGGCACAGGCAACGCAGAGAACGAGGATGTAATCAGTTCGATCATACTTGGAACGAGTCTGCTGACAGCGCGTGGAGTCCCGGTTGCCGGCGAGTACGAAATCAAGAACGTTCAGGCCATGAAGATCATGGACTCCTTTGGTGCCGGCGGCTCCTTCACGGAGTTCTATGCGGTGGACTACAACGACGATGTGGTTCTTATGGGACATGACGGCCCGGGACACATCGCAATTGCAGAGGGAAAGACTAAAGTGCGCCCACTTCAGGTGTATCACGGCAAGATCGGGAAAGGACTCTCGGTAGAAATGTCAGTTAAGCACGGGCCAGTGACCCTGCTTTCCGTCGTGCAGACTGGGAACGGAAAACTCAAGCTCCTGGCCGCAGAAGGAGAGTCCGTAGCCGGAGAGATTCTCGAGATCGGAAATACGAACAGCCGTTACAGGTTTTCACTGGGTGTTAGACAATTTCTCAGCGAATGGAATGCTCAGGGTCCGGCGCACCACTGCGCCATTGGCGTGGGACACATTTTCAGAAAGTTGAAGAAATTCGCCGATCTCATGGGAATGGAATGTGTGCGGGTTTGTTGAACCGTATTTGCTACGCCACGGTTGAATGGAAGGCGACGACATCTTTGTAGATGAGCGCGAGGAGAGAACGGAGCACGTGCGACGCGTGCAGATTCCTCGAAGCCGGTGTTCTTTCGTTTCACGATCATGGGGGCAATGAGTATTTTGGCCAAGCCAAGATCACCAGAACTTCCGACCAACAGTCGCTGCGGAGGACGCGCGCTTCCACCAGCACCAAGGGTTCGATTGGCACGAGCTCCAAATCGCGGCCGAAGACGATTTGGAAGCCCATCGCTCGCGGAGCTTCAACCATTACTCAGCAGCTCGTAAAGAACCTATTCTTCGGAACGGGGTCGCTCAATCCTCCGTGAGGGAGCGGAGTTCACACTGGTACCGGTGGCCGAACTCGTCCTTGGCAAGAGGCGCATTCTGGAGATCTACCTCAACGTGGTTGAATGGGAATGAACAGCAGATCGCGGTTCAATAAATGAGGGGAACTGGGAGGCAGTTCCCCTTATTGGACAGTTTTGGACAGTCACCACACTTGAATAAGTGCCCGTAACCTTATGATTGCATTGGTTGCGGGGGGTGGATTTGAACCACCGACCTTTGGGTTATGAGCCCAACGAGCTACCAGACTGCTCCACCCCGCATTCTGATGATAGCAACCGGTAGGGACATCGTCAAACTTCGGCGCGGCGGAAAATTGCTGTGTCATCTCGCATCGGCACTCGCCTGCATCAAGCTAAGCTTCTTCGCTCGGCTGTTCGCGTTTGTCTTCGCGTTAAAAGACAAGCATCCAATCTACCTATGCGACAATCCAACGCATGTCGGTCTCATTGAGCTCTTGAGCCTTGAGATCGCGATTGAAGGAGGAGTTCTCATTATGCCGAAGAGAGAAAATGGTGGACGGCAGTCGGTTCTCAACGCGCAGCCCCGCATTCATCAGCGTGCGGCTGAAATCCAACGCTACGGGACAGTTTCGCACGCCCTGCCTATCGAGTTAGACGAGCCGGTGCGTTTAGAGATGACTGAGCAGCTCAACCAAATGTTGGCCGATAGCATGACGCTGCGGGATCTATACAAGAAATCGCATTGGCAAGTTGCGGGGCCGACCTTTTATCAGTTGCATCTTTTATTTGATAAGCATTTTGAAGAGCAGGTCGAACTGGTGGACACAATTGCTGAGCGCATCCAGTTGCTGGGTGGCATTTCGCTAGCCATGGCGCATGATGTTGCTGAGACAACCAAGATTGAGCGTCCTCCGCGGGGCCGTGAGGAAGTTCCGGTCCAGATTTCTCGCTTGCTGGACGCGCACCAGGTCATCATCCGACATTGCCGCGAATTGGCGGAGCGGGCTACAGAGATTGGAGATCAGGGAACTAACGACATGGTAGTTAGCGATATATTGCGCACCAACGAACTGCAAGTGTGGTTCCTGAGCGAGCATCTCGTGGAGATGCCGCTGGTGCATGCGGAAGAGCCGCAAATGAAAAAGGCTGTCTAGTCTGCATGAGTGCGGGCCCCTTGCCCATGGGCCCGCCTTCTCAACTGCGAAAACTTATTGTTATTTGCCGACACCAAGCTTGTCGTGATCGTAATACTCGTACGCTGACATGGGTTTGGCGCCGCCTTTCTTCCAGATGCGAGAGTCCTCCGGCAGCTTGTTCAGCACACGCGCCATCTCGCGAATGTGCATGGCTACGGTGCCGCAGCATGCTCCGATGAAGTTGATGCCGACATCGCGCGCCTGCAACGCATAGTCCGCCATTTCCTTGCGCGTCAACTGCAGCGGATCTAAAGCGTAAGGAAACTCCGGAAGACTCGTGAAGTCTGGTTTCTCTTTCGGAGTTCGGTACGCGACTGGCTGGCAAGCGAGATAGCCCGAGACCGCTTTTCGCATCTGCTCCATCGGTCCAAGCATGTGCTCCGGCGGGCGCAGGCAATTCATGCCTACAATGTCGGCACCCGCGTCGAACAGTGCTTTGGCCGCATCCGCAGCGCTCTTGCCTTCGGCCGTCTCATCCTTGTTCTCGAAACAGATCGTGACCATCGACGGCAAGCCGGTCTTCTTGGCACGCTCTACCGCGATTAGAGCTTCTCCCAACCAGGAGAATGTCTCGCCGATAATGAAGTCCACGCCCTCATCGACTTGTACCGCGAGTTGTTCGTCGAAGGTTCTGCGGACCCGATCCGCGGCCGCGGGGCTATTGGGCTCGTACATCCAAGTGAGGCTCAGATTGCCCGCAACCAGGCATTGATCGCCGGCGACTTCGCGGGCCACGCGAACGGCGGAGCGATTAAGTTCTTCCAGGCGATCTTCAAGACCGACAGTCGCGAGCTTGTCGCGGCTGGCGTAAAAAGTAAGCGCCTGCAAAACCTCGGCGCCGGCTTGGCGGAATTCTACGTGCAACTCGCGCAAGGCATTCGGATAGAGCAAGGCCACTTCGGGTGTGAACGGACCCGCGCGGACCCATCCACGTTTTTCCAGTTCGAGCAAGTAGCCGCCGTCGCCCAGCACGGGGCCTTCTTTCAGGCGTTCGAGAATTCCTTTCTTCTTCATACTCTCTCCTGAGTGTTAGTCGTCCACGTATTCGTAATCTGCTTTAATCGGCTGTTGCTCTTGAAAACGGCTGGGGCGAAAGGAGCTGATGTCGACGGTCTTGCTTCTTCCGTCGAGCACCAGTTCGCTCATCACCAGCCCGATTGCCGGGGAGATCTTGAATCCCATCCCGGAAAATCCCGCACACACGTAAAGACCGGCTATACCCGGGATTTCGCCAAGTAAGGCGCGCGCGTCCGGAGTCACGTCGTACACGCCAGTCACGCCTCGCATCACCTCAGCTCCTGCGAGCTTCGGAATGCGGCGGCAAACACGGTCAAGGATTTCTTCCATGGATTCCGTCGATGCACTCTGCGGAAAATTATCGGGATCTACTGGGCGAGAGCCGTAAAAATCTCCCACCAGGAACTTGTCGTTAGCGTCAGAGCGAAAATAGGTTGCTGTGACCGAATCGATGCAGGCGCACCCGCCACCTTTCATTGCCGGTGGGTTTCGCAGCATGGCGACCTGGTGATATTCGCACTCGATGGGTAGATCGTATCCGGCATCCTTGATTAGCAGCCGAGTCCATGGGCCTGTGGCGGCGATGGCAATGTTCGACGAGATCGTGCCTTGATCCGTCACCACTCCACGAATGTTGCCGCCGTCGACAATCAGCGATTTCGCCTGAGTTCGCGACACGTAAGTTACGCCGAGTTCGCGCGCAGCGGAGAGAAAATCGCCGGCAACACCCGCTCCGTCGCCGTAGCCGGAGTCCGGTTCGTATGCAGCGAGATCGACATCATCGACCTTCCAGTCTGGCTCCAACTTCTGGAGTTGCTGTTTGTCGATGAGTTCGACTTTAACGCCGAGCTTCTGCTGCATGTCCACATTCGCTTTGAGCCTTGAGCTCTCATGCGGATGGACAATGCGAACGAAGCCGGTCTTACGAAAATCTCCCGGCGCGCCCACGATCTCGCGCCAGTTCTGAAACATATGGAGGCTGACAACAGCCAACTCCACCTCTGGCGGAAAGGTGTAGTGCATGCGAACCAACGCTGAAGAACGTCCAGTGCCACCCCGGCCGACGTGATCTTTGTCCAGGATCACGATCTTGCCCGCATTCCGCTTTGCAAGCTGGAATGCAATGGACGTTCCCATGACGCCCGCACCCAGTATCACAATGTCCGCACTCTGCGGGAAATTCGCGTTGGCCGAGCCTGTACTCATGCTACTGCCTCTCGAAGTCGTCCTTTTTTCCAGTCGCGCAATGCCTGATGCGCTGCATTGCGGCCCGGTGCCCCCGTCACTCCACCCCCGGGATGCGTTCCTGCCCCGCAAAGATAAAGCCCATCTACCGGGGTTCGATACTGCGACCATCCTGGTACCGGGCGCATGAAAAAGAGCTGTTCCAGCCGCAGGTCGCCGTGAAAGATGTTGCCCTCGGTCAGCCCATAGGTTCTTTCCAGATCAAGGGGCGTGAGCACTTGCCGAGCCAGTATGGCGCTGGGGACGTTGGGAGCATACTCAGCAATCTTTTTTATGACACGATCGCCGAGCAATTCGCGGTTTTCATCCCAGGTGCCTTGCCGGAGGTGATAGGGAACGTATTGTACAAAGCAGGTCAGGATGTGTTTGCCCGGTGGCGCAAGGGAAGCATCGGCATTCGAGGAAATCACGCAGTCGACCCACAATTCTTCCGGGATGGCTCCGAACTTGGCGATGTCGTAGCAGCGCTCGGCAAATTCCAGGGATGGAACGAGCGTATAGAACGTTCGCTCGAGCGGAGTAGCGTTCGCCGGGGTTCCGTTGAATCGAGGTTCTTCGGCCAAGACCATATTCACCTTGGCGCAGGGGCCTTGCATTTTGATTCCGCGCACCGCAGAGAGAAAATCTGCGGGGAGGTCTCCCTCATCAAGCAAGCCTAGGAAAGTTCGCTTTGGGTCCGCGTTAGAGAGCACGATGCGGGAGCGAAGTTCGGTTCCATCCTCAAGCACTACGCTGCGTGCGCGACCATCGCGTACGTCAATGTGAGCCACCGGCGCGCTGGTGCGAATCTCGCTTCCCAACTTTTTGCCGGCCGCAGCCATTGCCTGCGTAATCGATCCCATTCCTCCCATCACGTGTCCATAGAAACCCTGAAGTTCGTGCTCGCCTCCGCTGAGCAGGTGGAAGAGAAGGCCGATCGCGGTGCCTGGCTGGTACGGTCCGCCATGTTTCCCGTAAACGTTGTTGGCCAGAAACATGGTCTTTATTTTCTCGGTTTCATAGTTCTGATCGAGAAACTCGCCCAGGCTGCCAGTCAAAAACGAAACCAGCTGCGCAATCTCAGCATTCGAGATCCCGCGAAATCTTCTTCCCACCCGAAACAGGTCGCTCCAACCTTTTAGACTGGAACTGTCGAACTCCGGAGGAGGCTCAAGAAAGAATGGCTGCAGGTAGCGAGCGAGTTTCTTAAGCTGATCATCAACGCGTACAAATCGTTCGGCATCTCTCGGCGAAATTTTAGAGAACTCTTGCTTGGCCCGTTCGCGGTCTGCCCACCATGGAACGACTTGCCCATCAGGGAAGGGCACTTGGATCGAGGGATCGCATGGCACCATCCGCAGCCCATGATCTTGGAGACGCAACTCGGAAATCACTTCTGGCCGCAACATGCTGGCTACGTACGAAGTAGTAGACGCCCTGCACCCCGGCGCGATTTCTTCCGTTACGCAACAACCTCCGACAATATCCCGCCGCTCGAGAACGAGGGTTGAGAGTCCAGCGCGGGTAAGATAAGCTGCCGCGGTGAGCCCGTTGTGGCCAGCGCCAATGACAATGGCATCGTACGTGCGGCTTGTTTGAGAATGACTCACGGTCAGCGGGAGTGCAGCGAATTGAATTAAAGTACCGCAGATCACGAGGAAAATGAAGTTGAAAACGAAGGCGTCTTTGGTTATCCTGTCGTGACTTAGAGTCACGATTATGCCGGGAATCGCCAGCAATCGCGTGGCACCGCCACTCTACCAACGCCAACTTAAAATACGCCCTCGCTCCGAGGCCAAGCGCAGCCGCATCGTAGACGCCGCTACGACACATTTCGCGGAGCATGGATACCACGATGCTCGGGTAGGAGACATTGCCAGCGCGCTGGGCATCGCCAAGGGATCGATCTTCCAGCACTTTGGCAGCAAGGACGGGCTGTTTTTTGAGGTTTACAAACGCGCCGTGCGTTCGTTCGCGAAGTATTTGGATGCGCCGGCGGAAGTACGCCAGGCAGGATTTTTTGAAGTCCTTCGTTACTGGCTGGTTCGCACCGAGCACCTTGTACACGAAGATTGGATTCCTTACCGGATCTCGCTGCTCGGCAACTACGGTACAGATCTAGTTTTGAAGCGCGAGATCAACCGTTTTTTGCTTAGCGAAGATCCCTACGGCACAGTCACTTTCGTCCGTTTTGGCCTGGAGCGCGGCGAACTGCGCAATGATCTGGATATCGAAATGATGGTTTCGATCATCGATTGGATGGTCGAACGATTTCAAGACGCGCTGCTGACGGCTGAGCTGGATCCCGGTTTATTCAGACGCCAGGGAGAGTTGTCGGAGAAGAAGGAAGCCAGAATTCAACAATTTCTTTCGGTCCTGCAAAGGGCTATTGGCGCTGAGCCGGCTATCCCTGCGGCCCGTAATCGGACACGGGGAAATCCTACATCCGCAAAGGTGGGCTGATCACCATGCAAACCTCAATCGAACAGATCCTTGCGACTTACAACGACCGGGCGCCGCTGTCGCATGCCTCCACCATCCCCGCGCCTTGGTACACCGACGCGCGCATTGCGGAGTTGGAGCGCCTCAATGTGTTCAGCAAGACTTGGCAGCTCGTAGCCCGAACGGCTCAAGTGCAGAATGCTGGAGAATTCGTGACCACCAGGTTGGCCGGCGAACCGATTGTGGTGGTCCGCGGATCCGATGGTCAGCTCCGCGCCTTTTACAACGTGTGCCGTCATCACGCGGCCGCGGTTGTTACTCAGGCCTGCGGGCAGGCCTCCATCTTGCAGTGTCCCTATCACGGATGGAAGTATGGCCTGGATGGTTCGCTGAAGGGCATGCCGGAATTCGAAGGTGTCGAAGACTTCGAGCGCGCTGACAATGGATTGCTTCCCATTCGTGTAGAAACCTGGGAATGTTTTGTGTTCGTAAATCTTGATCCGGATGCGATGTCGCTCAAGGAGTTCCTGGCCGGGCTGGTAAGGCGTGTCGCGCCTCTCGACATCAGCAAACTGCATTATTTCGACCGGCGCTCCTACGACATTCACTGCAACTGGAAGGTTTATGTCGACAACTACCTCGACGGCGGATATCACGTGCCCCATCTGCACAAGGGTCTCAGCTCCGTCCTCGACTACAAGCAGTACACGATCGAAAATGAAGATCGCTACTGCCTGCAGTCCAGTCCGATGGTGGCATCCGACGAGGACGCCGCGACTGGAGCCACGCGCAAAGGGGACCGCGCCTGGTATTTCTGGCAGTATCCCAACCTGATGATCAACTGCTACGAGGGATATATGGACACCAATTATGTAATCCCCGTCGACGCCGATCACTGCACGGTGGTATTCGATTTTTACTTCAGTGACATAAGTGAAGCGCGTCGTGCATACAACACAGAGTCGGTCAATGTCGGCAACCGCGTTCAGGATGAAGATCTCGGGATCTGTGAAGATGTGCAGCGCGGGCTGAAATCGAGAGCCTACGGCGCCGGCCGCCTCTCCGTGCGGCGGGAGGTTGGAGCGCAGTTGTTCCACCGCTTGTTAGCAAGGGACTTGAAAGCGCAATCGCCCGTACTCGTAGAGACGTAGCTGGCTACGTCTCTACTATTGATGGTCCCGCGGAATGGTTTCCTGCCAGCTCTTTGTCTTCAACATCTGGCCGTCCTTCAGCAACTCACGAGTGTATTTGTAATAGAAGCTTTTCTGGTCTGTGGTCACGAGCAGATGCCCGCGCCATATGAGAGTGCGGTCCTTCAACGTGAACACACTCTCCGCTTCTCCGTGAACTGAGCATGTCTCCGGATGGGCATCGTCACCCTCATAAGTGAGGCTTTCAAAATCATTTTGTTTTCCCCAGGGATATTGATATCCATCTTTACCCTTCCAATGCACCGTGGTTTTCTGGCGCGCTTCATCGCGTTCCACCGTCCACTCTCCGGGCCAGGGAAAACCTTCACTCTTGATGTCGCTGCGTCGCTCCATAGGTTCAGGCGCAGAGAATTGCGGTGCCGGCCTGCCGCCCACAGGGACAACCGGCAGCACCAGTCGTGATCCGCTCTCTCCACCAAGATCCAGAGAGGTAGTCATGGGGTACGGAGTCGGCAGAACCATCGGCCACAAGGCATTCGAAATTGCCACTCGGATCCGGTGCCCTTTGGGAAATACCCAGGAAGTCAAATGCATTTCGATGTTCAAGGGATAAATCTTGTTTGGCTCGAGATCACGCGGATTGGTCATGGACTCCCGCTGCGCTCCATTCAGGCCTGCACCGGTGATCTGGGTGACGGTTCCATCAGGAGCGACGTCAGAGAGTCGCGCGAACCAGTTAGCCTGCGTGGCCGTTGCGGAAGCTTGCAGCAACGCTCGTGGGCGACCAAGAATCGCCAACTCGTTCTCCATCGGCTGTGAATCGTAGACGAGACTGAAAGCGTCTACCGGGCGCGGATCGCTCAGCAATTCACCCCACCAGAAGCCCGCTTCCACTCCGATCGTGGGTACGTATTTCAGTTCATGTTTCTGAGGCTTCGCAACGGAGTCGGAGAGTGTGTGATTCCCCTGAAAGAACAAGGTGGTGTTCTGGGCAGTGGAGGGCGGCCAAGCGTCTTCACGTCGCCATTCTCCCGGCACCTCAGTCAAGTTCGGGTCAGGAGGATGCCAGTGCTGCATGTAGATCACAAGCCGCGGATCATTTTCTACGCCAGTGTCGCGTCCCTTCAGCCAGTGATCGAACCAGCGTACGGCCTGATCACGCCACTCCATGCGCGGTCCGAAATCAGCATCGTTCGGAAAAGAATGATTCCACGGTCCGACGATCGCCTTCATGGGCGCCTTGGATTGCATCAGCATGTCAGGAAGGTTGTCGCGGTATCCGTCCTGCAACCCGCCGATCAGGAAACTAGGAACCGTGATTTCGCTGAGAGGACGCACCCGATCTCTCCAAAAGGGACCATCATGCTGGTGTTTTAAGTAGAGCAGCGACCATGGAGGAGAATTAAAACGCGGTTCCAATGTTTTTTCATCCAGAGAATAGGTCGGCGCTCCCACCCAGCCCTGAGCCAAGTCCATGTTCAATTCAAACTCATCGACGTGCGCCATGCCGTCTATGTAATGAACGTCATCATGAAAAAGCTCGCCCGTCGCATGCACGGCGATAATGGCTTTCAGTCCGGGCGCATGCCGCATTGCCATTTGTAAGGAAGTGAACCCGCCCCAGGAAATTCCGAACATTCCTACGTTGCCGTTAGACCACGGTTCATGTGCGAGCCACGCAATCACCTGCTCCCCATCCTGCTGTTCCCGCTCGGAGTATTCGCGCTCCGGCGGTGCGCTTTCACTGGCGCCGAATCCACGAATATCTACCCGTACGCTCACGTACCCGCGACGCGCAAAGTAGGTGTGCTTGGGATAATCCTCCGCAGCGGTGCCGTCGTCCTTGCGATAGGGAAGATATTCGAGCAGAGCGGGAAACTTCTCGCCCGGCTTTGCACCCTCCGGGATGTACAACGTGGCGGCGAGGCGTACGCCATCGTTCATCGGAATCCACGCCTGCTCCATACGAACTCCGTACACCGGAGCGGACGGAGCCTCAACTGCCGCGGTACAGGCGGAGAGCAACGTAAGAAGGAAAAGGATCCGAGCAGTTCTCGGCAAGGCGGTCTCCGAATCTCTACTGACTTGGAGTCACTCTGTGGCGCCTTGATCGCGGCGCAGGGCGCGCACATCGATTCCAAGTTGTTCCGCCTTCTTATACAGGTGGCTGCGCTCAAGGCCAAGAGTTTTCGCTGCCATGGTCATGTTGTTCTGAGTACGCTTGAGCTCCGCCAGGATCACCTCGCGCTCGAACGATTCAACACGATCTGCCAGCGGTCCCGATGCAAGAGCGCCCGTAGCGGGTCCGGTGCGAGCGCCCTGCGGCAAAGCCAGTTGAACAGTCGCCAGATCAACTTGCCCATCCGATAACAACATCAGCCTCTCCACCATATTGCGCAGTTCGCGAACGTTCCCCGGCCAGGAGTACGCTTGCAGCGCTTTCATTGCGTCGGCCGAGAAGGGAATAGGCTTCCACCCGTTCTGAGCGCATACCTGTTCGGCAAAATGCTCTACCAGACTGGGGATGTCTTCGCGCCGCTCGCGCAGCGGCGGCAGTGCGAGCGGGAATACGTAGATGCGATGAAACAAGTCCCGCCGGAATTGTTCTTCGCGGACGCGAGCTTCGAGATCGCGGTGGGTTGCCACCAGCACGCGCACGTTCACCGCTAGAGGTTTGTCGCTTCCAATTCTTTCGATTTCGCCTTCCTCCAAGACGCGCAGAAGCTTGGCCTGCATGTTGAGTGGCATATCGCCGATCTCATCCAAAAAAAACGTGCCCTGATCGGCTTGCTCAAACTTGCCAACGTGTCGTCCCGTGGCGCCCGTGAACGAGCCTTTCTCATGTCCGAATAGTTCCGACTCAATCAGTTCTGCCGGAACGGCCGCGCAATTCAGCGTGATGAATGGTCCGCCTGACCGGGGGCTTCGTTCGTGGATCGTTCTGGCCACGAGTTCCTTGCCAGTGCCAGTTTCTCCGAGAATGCAAACCCGGGACTCGCTTGTGGCAACGCGTTCCAACTGCGCCATGACACGCCGCATGGCGTCGCCCTGCCAGACAATTTCATGTTTCCCGAGGCGCTGCTTGAGCTGGCGATTCTCAGTTTCGAGGCGCTGCAACTTAAGCGCATTGTCTACAGTCAGCAGCAGTTTGTCGGTCGAGATGGGCTTTTCCAGGAAATCGAGCGCTCCCAGCCTGGTTGCGCGGACGGCCATTTCAATATGCGCCTGGCCCGACATCATTACCACCGGAGCGGTTACGCCCTGCCGCTTGAGTTCTTCGAGTAGTGTCAGGCCGTCTTTACCCGGCATCACAACATCGGAAAGGATCAAGTCGAACTTCTCCGCCTTCGCCAACTCAAGCGCCCTGGCGGCGTTGTCGCAAACGGATGCCTCATGGCCAGCGAGACGGAAAGCGCGCGACAACGACGCCAGGGTGTTGGCTTCATCATCCACGATCAGCAAATGCGCTTTGGACGGCAACTCTCCTCCTCCACTCAGCCGCGGATCGGCTCGCTTGTTTCCGTGGTCTCTTTTGTTGCAACGCGAGCCGCAGGTCCAATATTGTCGGCAAATTCGATTACAAAAGTCGTTCCTTTTCCTGGCTCGCTGTGAACGTTGATTCGTCCGCCATGATCGCTCACCACTGACTGTACAATCGCGAGCCCTAGTCCAGTGCCGTGCTGCTTTGTCGTGTAATAGGGCGTGAAGATGCGCTCGCACTCTTCGCTGGTCAGGCCCGAGCCGGTATCAGCGACCTCGATGACAACTTTTTGATTTTCGCGATGGCTGCGCAAAGTGATGGTCCCCCCATTGGGCATGGCGTCCATCGCATTGAGTACCAGGTTCGAAACGGCGCGATGCAGCAATTCCGGATCAGCAGCGATCGGCTGAATATTCTCATCCAGTTCGAGCCTGCACTGAATGGCGGCTTTGTCCGCAGGGGCAAATTGCGCCTGAAATAGCTGGGCTCCCCGCCGGAGCACTTCGTTCACCTGCACTACCTGCATCTCCGGCTGAGGCATCCTGGAGAATTCACTGAATTTACCGATGATAGCTTTCAGGTTGGCAAGCTCGGCCAGCAGAGTCTGCGAACTTTCGCGAAACACTTCGTCGAACTGTTCCGGCTTCTGCGCTCGGGCGCGAATCAGATTCTCGACCGTCAGTTGCAATGGGAACAGTGGGTTCTTCAATTCGTGCGCTAAGCGTCTGGCCAGTTCGCGCCAGGCGGCAACGCGCTCAGTCTGCACCAGCCTCTCTTTTTGCGCGAGCAGCTCCTGCGTCATCTGGTTGAAGGAATTTGCCAGCTGTCCGAGTTCGTCATCGCCGTGCACTTCCACCCTGGTATCCCAGCTTCCCGCGGCAACATCTTGTGCCGCTCCCGCCAGTTGCTCGAGGGGCCGAGTTACGCGAGCCGCCGCCCAACTGCTAAGTAGAACGGCGAGAACGATGCCGCCGCCGCCCGCCAGCAGAGCCGCATCCCTGATGCGGCGCTTCAGCTCGATATACGAACGGCGCGAGTGCCCCACCAGCAAAATTCCCAACAGCGGATGATCCTTGGCCACTCCCCGCAACGGAATGGCGTGAAAGACCTCTTCATCCGCCTCATCGGATGACCAGTTCACAATCGCCGACATCTCCTGGTCATAACGCCGAACTGCCTGCACCAGAGAAGCAAACTTTTCCGCAGGACGTGCCGCGTCGGGAGTGCTGGACGGCGAAGGATCCACCAGCAGATCAGCAGAAAATCCCTGGCCCCGATTCTGATAGAGCAGGACGCGAACATCGGGAGCCAGATTCAGAGCAGAGAGAAAGGTCTTATCCAGTCGTTGGCCCCCGACAACGTAGACTGCATGTTCTCCGGCGCGCGTCGTGCGCACGGCAAACAGGCCCAGCGCCGACGAGTCCTGCAATTCCTCTGACTTTAAGAATGCGCTTCGCGTGGTCGATGCCGAGAGTGTCTCGAATGCTGTGTCGGGATATCCATACTTCGCCGGCCACTGTGCCGAAGATACGATATTTCCGTGCCAGTCGAGCAGCTCAAGGAAATCGAGTTGATGACTTTCCGCCAGGTTGCGGGCAAGATCCAGATACTCTGCAGATTCGGTGGATGCTCCGCCCAGCGCAGTTGCTATGCGAATCAACGCGTCTGAACCCGTGACGCGCTCCACCCGCCGGACTACTTCCTCGCCTTGTCGATTGAATTCACGCTGAAACTGCGTGACTAGTGCGGCCGTGCGCGCATTTTCGTTTTTCTCGAAAGCCTTCCGCGTGACTTCCTGAACGAGCCACGCCACTCCTGTGACCGTCAGCAACACGGTGAGTGCGAATACAGCCAGGAGTTTTCGCCGAAAGCTCATGGTTGCTGACTCTTCAACCAGGCCTGCGCAAGGTCCAGGCTTCCGTCGGGCATTACGACCCAGTCGCGGAGACTGACTGTGGAAGCATATGCAAGCGGGAGATGAAACAGGGGGATCACGCGCCCGCTCGCCAATGCTGTTTGTTCGGCACTGAAGAGGTCTTCGATGGACTGCGATTTGCTTCTGATTGGCGGCAGTCCCAACTGATTGTTTAGAGTTTCCAGCGCAATCCGAGGATTGGAAGATGTAAGCGGAATCCGCAGCAGGCGAAAGTCGGTGGTGTTCGGATTCAGTTGCACCCAGAGCCCGGCATCCTTCGCATTCAGAGCGATGCGTTCGGCCAACAATCTTGCCATTGGATCATTCTTGTCATAGCCCATCGTCAGAGTTGGGACACCGGGAACCTGATCTCTCAACTGGCGGGCTCGAGCGAGGTCCGCTTCGCTGGAGAATACAAATGCGTAACCGCTCATCCAGGTGGGAAGTAGACTCGCCGAGGTCTGTCCTGCGCCTTGCAGCAGCACGGTGTGCATTGAATGGCGCTCGACACTAAAGCGGAGGGCGTCCCGAACACTTTTCTGTTGCGCGGAGGCCGCCTCGCCGGCGAATTTCAACACGACCAGTTCCAGGGGACTCGAATACAGCAACTCATAGCGTTGCGTACCGATGCGATGCATCTGCTCCGGAGCGACTTCGACAAGATTCGCCCTGCCGCTTTCCAGAGCATTCATCTGATCGCGGAAACTTCGGCCCATTTCGATTTCGATTTGGTCGAGAAAGGGGCGTCCGCCCCAATAATCCTCGTTCGCGGTGAGCGTCAACTCTTTTCCGGCTTGCCAATCAGCGACATGAAATGGACCCGTCCCGATGATGCTGCTGCCGGAATCTCTCTTCGCAATGGCATTTCGCGGCAGCGCGAGTTCTTGCAGGAGTTCAGGAGCCGAGACTCCCGACTCGATTGATACAACATCCCCGGCGACCGTGACGTTCCATCCCGGGTTTCCTCTGCGCAAGGAACCGGCCGCAATCTCGGCGGTCAGAGGGCTGCCATCCTGAAATTTTATGTTCTGCCGCAGACGAACTTGCATGCGCTGATCCGGAGGAGACATTTGCCATGACTCCGCCAAGGCGCCTTGCACACGACCGGACGCATCCGTTGTCACTAGCGTATCGAAAAGCAGCACAATCACATTACGGCCTCCAATGTACTCGGAAATCTCAGCAGGATCCAAAGACGAAGGATTCGCTCGCATGGTGACGTGCAAAGTTCCGCCGTATTGTGGACGCGTGGCCGCCTTCGCTACTGACATCAGAATCAGCAGAGCACTAATTACAGGCCATTGCCAGCCGGAACGCTTCATAGTTCCCAGTTTCTCGATTCTTTACGATCGCAATCGCGGTATCACCGCTTGACTCGGTCCATAATTCTGAGAGCGTGCCTGGCAAGTCCACAGTCGCGCTCACCGCCACCGGGTCACGGTCCGGAAACTCATAGGCCCGCACAGAATCGTCCTTTTGGGTGCTCGCAGCGGGCGCCAGCACTTGCCAGCCTGCGCCGCACGCCGTTCTCACCGTGGCAATGTCGCTGCCCCATTCGATGGCCGATGTCTGATCGCGAATGCCGTCGATCATGTGTACGTTTCCATCCATTCCAGCGAACAGCCAAAGGGTGTATTTGTCCCGGGGCACGAATGCAGCGGAATAGAATTTCGGTACGGTGCTGAACTTCCCTATCGACGGACTGATCACGCCGGTGAAGAAGTTGCGCCGCGACGCAAAGAATCCTGTCAGAAGCGCATTCCCATTGCCAGTGGAAGGATTTACCGTCGCGGCCAGCGGCCAGGGATCGTCGCTCTCCCGGCAGTTCAGGGTGATGCTACCCATCGCTGCGCCACGACAGATCACGCCGGGCAGGTAGGCCTCCAGCGAATGATCCTTCGTCCAAAGCAGCTTGCCCCGCAGATCCACTGGCCAAGCCTGCGCATGATTGATGGCAAGAGTTTGTTGTGCCTGCCACTTTCCTGCCACCATGCGGTAGAAGGAGATGTTTTCGGCACTGAGCACCGCAATCCGAGCGGGGCTTTCGCTTCCTTCCAGGATGGCTACATCAAAGATGCGGTCATGACCGGTCCAGAGCAATGTCTTTCGCAGTGTCATCGGCATCGAATCGGGTGCCCTGGCCGTTGGTGCTGGCCGTGGTACTGACACCATGACGACGGCGGCGTCGGCGGTGCCTTGCCGGATCTCCGCGACCCACACGTAAGAAGATTCGTTCTCCGACAACGAGAGGGCGATCGAAGCAGCCGCCTGCTCGCTGTTCACCAGTCGCACGCCGGCCTGCGCCAGAGCGCTCTGCAGGCCGTTTTGCACGATGTCGGTGTCGCGCCTGCCCAGCGATGAGCGATTCTGCACGACCAAAGTAGCCGCGCCGGGCCCCGTAACCGCGGCTATTTTGTGCGCCAGTTGCTGCTCTGCCGCATTCCAATCGGCGCTTAAAGCGGAAAGCGATGTCACGGCTATGAGGCAACACAGAGCGAACCCGCCACAGCGGAGAGTGCGTGCCAAGCCAAGAGCGCGGTGCATCGATTTCAAAATGAGCTTTGGAATGGTCGAATTATAAATTGCCCGCTGCATCGCATCGTGCTCCCGCCTCTGTACTGTTTGGACACCGCCCGCCGTTCGATACGCTATGCCAGGGCCCACCATTGCCGTATTTGGCAGCAAGGATGGAAACTGCCTGTCAAACACTAACGTGGTTGCGCCTCGCCTTGTTCACTTTGGCTGGCCTGGTTCGCCACATTCATGCTGCGCAGCACGTCGTTGGCGAAGAAGAACTTGCCATCGGCCGGCACCATCATGATCTGCAGTTTGTCGGACAACCGCTCAGCTACAATCTTGTTGATCAGCAGGGGATTCTGCTTCAAGATGGCGGCCTCGCTGCTCATGCGTTCGGCATCGGCTGATGCGGTGACTCGAATGCGATCCGCTTCGGCCTGAGCTAAAAGCTTCCGGCGTTCAGTTTCAGCTTTGCTGTCGATGACCTTGGCCTGGGCTGATGCTTCCGCGTTCTGGATGGTCGCTTCCTTGCGCGCCGCCGCTTCGAGTTTGCTTTGCTGAATCTGTTTCTCCTTCAACGGCAGGGTGTATTGCATTGCGTCGGCTTCACCTTTCGCCTGCAATACGCGGACCCGAGCCTCGCCCTCGGCGTGCTTGATCTGCTGGACTTTGCTGGCTTCCGCCTCCAGCTCTGCGATCCTTACCTGCTTCTGCTTGAGTTCGGTTTCCACGCCCATCTGATCATTTTCCTGTTCTTTCAGCAGGAGCGTTTCTAATCCCTTGGCGTATTCCTCGGGTAACTGAATGTCTCGCAACATGACTTCCTTCACCACGATGCCATCCACCGCGAGTTTCTGGGTGATAAGACCCGCTGCGCGCTGCCTGACCTCCTCGCGCTTCGCCGAGAAAACGTCTCGCACCGTGTAATGCGGCACAATGTCGCGCCACACGCTGGCCACCACCGGCGGCACGATTTCTTTCTCC
>Ga0207702_10001130_pt1 | contig 27269 bp, 17 predicted proteins | sample KBSCornC62_FD_184302 | JGI IMG/M metagenome (GOLD analysis project Ga0207702, IMG submission 184302) | Corn rhizosphere microbial communities from Kellogg Biological Station, Michigan, USA - KBS Corn C6-2 (SPAdes) (version 2) | ecosystem: Host-associated > Plants > Roots > Rhizosphere > Soil ...
ACGCTCACGCATGCGCGAGGAACCCGTGCGTTCCCACTCGGTTAGCCAAGCTCCGGCGAGCGACCCCCAATCGGTCCCGAAGCCCACGCCGACCCGTGTCGCATCCGTCGAGTGCCCACGCGCGAGATCACCCGCCGCCACAGCTGAAGACAGTTTTCGGTCCGGCGGGATGCGCAGGAGAGCATAGCCAGCCTCGACCTGCTCGCGCATCAAATCGCCGACGCGCTCGTCGCCGGTGAGATAATAATAGTAACGCCGATTCAACGCCGTCGCGATGCGAAGCTGTTTCGCGCTGTCGCCCCAATGCTGCACGTTATGGCGAGAGCCGAGTGGTGCGAAGCGTCCGAGATGAGTCACGTCGACTTCCCCCGTGTGTCGCGTCATCGCTTCCGCGAAGCGAAATACGTCCGCGCGGCCACTGCGGAGAAAGTACAGCCACAACCAGATATCGGTCGATAACTCCGAGTTATCCCAACCAAAACCGCCGACGTCGTAGCGCCACTCGTGGCGATCGGCGTCGTAGGTGTGCATGACGTCCCCATAGTTCCAAAAGCCATACCAACGGCGCTCCTCGCGTTGACCGTGATAATAATCAAAATTCGCCGCCATCTGATCCTCGATCGCAACGCGCTCGGGTGTCGATCGGTCAACCGGCGTCCAGCTCTCACCGAAGACTTTGCAACGGCGTAGATATGTCGGCGAGCTCACGAGAATCGGAAGTGCTTCGAGCACGTCCTGCATTGCATTGAATTCGCTGCGGGCCGGTGTGGCGGCGACCGCCCAGAGATGGATCTCACTCGTGCGCGCCACGCCTTCGGGCGAGTTGTAACCCGGCTCGTAATCTTCGTACGTGATTTCGAGACCACCGTTATATTGTTTCGCGTAGGTATCCTGGCCGAGCCCGTCGTGATACGGACGCAGGTCCATCGCCCCAGCCTCGGGCGACCACATCCACAGCGTCACCTCCGCTTCCGCGGTGACCGCGCCTCGAATGTCGAGCTGAGAGGGATAGCTCTGCCAGAAATTGCGCAGCCCAAATGCGAGTCCTCCCGTGGGCGTACCAACATAACCGAGTCCACCGGCGCGCTGTCCGCGCGCTGAACTCAGCCAGGTGCAGCCCTCGTGCGTGCGTTTACAAATCTCAAATCCGTCACAGCTCCCCTGCGTCAGCGTCCAGTCCGAGTACGAGGGAATATATTGAAGGCGACTTGAGACCTGTTTATTCCATTGCTCGAGCGCTGGAGTTGCGCGGCCCGCGAGCTGGGCCGCTTTCACCTCGGCGCCGGGGTCGCGCCGTAGTCCCGTGATTCCCCGAACGGCCTCGGCGAAAAGTCCATTGTCCTGGCCCGAGAAGCGAATATGCCGATCATAGAGCGGTCCATCGAGCGGGACGGTTAAAGCGACGCCTAAACCCGAAATATAATCCTTCGTCGCATCCCCGTCGAAAACAATCGTGTGCAACATCCGGATCATTTCTCCGCCGGCATAACAATATAGCCGCACTATAAAGGGCAGCCACGCGCGCCCGCCTCCGACATGCTTGCCTTCAATCTTCACCACCGCTCGCACGGGTCCGGCCTGTTCGATCGTGACCGAGCTAATCTCGCCTTCGAAAAGCTCTTCCCGTCGCGTTTGCGGTTCACCTTTGATTTCGCGCTGGCAAATCAACCGCGCGCCGCGGGCGATTTCGCGTCCATGCCGGCTGATCGATCGGATGAAGTGATTTCCTTTCCGGTCGAGTAACACTTGAACCACGCCCGTGTCGATCGCGATGGTGTCGGCAGTGTCCTGCACGGACAGCGGTCGCGCAGGCGACGCGGGTGCGCCGGCTTCAATCATATAGTCTTCACTTCGTGGCGCGTCCGCCGGAATGGCATGCGCCGTCCATTTCAACGATCCATCCGGCCAGGTCGCGAGTGGCCAGCTTTGGACAGGGACGTTTGCACCGTCTTTCGCGCGAGCGGCGAATTTGGTTTCCGGAGCATGTAGCCCTTGTGGCCATGGCATGCCCCACGTTGCGCCCGGGAACGCGGTGGAAATGTGGCCCTCGAGCCAGCGAAGTCCGTCGTCGCTTGGATCCACCGACGAAGACACCGCCGTACCTGCGGTCTGTCCCGTGTCTGCGCTCGCGGAGAGATGAGCGAGCTGAGTGACTGCGGCGGCCAAGGCCGTTTTCCGCACGAACTCGCGGCGCGTGAGCAGGGACATGTTAATCGAGATGGAAAACTTCAGATAGATTCTGCGCGATCGGACTGCCGTCCGCGTTCGAAGGCATCACCGTGCTCATATAGCCCCACCAGCGCTGGCACTCCGGAGTGCTCGCGATCGCCGCCCAACGGGATTCATCTTCAATTTCCACGTAACCGAACAACTGCAGCGTGCCGGGGTGCAGAAAAATGGAATAATTATGCACACCGTGTTTTTTCAAAACGGCTTCGAGTTCTTTCCAAATCGGTGAATGCCGGCGCTGATATTCCTGCTCTTGGCCGCGGTGAACCGACATGACGAAGGCCTTGCGAATCATGATAGAGGTAACGGAAAGGTTTTGCTGAACACTTCCCCCGGGGTGGGGTAAAGAACAACGATAGAACTAACTCGTTCGCGCGAACAAAGCGAATGAGGACAGTCCGAACCCGCTTACCTCCGCGCACTTTTTCCCGGAAAATTCGGACAATCCGAATTTGGATTTGAACTACGCGATTTGTGCCCAGAAAATGCCTCCGCTTTCCATGTCAGCCCCCACCTTGCGAACGTTGGCCCGCAGCCTGGGCCTTTCCCGTACCACGATCTCCGACGCCCTTCGGGGCTCTCCCCGCGTAAAAGCCGAAACCGTCCGCCGCGTGCGAGAAGCGGCCAAGGCCGTCGGCTACGAACCGAATCCGCTAACCGGCGCGGTGATGTCGCAACTTCGCCGCTCACGGAGCCAGCAGTTTCGGGGCGTCCTCGCGGCGCTCGAAATCGTCGAAGCGGATCGCGCCGAGTATGTCGCACGCTATGGCGATGCCGTCCTCAAAGGTGTTTCGCAACGCGCCGGGGAACTCGGCTTCAAAATCGAACGCTTCGAGCTTGGTCCCAAAGGCATCCGTATCCCCCGCCTCGATACAATCCTGCACACCCGCAATATCCAGGGCCTCGTGCTGCTCCCCGCCGTCGGTCTGCCGGATTTGTCCGCTCTGAGCTGGCAGCGCTACACCGCGGTGTACGCCGATTTGTTTATCAATCATCCGCCGCTGCACTGCGTATGCCTCGACCACTATCGATCGATGGTCACGCTACTCCGCGAGTTGCACGCACGCGGTTATCGGCGGCCGGGATTGTTCATGGAAATCGCGCTCGACGAACGCTTGCAGTACCGGTGGGAAGGAGCCTTTCTCGCCATTCAAAAATATCTGCCCAACATCACGGAAGTCCCGACCCTGCGGCTGGAAAAGATCAGCCGGGAAGACTTCATTCCCTGGTTTCGTAAATATAAACCGGATGTCGTGCTCGGCCATTTTCACGAAGCGATCGAGTGGATGGAAAGCTGCGGTGCGCGGTTGCCGAAGACGCATGGCTTCGTCTGTCTCAACTCACTCCGGGCGTTAGAATCCTGTGCCGCGTTGGATTTTCAGCCCGCGCAAATCGGAGCGCGCGCCGCGGAACTCGTGATCGGCCAGCTTTTGCATAACGAGCTCGGCATTCCCGTCCAACCCTCCCTGACCACGATTCCCGCGCGCTTGCTAGAAGGACCGACGCTACGTGCTGCAGCTCTGACGTAAGCACACAACTCCTCCTGCTTTTCCTGGGAGCGCGGACATCCTGTCCGCCAGCTATTTAAAGTGAGCGAATGCTCACGCTTTTATAAGTCCAGCCGCGAGCTTCGCTCGAAAAATAAGTCGGCGGACAGAATGTCCGCGCTCCCAGGGGCCGGCAGCTACGCTTCCGGCGCCGATCAGAAATGTCGGGTCACTCGGCGGCTGCGGGAACGGCGCGACCTTTGGCCGAGAGAAATCCATCGAACGGTTTTCCTGGGAGTGCTTTCAATCCCGCGACCACCTCACTCGCTTGATCGTCTGCGCCCGCAGGCGTGAGATGGATCTTATCAGGAGCGAATAAATCTTTCAGCGCAGGCTCACCCATCCGTTGATATTTGTCGGATACGATCTTCGTCAAATCGACAAACCAAACGCCTGCCTTGGCCGCGATCTCTCGATCCCATTCGCGATACGGTCCATTGCCGACCTCGATCTTACCGTCAGTCCAGCGATTGCGGACGGTCAAGGAAACCACGATCGGCGTCGCTCCTTTCGCCTTTGTATCCGCAATCATCTTACGGATATACCAGCCAAACGTGTGAACCACTTCGTGGCGATGCGTGACGACATTGTCGATTTCCTGAGATTCCTCGCCCAATCCCGGCAGCGAGGCGCGCGCGCGCAAAGGACGCGTGGATCCCGGCGGCTCGGCGTTGATCGCACCCAGGTCATTATGGCCAAATTGAATCAGGACAAAATCTCCCTTTTTCGCCTTGGCCAACAAACTATCCCAGAGTCCTTCCGTAATAAACGTGCGACTGCTGCGACCACCGCGGGCGAAATTGGCCACGTTCACCTTCGTCGAATCGAAATACGCCGCGAAGGGAACACCCCACCCTTGAATCGGTTTCCCATTGTTTTTCGCCGCCGTGGAATCGCCTGCGATGAAGACTGTCGGTAACTTCGGGTCGAGTGCGCCAACGGTAGGCGCAGGGTTTTGTGGAAGATCAGTGGTCGACGGCTGCGCAAAAGCGGTCAAACCCGTGCATGCTAAAAACAAAGCGAGGATGATTTTTGTCATATATTAATAGTTTCGCAGTGAGCGACAGACTTTGAGTTTACCGACGAGACTCAGCGGCCGCTCGCCAGTTTTAATAAATACAAGAAAAGGCCGGTAACGGCGACGGTGATGACGCAGCAGATAATAAATCCAACGGTATCGACGCGGTCCCATTTGCAAAATTCCCAATTGGATGCGGGAAACAGTTTCGTGTCGTCGAAGCGCTTCGGATATTTTCGTGTCTCCGCCATCGCTGCGACCTCCAACTCCGGCGTCTCGCCCACCGGCGTTTTCATTTTGCCGTAAAACGGATCGACCAAGGCCGGCGCGGTCGGTCGCGTGAGCAAGCTCACGATGATCAAAACAATAAATGGAAAGAGGCCGTCGAAAAAGAACTGCGCCGTGATCCGGCGAATCGGAGACATTTGAACGACGTCGAAACCGACTTTGTCCAGCAGCCAGCACTCTAGATCGAAACGATTCAGCCCGCCGCCGGCGACAAGCGGACTTGATTGATCGCCGGGACGTTCGCGCACCACCGTATTGAAATAAACCGGAGCCGGCGTGCCCGCGGGCTTCGTCCCGAGCAGGGTCAAACTCGGGCGATCACGCAGCCCTGGAATATGCGATGCGGTCCAAGGAATCACGAGCACGACAAGCGCCGTCAGTAGCACACAACTCCACACCGCCGGAGCGGTCGTTCGCCGCCAAAAAAACGTCAGCAAGACGGCGGCGCCGAAGGGAAGATTAACCGTGAGGACGAGGTTGATGATTGAAAGAAAATTCCCCATCAACCAAGCCGCCACCGCGCCCAGTGTGATCACGGCTACGATCGTGCAGCGCGCATAGAAGACGCCTTGCTTCTGGGTGATCGACGGCCAGATCTGCCGATACACGTTGCGGACAAAGAGCGAAGAAATCGCGAGCGCTTTGGCGGCGAGGGTCGACATCGTGCCTGCGAGCACACCGGCGAGCATTAAACCGATCAGTCCAGGTCCAAGCAACCGATTCGAAAGCGTGCCCCACACCGTGTCCGGATCCGCAAGGCCACCGACACCGAAAAGCGCGACCGCGATCAAACCCGCAAAGGCCCACAGAATAATCATGATCCGTTTGACGTAGGTGCCTGACACACCCGAACGTGCGGCGAATTCATTCCGAGCCGATCCGTAGATTCCCATGTTGTGGCTCAGGCCCGCGTTTTGGACCACGCTGACCAAGAGAATTCCACACAACCCCAGGAGCGAAAATTGCTCGGTGTTGGCCGACCCCAGCAGATCGAACATCCGCGGCGGAACTTTTTGTGCCAGAGCCGACCACCCGCCGATCGCGTGCAGACCCGTCGGGACGAGCAGCACCGAAAACACGATGATAAGAACGCTCTGCAAGCCTTCGTTTACTGCGGCGGCCGCCATTCCGCCCATCACGATGTAACTCCCGACGACGAGCGAGAAAATGGAATAGAACGTGCCCTGATCCAACATGGTCACGTAGCTCTGCAACTGCCCCCGCGCGTCGCGATCGCGCAATTCGCCGAACTCGGCGCGATCGGCCGCGGGCAATGTTCCGTTCGCGGCGAGCTTTTGCATTTGATGCAATTTTTGGTAGCCCTCGACGGCGGCGCGATCACCCACGGTCCATTGCGCCTCCGGTTTAAGCACGAGCGAGGAAGCGATCTTGTATGCGGTTACGTTTCCGAATCCGAGAAAAACGCAGGCCACGAGAATCTGAAAAATCGCGTAGAACATGCTCAGTCCGCGGCTCGCATAGCGGTCTTCGAACAAGTCGGAAAGCGTGGTTAACCGCACCCGTCGGAACCAGACATTCATGAACCAAAAATACGGATTCATGAAGACGGTTTGAAACGACAACCAAGAGCCAGGCGCGCCTTGTTGAAAAACGAAACTAGCGGTGCTCACCGCGCCTTGCGGTTCCGTGGCGTTCCCGAAGTTGAGGAAAAACTGATAAACCTTACCCAGCTTGCGACCGGCAAGAAAGAAACCGTCCTCGCTGCCCGTGCCCTTGGACGAACGCTTTCCAATGTACAGAACGGTCAGCAGATAACCGAAAATAATGGCCAGATCGATGAAGTGAAGGCTGCCAAAAGTCATACAACTGACGAAGAATGCCTGAGGTAAAATCCGAGGAGAAAATCGTGCTCTTCGAATTAGGAAAGGGGCAACCACTATCGGAGGTCGCGATCACAATACAACCTCCTAGAAACCTCACGAATCGGACAGTTCGGAAATGGCCATGCCGTAGATCCAATCCTAGCGTTTTAATAACCATGAGCCGTTTCCTGGGAGCGCGGGCATCCTGCCCGCCAGCTCATTTATCGAGCGAAGCTCGCAGCTAGAACCATAAAAGCGTGAGCTTCGCTCACTCTAGATAGTTGGCGGGCAGAATGCCCGCGCTCCCAGGGTAGGCGTGCTATAGCTTCGCTCAAAATACTGCCGTCGGTAGAGCGAGAACGCAAGAATCCGCGGACAAAGCGCCGCGGCCGTGTTTCGTAGCGGCGTTCGTAAGAACGCGGGGTTTCAACGCTGTCACGCCAAGCCCCCGCGTTCGCAAAAACGTGGCCCCCAAACCCTGCCCCGCCAAACCTCGCGTTCACAGAACGTAAGCACTCAATGCCGTCACGCCAAGGCCCTCGTTCGTACGAACGCGGACCCTAGATGTGGCGATGCGAAACGCCCGTGGGGTCTGCCGCGTGCTATGGCGTCTGCGGCATGCTATAGCGTCTACTTCTCACGAATGCTGCTACCGCGGTTTGTTGGGGATCAGCGATCGTCGCAAAAAAAAAGAGCCACCATACGGTGGCCCTTTTCCTTACTCTAACTCTACCCAAGAGATTTTAGAACTCGTACTTAGCGGACAAAGAATACGTACGAGGCTGGACAATACGCATACCGGCTGGCGTGCCATCCATATTATACGTTACGGCCTGGAGGTAACCGCTCGAGGTGACGTCTGCCACGTTGAACTGCACCTTCACCAGACTGTCGCGGACCCATGGCATTTTCAGGCTGTAGGCGACCCACAGATCGAGGTGGTATTTGCCCGGTGTATAAATCGGCTTGGTGATATCCGGCGCTGCGATTTGATTGGTCGAATTCAGATGGGTCGTGTCCCCATAGTATCCGGCGGTGGCTCGACCGTTATAACGCAACGCTCCGCCGAAGCTCAAGCGTTTGAACGCACCTCGGTCGATCGTATAGTTAGTCAGATACGTCCAGTTATACTGGCGCTGATTCGGAGCCAAGGTGCCGTTATTGGCCTCGTCGATCGCCAATTGAGAGCCAACCACGGAATTATAATAAGCTTCCGTCGAGGTCCACCCCGAGGCGCTGTCGAGCGTCACGTTCGAATCGTAGCCATAAGACTCCCAGAAGTTGGCCAGCTTCATTTTCTTGCCGCTCGCCAGTGTATATTCGGATGGCAGGTCCGACGCGACGGCTGCATTCCAGAACGGCGTGCGCGACTTGACCCACGCATCGGCTTGCGCCGCCGCACCTGTGATCGTCGTCTTCTGCTTAGACCAATTGAACTTCATCGTCCAATTCTTCAGAGGGGTGTAGGTGACTTCGAGTTCGATACCCTTGGCCACGCCACTTTCGGTCGCGGCGGGATTCACGTATTCTCCTTTGGCACCGACATTGCCACCGTAATTATAAGGCAAGCCGGTCAATTGACTGATCTGGTCCTGCATCGCGGCAGTGATCGGGTAAATGTTCGTCAGCCCGAAATTCGGATCGCTCGGGTTTTGCCCGCTGCGAATTTCAACCACTTTCGTGGCCCAGTTTTTCAACTCGGTCTGGTCAATATAATTGGCCCGAGCGGTCGACGTCAGGGTCACAATCGCATTCTCGTTCGTGGTGTTGAACCACGTCGCACGGAGGAATAACTTGTTATCCGGGGTCGCAATTTCGATACCATAGTCCTTTTCCTTGCCCTGCGACTTGCCCAGCGGGTTACCGAAATAATCAGTCAGAGTCGCGGAGGGCGGATTGAAGTTACCCGAGCGATTCGCCGTGAAGCTGATCGAACGCAAGAGCCCAGCGGCGTAGTTGCCATGATCGGCCGCGCGATCGATGCCTGCCCAGTCCTTGAAGGCGTGAAAAACGCCTCCCAAGGTATGAGTCGTGCCCCTCACTTCCGTCCAAGGCCCGTAAGTGTACCAATATTGCGAATTCGGAAATCCGTTGGTGTACAACGTGGCCAGAGGATTCGTCGCTGGGAATATCGTGTTGCGATTTCTGACGATGTCTTGATTGACACCAAAGGAACCCACGATCCGATCGTTCCACAAGAAGCTCTGCCAGAAGAACGTCTTCGAATTCTGCAGATTCTCGCTGAGACCACCTGTATTGAACAGCAGCGAATCCATATTCACTGAGGACATGTTCCAGGAATTGGTGGCGTAGTTATACGTCTCGATATTGGCCGACGTGGCACCGCCGTAATTCGGGCGATTATATGAACCGGGGCTAGAAGCACCGCGGCCTACAACTCCCGTGCTGGGCCCGCCCAGATAGAACCATTGTTCGATCGCCGAGCTGCCGGAGTTAGTCGGATATCCGAATCCGGTCGAACTCGTGAACGTCGCGGTCGTGGGCAGATAGTTCGCGTCGCCGCCATCAATCGCCGGGCGAAACCGCAAATTCGTCTGCACGTCATCATGCCGAGTATAAATACCGAGAAAACGATGATGTCCCAACCAGTTCAACCAGGTCGGCACATGTCCACGCAGATCGGGCTCCCAATCGAGCATCGCGCGCAAATTATCGTTCGTCTCGGGCTCGGAGTAGACATCGCTCGCATAGACATCGACGAACGGCTGCCCGACGTGAGGATTGGGCCGTCCGTCCAACAACGTCTGATTCGTATCGACGTAGAGCGTGGTGGCATTGGCCTGCGAGAGAGGCGCGTCCTGAAGCTGCTTCAGGTTCTGCCGGAAATACGCGACCTGGAAATTGAGATTCGACAGAATCTCTTGCTGGAAGTTGAGATTATATGTGGTCGCGCGCGTTGATGTATTGTTGAGCGAGTTGATATTGACGCTGCTCCAGTCGTAAATGTCTTTGCTCGTGACGCCTTTGTTGTACCACGTGGCATAGTTCGTCGGATTCGGTAAACCCGCCGAGATGGACATACGCGCTTCATTGACCAACTTGCCTGCGTTCGTCATCGCGGCGACTGCGGGCACGTAGCCTGGAATGCTAAAACCGGTTTGGTTCGCGCGGAAGAAATTTTCCAGGTTTCCTTGATCGATCAGCATCACGTTGTGCGTGGTCGCGACCAATCCCAGCGTTGGCACGAAGTAAGGCGAGGTCGCGGTCGTCAGCAGCGCTTGAGTGCGCGGTCCCGCAAAGTTGGGATAAGCGTTCGAAATCGCGTACGTGCCACCATTGGCGCCTGTCGTCAGGAACGTGACGGTGTCGGTCCCCGGATTCCAAACCGGCTCGTTGGCATTGATCCACGGGCTGACGAAATCGACGGGGGTCACACCGTTCGGATCGTTGGCGTAGTTACTATACCGTTCGATGCTGCCGCTAATTTTAGTTTTTTGGCTCTTGAACGGATAAAGGGTGAAGGCCGCATATTGCCGGCGCGTGATGTCGGACGAGGGTTTCTGGGCGAAGCCTTCGGAATCGTAGAGTTGGCCAACCGAAATAGCCAAACGTTCGGAAATAACCGGGATATTCGCGTTTAGGTATTCACGAAAGCCGCCGTAGCTTTTGACCTGGGCCTCGACCTCACCGGAGACTTTCGTCGCATGGGCGTCCGCCTGGTTTCTCTCCTGATTGACGATACCGGCCGGGCTGCCTGTGCCGAAGATGATCGAATTCGGACCGCGCAGAATTTCGACGGCTTGCGTATTATAGCTGTCGAAGGGAATGCGACTGATCGAAGGGAAATTGTCCATTTCCAAGTCGACCGCGGAGAGACCGCGAACGCGATTTCCGCTCGTTGCCGCACTTGTATAATTTCCGGTGGTGCCGCCGCCGCCGCCGAGTGCGTCGGAGAGATTCGAGCGCACCAACGTAAAGGGAGTATAAGTCGAAGCACCTTCCGTATTGGCCTCGTACCGGAAGATATCATTAATATTCTGCGAGTTTGTATCTTCGAGCTGTTGCTTGGTTACAATGGTGATCGAAGAAGGTAGGTCGGCGAGATTGTTATTCAGGCGCGTGCCCGCCAACGTGTTTTGCATCAGGTAACCATGCTCGCGCCCCGATTGGACTTCGAAGGGGGACAGAACGATCGGCTGATCGTCAGGCGAAGCACCCGGCTTCGCGTCGTTCGCGGGGGGCGTCGCCGTTTGTGCGGCAGCGGGAAGTGCCAGGGCGACAGCGAGGAGCACGGGTAGATGTCTCGCGAGTGACCCGGACGGCTTGATATGGCGTTTGGTAGTCATGGGGATTATTGTAGGCGGGGAGGCTCTAAAGGGAGGAAAAAGGGGTAATTGCGGCGGCAGGGTCGGCCGAGTTAGGACATGGGGGGTTTATCCTACGGAAGCGGGAGCGAATAGAGTGGTTATGTAGAGACAATGGACCGCCGTTTCAGACAGTCCGATTGGACGCGTTTTACGAATCATATAGCAGGCCGACGCGACTCCTGCAGAAACGCGGATCGGGTCAAAAAGGATCGCTCCTTTGAAAATGTTTTTTGCGACGCTCATTGCGAAACGAGCCCGGTCGCGGCCAGCGATTGCTCGGTCACATAAGCCCGGCGAAGCGCTTCCGCCAGGCCTTCGATTTCTGGAACTTGCGAAGCGCCGCCTTTCTCTCCGCGCCACAGGATGCGATCGGGAGAAACGGACTCGATCCGGCCGTGCTCATGAATCATCTCGATCAAGGCAGTGTGCTGCGCAGCCAGTCCGCTGGTACAAATGGGAACAGAGGGCGTCCGCAGATGCCGAAGCACCGCCGCAAACATGGCCTCGCGGGCCACCGAAATGTCCGGAAGCGGACAACGCCGCTCGACCCCGTCCTTCGTCTGCCACTGCGCTTCTGCCTCGTAACGCCATCGCGCTTGGCCATCGGCACCGGTAATGACGATTTCGGGTTCGATCGTTTCCGGAAGCGCGTGGCTGGCGCCAAACCAGAGTTTCACGCCCGCAGCAGTCCGCGATCGAATCACCGCGGTATCAAAGCTCTCGATCTCATGCGCCCGTAAAAGCTCAGCGCCTTCTACGGTGACGCCGAGATCAGCCACGTCGGCCCCAATGAAAAAAAGGCTGAGCATGACGAAATGCGCGAAGGCATTGTTCAAGGGCGAATCCATCACCGCTGCTCCGTCAGCATTGAGGCGGCCAGCCCAATCGTTGCGGGTGAAATATTCGCGGGGCCGCGGCCAAACGCCAAGAAAACGGACCGACTTCAACTCGCCGATCACGCCGCGGCGCAATTCGTCTTTCAACCAAATCGTGCCGGGTTCATAGATATCTTGAAAACCGACCGCGACAAATCGGCCGCGACGGCGTTCCACGCGGCGAATCTCTTCGACCTCGGCGGAAGAGCCCGCGAGCGGTTTTTCCACGAGCACATTCGCGCCGGCTTCAAGGGCAGCGATGGTCATCCGCGCATGCCAGTGGATCCCCGTTGGAATCAAACAGAGGTCGAGCCGATTCTCGTGACGACGCAGCATTTCCCGATAGTCGTTGAAAATCTCCGTTCCTTGCGCGCGAAGCTCGGCCACCGTCGAGGCTTCCTCCTCCGGGTTGATGATCGTGGCAGCGACGAGCTTGATTTCCCCACGCGCCTGACTGGCACGAGCCAACTGCAAATGAATACTGCCATACCCAGAAACGCCGATTAAGGCGACGCGAGCAGGCGGATGGGTGACGGTCATTGAAAAAAGAGACAAAGCAATCGGGCTCAGCCAACGGAGAAGGTGCCGACACGGCACAAGGGGTAACGGTCAGAAACCAACGAGGGAAACGGCGAGGACGCATCCGTGTCTACCCAGTCCGGTTCGAGCGTCATTGCCGTTCTCGCTTTGACAGTCCGAGAAAGACGGCCCAGTGACTCCAACCGTCAGACTTTTGCACCGTTGCCCACCCCACCCCAGCCGTAAAAGTCGTTTCTTTATCGTCTCTCATGAGTCAAACGCGTTTTGCTTTCGTCGGCACAGGTGGCCGCGCCATCAGTTTTATCGAGCCTTTGGTCACAACCTATCGTGAACAGAATCGATTGGTCGGGCTCTGCGATCTGAGCCCAACGCGTCTCGCCTACTACTCCGAAAAGCTGATCACCGATTGGTCCTACCACGCCGTCCCCCTTTATGCGGCCACGCAATTCGACGAGATGCTGCGACGCGAAAAACCGGATACGGTCTTCGTCTGCACGGTCGACTCGACCCATCACGATTATATCATCCGAGCACTCAAGGCGGGCTGCAATGTCATCACCGAAAAGCCGCTGACGATCGATGCCGAAAAATGTCGCGCGATCCTCGCGGCCCAGCGGGAAAATGGGCGCAGCGTTCGCGTCGCGTTCAATTACCGATGGGCGCCCTTTCGCACCAAGTTGAAGGAGCTGATCGCTTCTCGGGTCGTGGGCAAAATCCATTCGGTCACGCTCGAATACTTATTGGACCTCAATCACGGCGCGGACTATTTTCGCCGCTGGCATGCGCACGCCGCCAACTCAGGAACGCTTCTCGTGCACAAGAGTTCACATCATTTCGACCTCGTCAACTGGTGGCTGGACACAGTCCCGGCTCAAGTTTTCGCCTACGGCGATCTCGTCTTCTATGGTCGCGAGAATGCACTCGCGCGGGGCGATGCCCACCTCACGAGCTATCCGCGTTACACCGGTCATCCCGAAGCCCAGAACGATCCGTTTGCGCTCAATCTCGAAGAGTCGGAACCCTTTCGTAAATTGTACCGCGCGGCCGAAGTCGACTCAGGCTACATCCGCGACGAAAATGTTTTCCGCAAAGGCATCGATATTCCCGACCAGATGTCGCTCAACGTGCGCTACCGCACGGGCGAACTATTGAATTACTCCCTGGTGTGCTACTCGCCGAGGGAAGGCATGCGGGTCGCGTTCAACGGAGACCGTGGCCGGATTGAATATCACGAATTTATCGGCACCCATATGAACCGCGCGGTCAGCGCGAAAGATTTCAAGAAAGACGATAAATCATGGGCCGAAGCCGAGGGGGAATGGATTCGCGTCTACCCTCATTTTCAGGCGAGCTACACCGTGCCGATGCCGGCCGCCACCGGCGCCCACGGCGGCGCCGATGAAATTCTGGCAGAATCCTTTTTCACTCCAGATAAGGTCGCGTCCGATCCCTGGGGACGCTTCGCCGGTCACGAACAAGGCGTCGCGGCCGTCCTTCCCGGCATCGCGGCGGTCGAATCGATTCGAACCAATCGCCCCGTCAACCTCGACGAGCTTGTGCCTTTCCCTCCTGGCATTCGTAAGTTGAGCGAACTCACTTAAACCGCCCGATTGATATAATAGAGAGTCGGCCGCGCTCCCCCATTGCCGCCGTCCGCGTTAACCATCGAGTATTTTTTCATGCGCATCGACGAGACCCTTCAAACGACTTCGTTCACTCAGCCGCTCCAGCGCTTTTGGGCGCTCTCGGGTGAGAAGATCGATCTCATTTTCAACGACTACGATCCCACCAAAGGCTCTCCCGTTTTCACGGTTGCCGGCAAATATACAGCCCGCGGTTGGACGGAGTGGACGGAAGGTTTCAATTACGGCTCCGCCTTCCTGCAATTCGACGCCACCGGTGAAACGCGTTTTGCTGACGCCGCCAAGAAGCTCACGCGCGAGCGCATGGCCACGCACGTCTCGCATTTTGGCGTCCACGATCACGGATTTAATAACCTGAGCACCTACGGCCATTGGCTGCGTCTGCAGCGCGAGAAAAAGCTAACCGCGGATGCGATCGATTTCTGCGAATTGGCGTTGAAGATTTCGGGCGCGGTGCAAGCCGAGCGGTGGAGCAAAATCCACGATGGCGGCGGTTATATTTATTCTTTCAATGGCCCGCACTCGCTCTTCGTTGACACCCTTCGCTCCTGCCGCGTGCTGATGGTCGCGCATCGCTTGGGCCATCGCTTAATGGGAGAAAACGATCTGTCGCAATCCCTCCTCGAACGCGCACTCCAACACATCGAGGCGACCGCGCGGTACTCGATTTTCTACGGCGAAGGCCGAGATTCGTACGACATACCGGAGCATCGCGGACGCACCACGCATGAAGCCATTTTCAATCCTAACGATGGGCGATTCCGTTGCCCCAATTCGCAACAAGGTTACTCCGGCTTCACGACGTGGACACGCGGCTTGTCTTGGGCGATGCTCGGGTTTGCCGAAGAGTTGGAATTTTTGGAAACGTTAACCGACCAAGAATTGGCGCTTCATGGTGGGCGCGAGAAATGGAAAACTTTATTATTAAAAGGAGCCCGCGCCACCTGCGATTGGTTTATCGCGCACACGCCGGTGGACGGAATTCCGTATTGGGATGGTGGCGCACCAAACCTGGAAAAGCTCGGAGACTGGCGCTCGCGCGAAGCCGATCCGTTTAACGAGTACGAGCCAGTCGATAGCTCCGCGGCCGCGATTGGCGCGCAAGGCCTACTGCGGCTCGGCCACTACCTCGGAAAAGATTCGCCCGAGGGAAAACGTTATTGGCAGGCAGGTCTAACGACGCTGCGGACCTTGCTCGGCGACCGCTACCTCGGAATCGATCCCAAGCACCAAGGTTTGCTTTTGCATACGATCTATCATCGCCCAAACGGTTGGGATTATATACCGCCCGGCCGAAAAATACCCTGCGGCGAAGCCTGCATGTGGGGCGATTATCACCTGCGCGAAGTCGCGCTTTGGCTGCAGCGGGTGATTCGCAACGAACCTTACTATACATTTTTCAGCGGCGTGAATCGTTGAGTTGATCGCTGGATCCCATCGAACCGTCGGCGCCCCCACCTTCTCATTTTTATGTCTACGCCCGCGCTCGAGCGCCTTTGCGTCCACACTATCACCACTCGCCCGTGGCCGATCGAAACGGCTGCGAGCAAGTATGCAGCCGCCGGCGTCAAAGGAATCACGGTTTGGCGCGATGCTTTAGCCGGCCGCGATATCGCGCGAACAGGTGCGCGCGTGCGCGACGAAGGGCTATCGATCGTGTCTCTCTGCCGCGGCGGATTTTTCCCCGCGCGCGCGCAAGCGGAACGCACGCGCGCGCTCGACGACAATCGGCTCGCGATCGATGAAGCTCGTGCGCTAGGGGCGCCTTTGATCGTTCTGGTTTGCGGCGCCGTGCCGGGCCAGCCGCTGAGCGAATCACGCCGCCAGATTCTCGATGGCATCGCCGCCTTGCTTCCGCATTGCGAAGCCGCCGGAGTCAAACTCGCGATCGAACCGCTTCATCCGATGTACGCCGATTCGCGTTCCGCGGTTAATACTTTGGCGCAAGCCAACGATATGGTCGAAACACTGCGGTCCCCTCACGTCGGCGTCGCCGTCGACGTGTATCATCTCTGGTGGGATCCTGCGTTGGAAAATGAGATCGCCCGGAGCGGGCGCTTGCGGGCGCTCTTCGCTTATCACGTGTGCGATTGGAGAACGCCCACGCTCGATCTCCTGAACGATCGCGGTCTCATGGGCGAAGGCTGCATTCCTCTGCGTCAAATCCGCGGGTGGGTTGAAGCGGCGGGCTTCGATGGCTTCAACGAAGTCGAAGTTTTCTCCACGCGCTGGTGGGCGGCCGATCAAGATCAATATCTGCAACAGATTGTTCAGTCTTACGGCGAGCATGTGTGAACGCACAGTAACTCAGCCGCACTCTTTCCATTTATCTCTCATCCGTTTCTTTCATTTATGAAAACTCATCGCGTCGGTATTATTATGAATGGTGTCACAGGCCGCATGGGCACCAATCAGCACCTCATTCGCTCGATCAAGGCGATCGTCGATCAAGGCGGGGTGAAATTGAGCGACAGCGAAGTCATCATGCCGGACCCGGTGCTCGTCGGGCGAAGTGAGGAAAAGCTCAAGGCACTCGCGGCACGCGTCGGCCTTGGACGTGTTTCCACTCACCTCGACGCGGAACTCGCCAAGCCGGAGAACCAAATTTATTTCGACGCGACGCTCACCGGGCAGCGCCCCGCCGGCGTGCGCAAGGCGATCGCCGCGAAAAAACATATCTACTGCGAAAAACCGACCGCGACCTCTTCGGCGGAAGCGTTGGCTTTGGCCAAAGAAGTGACGGCGGCCGGATTGAAAAACGGCGTTGTGCAGGACAAGCTTTGGCTCCCTGGATTGTTGAAATTAAAGTACCTGATCGACACCGGTTTCTTCGGAAAAATTCTCTCCGTGCGAGGGGAATTCGGTTACTGGGTCTTCACCGGAGAATTCGAAAAACTCCAGCGTCCTTCATGGAATTATCGCAAGGAAGACGACGGCGGCATCATCGTCGATATGCTCTGCCACTGGCAGTACGTGATTCAAAATCTTTTTGGCAGCGTGAAGAGCCTCACGTGTCTCGGTGCTACGCACGTGGGGACGCGGTGGGACGAAAATGGCCGGCCTTATGCCTGCACCGCTGACGACTCGGCTTACGCCACCTTCGAGTTGGCCAACGGTATTATCTGTCAGTTCAACTCATCTTGGGACGTGCGCGTGAACCGTGACGATCTGCTCACGTTGCAAGTCGACGGAACGCACGGTTCGGCTGTGGCGGGACTACGCGACTGCAAGGCGCAAGCCCTCGCCGCAACGCCCCGTTGTATTTGGAATCCGGATATAGATAGCCCGATTAACTATAAAGACGGTTGGACCCGCGTGCCCGATCAAGGTCCGTACGACAATGCATTCAAGGTCCAGTGGGAATTATTTTTGAAACATGTCGTGACCGGCAGCCCATTTCCCTGGACGCTCCTCGAGGGCGCGAAAGGTGTTCAACTCGCCGAGCTCGGGCTCGCTTCTTGGGCGCAACGCAAGTGGGTCGATGTGCCCGCTCTCCAATAACACGACCAGAATCCAGGTTCCATTTTCCATGTCAAAAATTGCTCTCGTTACCGGCGGTTCACGCGGCATCGGCTTCGGCATCGCCTCGGCCCTGGCCGCGGAAAAATGGGACATCATCATCAACGGCATTCGCCCCGAAGCGGCCGTGGCTGAACCGCTCGCGGCATTGCGCCAACACGGTGTCCGCGTGGGATACGCTCCCGGCGATGTGGGAACCGCCGAGGGACGATCGCAAATGGTTCAAGCGGTGGAGCGCTTTGTCGGCGACGCCCCGCTCAATCTTTTGGTCAACAACGCTGGCGTCGCACCGCGCGTGCGAGCGGATTTATTGGAGACGTCCGAAGAGAGCTACGACTATGTCGTGGATACCAATTTAAAAGGGGTCTTTTTCCTCACGCAATGTTTTGCGCGAAAGATGGTGGCCGCGAAGCGCGCCGATCCCGGCGTAGCTGCGGCGATTATCAACATCACATCGATTTCATCGACCGTGGTGAGTATCAATCGTGGCGAATATTGCATCGCCAAAGCCGGACTCAGCATGCTCTCGCAGCTCTTCGCAGCACGCTTAGGCCCGGAAAACATTCCCGTTTATGAAGTCCGTCCCGGCGTGATCAAAACGGACATGACGGCTGGCGTGACCGAAAAATACGACCGCCTCATCGCAAACGGCCTGTCTGTCCAACCGCGCTGGGGCTTTCCCGAAGACGTGGGCCGAAGCGTAGCCGCTCTTGCGCGGGGCGACTTTGCGTTCTCTTCGGGTCAAGTTTTCATGGTCGACGGGGGTCTGACCATGCCGCGGCTCTGACGAACATCCCGTTCAAGCCGGTCGTCAGAGCGTCGTAGAAGCGACGCCGCACTCAGCTCAATTCCGATCAACCGAGCGCAACGGCGGTCTTGGCCGGCGCACCCGTCTTCGCCGCTTATCAATAAAGCCGAACAATATCTTCGGCGCGCCGCCGGGATGGATGGCTACCTCTCCAAACCTGTTCGCCGCGAAGACCTCTGGAAGATCTTGGACGACTGCGCTCGCGGCGGCCATGGGTGAGGATAGCGGCTTGAGGGAAAGCGATTGTCGTCCGATGCAGCACGTCTTCAACGGCGCGCTCGAGACGATCATCATACAAGCCATCTCCCATGTTTCACGCGGAATTCGAACTGACGAATCATTGTAATACCCGCTGTCTTCATTGTCCGCACGAAACGATGAGCCGACCGAAGGGACGTTTAAGTCGAAAAACCTTTGAAACGGTGGTGGGTAAAATCAGGCGGTTTTGCGGAGGCGAACGATATTCTCTTTCTTTTTCTGGTATGGGTGAACCACTGCTTCACCCTGAAATTTTCGACTTCATTCGCTCGGTTTCAAGCGAGGCTCGAACCAGTTTTGCTTCGAACGGATCCGCGCTCACCGAGGAAAACGTCAGGCGACTGATTGAGTCAGGCCTCGACGAAATTTATCTCAGCTTCAACGGAGCCGACCCTGCCACCTACGAACGCATGATGGGAGGGTTAAAATTCGAACGCGCGCTTCACAACCTACGCAGAGCCATAGCGCTCACCGCGGGCACACGTTTGAAAATCTCCGCAAACATCAGTGTTACGAAGGCGAATCGCCATCAACTCACCGAGATCACCGAGCTGCTCCAGCACGAAGGAATGGCGCAGCCCAGCTATGCGATGGCACACACGCGCGGAGGCAATCTTCGCGATCCGGAAGTCGTCGATACCCCACCTATCCCAACGTCTGTCACCCATTGCGAGGTCGTCCGCAATACATTGTTTATCGATTGGCGCGGGAAGGTATTGATTTGCGATCACGACCTACACGCAGAGCACACGCTCGGCGACCTGGTCGATGAATCCTTAGAAACGATTCAGGAGCGTCGTCAGAAGTTGATCGATCAAGGAGTGCATTTCAAGATCTGCGGTATATGCAGCGATGTCCTCAAAATGGGAACCGACCTCTTCACCGATCTGCGCAGCGGCACTTTGCGCGATTGGATTTATGACGTTTATCGGAAAGACAAGGAGGAAGCATTACTTCCTGATGGAACTCCCAATCAAGTCTGGCTCTATAAACTCTACGAGAAAGAAAACCGCGTCCACCGTATGGTGAATGGACTGCTTAAAAGAAACAAACTTCTCGAAGCGGAATTTCACGAAGCTCAGGAAACGATCACTCGGCTCAACCGACAAGCACGCGCTTCCGCAGCTCGAGTTGAAGAGCTTGCTCAGCTTGCCCTCGAGCGTGAATCTCGTATTCACGACCTGGATGCGGAGCGAAAGAAAAACCGCTCGTTCAAAACCTGGAAGCTAGTCCGTTGCGAAGCAATCACTCGCCGCTGGTGGACTAAACTCAAAGCAAGCCGGTTGTAGAGCTTGGGGGAGAATGATCGAGTCGAGGAACATGTGCGACCTGCCCACTGAATTCCGATTCTGGTCTCCGCTCTTCCTCGGTCGGGCAATGACTTTTACCTGGCCGTGTCGCGTCGCTCGGGTAGAAATCACGATTCGTCATGAAAGCTGCCGAAAAAAAATCCGAGCTCTCCCGCGCGCAAAGTGAAGATCTGCTCAAAACGGTCAAAGCCCGTTTTGAAAGCCATGCCGAACGGCACAAGGGCATCGAATGGGCGAAGGTCCAAGCCAAGCTCGAAGCCAATTCAAAAAAGCTTTTTTCGCTCTGGGAAATGGAACAGACCGGCGGCGAACCCGACGTCGTCGGCTTTGATAAAAAGGCCAACGAATATATATTCTTCGACTGCTCGCCGCAGAGCCCGGAAGGACGTACCGGCTATTGCTACGACCGCGAAGCCTTGGATTCTCGCAAGGAACATAAGCCGAAGAACAACGTCATCGATGCCGCCGCTGCCATGGGAGTGGAGCTACTCGATGAAGAACAATATAGAGAGCTGCAGAAGCTCGGAGAATTCGACACGAAGTCCTCGACCTGGATCAAAACGCCGGCTGACGTTCGAAAACTCGGTGGCGCGCTCTTCTGCGACCGCCGCTTCGGCCGAGTTTTCACCTATCATAACGGCGCACAATCTTACTATAGCGGTAGAGGATTTCGCGGTTCGTTACGAGTATAGACCAACCGCGCCTCCCCGACTGCTCCAGGCGCGATCTGTCGACAGCCCTTGGTCCGGCCAGCGGCGCGTAGGGAGTGCGGTGGCACGACACCGCTTTCTAAGGCGAGGCACGACTCGCCTTCCGAAAGCTGTTTCCAAAGAGCCTACCAGCCCATCGCGCCCTCAGCTCGAAACTCGAGGGCGTCGGCCCATTCGATCAACGTAGGTTCGATTCGAATAGGACAGGAACAGGATAAAAATTTGCCGTCCAAGACAATTCCACTCCGTTTTCCAGCGCGCCGCGCGCACGCTCTCGACGCTGCGCAGCATTTTGCCCTATTCCTTGCGGATGACCGCGCCGTCGCTGCCGTTTGATCCCGCCCAGTTTCCCAGAGTAAAAATCGTCCATAGTTTTCAAGAGCTAGTGACGACACCATTTTCGGGGCTGGTTAACGCACTTTGCTGGCCGCGCGTTTTGTCCGGCGATTTCGAAGAGGTGGTGCGAAAAGTCAGCGCGACGGAAGATATTGCCACGCTCGATGAAGACTTGCTGCGTTCGCTCCCGCTAAGTGCTGCAGGCAAACTCGCGGTCGACACCTTGATCGAAGACCGGCGCGCATTAGTGGCGCTGGGCTTGGAGCCGGTTTTGGAGTGTATTCGGCGTTACCCTACAGAAGAGGAACCCGGTATCGTCCCGATCGATGTTTACTCGTTTCATGCTGATAGCGCGACAGCGCCAGCGGACACCTTTCTCTGCAGTTACACCGAGTCTTCCTCGGAGGGAATTCTGAACGAGGAAGCGATTCGTTGCACCGAGGTTCCCGAAACGCGCGCGCGGTTGCTCGCCGAGTGTGGCGGCGCCGACGACGAGTCGTTTCGTCAGTACTTAACTGAGCAATGCTTCGACTTGCACTACGAGGCGATCAAAGGCGCGCATCGATACTCGTTCGGCCTTCATCATTTCTGGAGAATCGCTGTCGATTATCCCGGCAGCCCCGTCCTCCCGTGCGTTCACCGCGCGCCCGACACCGTGCCAGGACGTCCGCCTCGGCTACTGTTGATCAGTTAAAGGATTCCACATCACCCTTGAACGGCGCTCAGCACCGGATGAACGGCGCGCAAAGTCGGCAGAAGGATCTACCCAGAAATGTAGCCGCGTAGAGACCTATTCGCCCCTCACCAGGACGACGAAACAGGGGTGGATTCGTATCTTGAGTTTGCTCACGATTCCCGCGGCGAGCGTATGGGACATCCGCGCTCGGCGAGGAATCAGCCGGCCACAAACACCGGCGTCTTCTAATTATAATAATCTGGCCGCGCGTGAGCGAGAAGGCGCTCTCTCGCCTGATCCATCAGAGATGCCTGTGCGAGTCGGCTAGCGCCCCTGCTTGCTATCCATCGCTACGCGAGAAGCGACGCGAGGACGCGCTTTCGCCCGGAACTTGGCTCGGCGCGAACGGATCGCTTTTTCCGCGCAGTCATCGAGCCACCGAATCAAGAGCGCCGGCCGCGGCGCGGTGAAATTTTCGCTCTTCCATTCTTCGCCGTCGGCGTAAATCGTCGGCGGGATCACGCAGGTGTGGAAAACCCAGTCGGCGATCGGCAGGCCAAAAAAGCCTGAAATGGATTCATTGCAGTCGATCACGGCGTGGTGGCGGAGGTGAAAGCTGTAAACCGGCCGCCAAAACCACCCCCACTTCTTGTGATCAATCAACGGCGCCCAACTCTCAAACGGCCAGTGGTTAATGGCGTGCAGCAGCTCATAAAGAATAATGGAGCACGTCAGCGCCGCGATTCCGCCCAAGAACCAAGGGATCTCCGGGGTCAACCACTGTAACAGAGCAAACACAGGTGTGAGGATCAGAGCAAAAACGCCCAACGAAAACCACGGGAAGAATGAGCCTTCGCCCTGTTCTGGCTCGATAATGGGAAATTTGTTTTCAACCGACAAAAAGTTGCGTCCGTTATGGGCCGGCTTTCGCACAATCCGGGTAAGCGCATGATGCAACGTATGTTGCCGATACATCCGACCGAGGCCAAGGATGGCGGGGCGGTGCAGAACGTACCGGTGGAAAAAGTATTCGACGAAGCAGTTGAGCAAACTGATCGAAGTGAATGCGACCAAGAAAGCCCACACCGGTTTGTGCCACTGGAGGTCCCAAGCGGCCGGTGCGATGTAACGCAAACCCGCCCCTAGCACGACGATGCTCACAGCCACAGTGAACAAAAATAAGCTTAGCGAAAATTGCTCGGTCTTGTGGGTGTGGGTCGTACCAGGAGAAGTCATAGGTCAGCCCGGACCCGCGCAACTGGCTCACAGTTCAGAGGCGACTGTTAGCCTGCGCGGGATCGGAATGCTCGCAGACTCCGAAATAGATCAGCATTAGTCGAGTGACATCGTGAAACGATTTTGCGCCGTCGCCGTCCGTGCCCTTCGCCAACGAACGGGCCGACCAAAACTTCACCAAGCGAGCGGTCCAAATCGGCCCTTAAGTCGCCCAGCCGATCCTGGCCTCTCGGCGCGGACGATTCATCCTTTCGTAGCGAGATCGCCTCTCGCCCAGCTAGCTCTTCCGCGGACGCATCGCGCCCTTGTTTTCCGAAACCTCTTGCTCAATAAGCGCTCTTCTCCGTCTGGCGATCGAACACCAACCGCATGCCCCAGTCGGCGTCGCTAGTGAAGGAAAATTCATGGCGCGCCAGCATGTCATGGTAACGCTCCGGAATCCACGAGAGCGGCACATAGTTAAGGACCCGCGCGTCGGGAAATGGGGGTAGTTGGATAACACCGACTTCGTTACTCGTTAAATAACCTCCGCTCACGTCGATCCATTTGCCATCTCTCGGATTGAACCACTGCGCACGATAACGCGCATTCAGTTTCGCGCCGCGTAATTGTCCCGCGACCGCATCGCCTTCGAAGTAGAGCAAGAAATTATCCTTGTCGGGCGTTCGCGCGCAGTAGCTCCACCCGCTGTAGCCTTTGACGCGCCGGTCACGACTGGGCGAAATCAAATCGGGCATCGGCTCGAGTTGTTGATACGTTTTCCCAAGCGAAAACGCGAAGTCTCGGAGCAGATGCATCTGAGCGCCCGAGCTCCAGCCGAACGCGTCCCACATTTTGGTCGGCGCACTCGCTTCACGATCCGATCCCCAAATGCCTTCGGCTCCGTAAACGTGGCCAGCCAAACCTCCTGAAAGGAAGCTGCCATACATGGCCGAGCGACAATACCGCGCATCGGTTTCGGTGCCGCCCTCCGCGCCGTATTTGTACCCTGAACCGCCCAAACCGCGTTTATCTTTATAGCCAGAATAATAAGGTTCGCCATTCAAAGCCGGGCGATGTGGTTCGTGATAATATATGTCGGTGAGATACCAATAGTTTTCGTGTTCCCGTTTATTGCCCATCTGATGAAGTGTCACCCAGGACGGCTCACCCCAATTCACTAACGTCGACGGGTTCGCATTGGATGAAAGCAATGTGCCAAACGGAGGCAGTCCGTAGCGCTTCTTAATCAGGTCCACGACGGCGTCGTAATCCGCCGGCGGCACCGTTTCCTGCAAGATGTCCAGGTGCACGGGCGCAAAGACCGCAATATTCGCCTGATAACGAGTCCAAATATATTGCACGAGGCGAGCGTATGAATCCGGCCATCCGAGGTGGCGTTTCCACGGCAAACTGACGTCGCGCCGAGCCACCTCGATAAATGGAACGAAGCCATGCGCATTCAAATAATCGATCTTCCGATCGATCGCTTTAAAGTACTCGGGATTGATCCGATCCACATCGGGAAACAGATTTTCATACCCAGAGATTTTGCCGGGAAACAGAAACGGTTTGCCTCCCTCATTGTCCATATTCTTGGCCGAGCCCGTGCCAAATTCTAGCCAAGCGAAACGGAAGGGGGTGTGCTCCGCGTCATTCATGAAGAAATGATAAGGCTGCCCATCGGTGTTCCAGTTGACGAAAGTAGCGATCATCCCGACCCAATTATAGCCCTGGGATTGGCGGAGCCGAACGTAGTCTTTGAAACCAGCGTCCGGCCCGATCGGCCTCGCCTGATCGTCGTCGTACCAGGGCATACGATTGGTTCCGAGCGCGAACCAGGTGTCTCCCACGGCGAAAAAAGGAGTCCCGTCTGCATACTCGAGCGCATGAGCGTTTGAGGTCGGTCGAATCATGCCGCGTCGATTTGGATTCGCGATCTTCGCCTCCTCCGGCAACGCGATCGCTTCCAACTCGCCCTGCCCCTGCAAGCCAGGATCGTTCGAGGAAGACCCCGCAACCCAATGCCAATGGCCGGGCTGTGTAGGGGCAAAACGAATACGGAACGTTTCGCCGCCGTCCCAGAATCCATAGACGCGTTTGGCAAATCCGGGGCCGGTCAGATCGATCCACACATCTTCGGAGATGTAGGCATTCGCCTGGGGATGTTGCGCGGTAAATACCAACTCTTGTTTTTCCCAAACGTGACACGCTTCCGCCGCCCAAACCCGCACCGTGCCGAGAACAAAGACCAAGCCAACGAAAATTCGAAACTTCATTTGAGGTTCTAACCAGACTCTATTCCACAGCGTTTTGCGACACGAACGTAGGGCGTTAAAATGAGTGAGCACAGGGGCCGGGGTTTTGGCTCCAGGCTCGACTCGATCTATTTCCTCCTTGAATCGTTCTTCTCATGGATGCCCTGCGATTACTTCGCCTTTCCGTTATTTTCGTTTTCGCGACCACCTCGGTCGCTCTTGTCGGTTCGCCACTCCGCGTTTCGCTCGTATTCGACGACGGTCCAGTTCCGATTCAGACGGACAAAGTTCTCGCGCTGCTCGCCCGTGAAAAGCTGCACGTGAATTTTTCCTATATCGGTAAGAACGTGGATGCGCATCCCGAGTTGGCAAAACACGCTTTCCAGGCCGGCCACGAGCTGAACAATCACAGCTACACTCACCCGCATTTGCTGAAGCTAGACGACGCAACCGCCTTGGTGGAAATCTCCAAAGCCACTGAAGCGATTCGCCGAGCCACCGGTCATCCGCCCGCATGGTTTTGGGCGCCCTTCTTGGAAATGGATTCACGCATCGACGCCCTGGTCCGACGCGAGGGGCTCGTCGTGTATCCGTATCAAAAATACCATTTCATTTCGACGAACGACTGGGACGCACCGCACACCAGCGCCGCTGAGATTTATAAAAACGCGACCACAGGAATCGTCGATAAAACCGTCATCCTCTTCCACGAATGGCGCCAGGAAACGTATGAGCAACTTCCGGCGATCCTCGCCGAATTGCGTCGACAGGGCTGCGTCTTCGTCACCTTCACCGAACTGCAACACGCGCGGTGAGCGGCTTCAACGCCATGCAGCCGTAGTCCATCGCCTTGCCCTGTTCCCAAGGCGGCGGTCTCCGCGCCTTTGCAAGTTTTTTGTCGAAACAGCATTTCGCCCGGCCACGAAATGCCATGGCGTTTCCGCCGTTACAGATCGAGACCCAACGTCCCGATTGTGGGATCAACGCGTTTCGAAATTGGAAGAAACAGATCCGCCCGAAACCATCCCCCGCGCTCTCAAGCAACGAGTCTCCAGCGAGTTATCCGTTTTCGTAAGCCTGGCACGAGGGCTGCAAATCCTCTGGCTGCTTACCCACAACCTCAACCATCCTCGCCATGACTCAATGCCTTGCCGCCACTTCATCCGTTTTCTCTTCCGCAGCCCGGACCCTTATAGTTGCTGCCACAATCACGACCGCTGCGAGCCTCGCTCCCGGCAAACCAGCGAATGCCGACTCAGCAGCAGAGGCGGTTGAAAATATATCCTCTCAAGGATTGGGAGACTACTTTGGCGCCAAACCTCCTGGCGATAGTCCAGAACTATTCGCGCCGGGACTGGTATCGAAACCGGATCGCTTCGAGGCCAAACTCATCTTTTCGCAAGACCTGCAGGAATGTTACCTTACGGAGACAGATGCGACGTTTTCGCAGCCGAAGCTGCTCGCAGCTTATAGAAAGAAAGGGGCGTGGACCGCATTTGCGCCGGCTTCGTTTAGTGCAAAGTTCAAGGTTTGCCACGAGCCGTTTATATCGAGGGACAACCAGAAGCTCTACTTTACAGCCGATGGCGACAGCGCCGTACCGGGCAACGAACGTGATTTTTGGGTGGTTGAGCGCACCCAATCCGGCTGGGGCGAACCCACTCGCCTACCCACGCCGATCAACTCGCCCTCCGTCGAATTCTTCTATAATCAAACCTCCGACGGCACGGTCGTCTTCGCGTCAAATCGTCCGGGCGGCCAGGGTCACTTCGATTTATATTATGTGGTTAAAGACGCATCCGGTGCAGCCCGTGCCGTCAATTTCGGGCCCACCATCAATTCTCCTGGTCCGGAATTCGACCCCTGCATCTCGCCTGACGGACGCTTC
>Ga0207702_10001131_pt1 | contig 27241 bp, 26 predicted proteins | sample KBSCornC62_FD_184302 | JGI IMG/M metagenome (GOLD analysis project Ga0207702, IMG submission 184302) | Corn rhizosphere microbial communities from Kellogg Biological Station, Michigan, USA - KBS Corn C6-2 (SPAdes) (version 2) | ecosystem: Host-associated > Plants > Roots > Rhizosphere > Soil ...
GTCGGGGATCATGCCGGGCTGAACTGTCGGGAATCTAGCCGGTCTGTACCTCGGAGTGCCCCTCACCCCGACCCTCTCCCCGCAAGAGCGGGGCGAGGGAACAAGAAGAAGCTATCCCTTCCCCGCCACAAACGCGCGCCAGCCGCCGAACGAGGAAATATCGCGCGCCTCGGCGATGTCGGCTGGCTCCACGATAAATCCCTTCACGCCGCTGCCGTCCGCGAGGCGCACGGTGCCGATCGACAATGGCGGCGGGATCGCGGCGACGAAGTTGCCGAACGCGGCTGCCGGTAACGCCCAGACTTCCAGTTCGATCGACGAGCCCTTTCCGGAAGCCACCCGCAGCATGCCGGGCTTTGCCGGCGTGGTGTCGAGCGCGTAGAGCTGGTAGTCCGGCGCGGTGGTCGCCGCTTTCAGAAGCCGCCCGCCAAGCGCCAGCAACTCGCCATTGAGCGCCATGCCCGACAGATGCGCGCCGACCACCGCGATCGCGATTTCATCGCCTGTGGTGGAAGCCGGCAGCGTTGCGAGCGCCGGCATCGGCGTGCATCCGGCGCCGAGCCGCAGTTTGGTATCGGCGTGGAAAACCCGGCCGATGCTGGCGAGCAGCGCGTCTTGGCCGCCCGGCGCCAGCAGCGTGATGCCGAAGGGAGTGTCGTCGGCCCGCATGGCCGCCGGCAGCGCCAGGCCGCAGAGGTCGAGCAAATTGACGAAATTGGTGTAGGTGCCGAGCCGGCTGTTGAGCTCGATCGGATTGGCCAGCACCTGCGCCGTCGAATAGGCGGTCGGCGCGGTCGGCAGCACGAGTGCGTCGAGATCGGCAAAAGTGCGTTCGGCGACGCGCTTGAGCGCCTGCAGGCGATACAGCGCGGCAAAAGCGTCGGCGGCGGAAATTCGCGCGCCTGATAGCGTGATCTCGCGCGTCACCGGATGGATCGCCTCCGGCGCGGACGCCAGCAGGTCGCGGATCACCAGATAACGCTCCGCGATCCACGGCCCTTCATAAAGCAGGCGCGCGGTCTCATAGAACGGCTCGAGGTCGAATTCGGTGAGCGTGGCGCCGAGCGAGGTCCAGCGCTTCAGCGCGTCGGCATAGGCCTGCTCGGAAGTCTTGTCGCCGAAGAAGATCAGTTGCCCGTTGCGCGGGACGCCGAGCTTGAGGCCAGCGGGAAATCCGGCCAATTGCCCCAGCGGCCGGTCGCGCGAATAGGGGTCGGTTGTGTCGAGACCGGCAACGGCCTGCAGCGCCGTCATCGCGTCGTCGGTCGTCTGCGCAAAGATCGACACGCAATCGAGCGTCCGGCACGCCGGCACCACGCCCGAGGTCGAGATCAGCCCGAGGCTCGGCTTCAGCCCGACGATGTTGTTGAGCATCGCCGGCACGCGGCCGGAGCCGGCGGTGTCGGTCCCGAGCGCGAGCGGGACAAGCCCTGCAGATACCGCGACCGCCGAGCCCGAACTCGATCCACCCGGAATCAGGTCGCCGCGCATCGGATTATTGGGAATGCCGTAGGGCGAGCGCACGCCGACCAGGCCGGTCGCGAACTGGTCGAGATTGGTCTTGCCGATGACGATGGCGCCGGCCGCGCGCAGCCGCGCCACCACGGCGGCGTCATGGGCCGGCGAATAGGCAAACGCCGGACAGGCGGCGGTGGTCGCCAGTCCCGCGACGTCGATATTGTCTTTGACCGCGACGGGAACGCCGTAGAGCGGAAGCTGCGCGGGATCCTTGTTCGCGAATGCTTCCGCTTCCGCCAGCGCATCCTTTTCGTCACGCAGGCTGATGAAGATGGCGGGATCGTTATGGTCGCGGATGCGTTGATAAGCGCGCGCGACGGTTTGCGCCGGCGTCACGGTGCCGGCGCGATGCGCGGCGACGATGTCGGCGATGGTCTCGCTCACGCCGCGATCGCCTCGAGCACGGTGGTGGAATCGCTGACCCAGCCGAAGATGCCGCCCTGCGCCTTGATCATCTTCAGCCCCATCTCGTGGAATTCAGGGAAATAGGAGGCGCAGCAATCGGCCAGCACGACGCAGCGATAGCCGCGGTCGTTGGCCTCGCGCACCGTGGTGTTGACGCAGACTTCGGTGGTGACGCCGCACACCAGAAGATTTTCGATGCCGTATTTCTGCAGGAGATCGCCGAGTTCGGTGGCGTAGAACGCGCCCTTGCCGGGCTTGTCGATCACGATCTCGTCGTCGCGCGGATACAGCGCCGCGATGATGTCGTGGCCGGCTTCGCCGCGGATCAGGATTCTGCCCATCGGGCCGGGATCGCCGATCCGCAAACTCGGCCTGCCGCGTTCGATCTTGGCCGGCGGCGCATCCGACAGATCGGGCAAATGCCCCTCGCGGGTGTGTACCACCAGCATGCCGGTTTTACGCGCGGCGCCCAGCACGTCCGCGCAGGGTTTTATCGCGCGCGACAATTGCAAGACGTCGTTGCCGAGCGTTTCGCCAAAACCGCCGGGCTCGAGGAAATCGCGTTGCATGTCGATGATGACAAGCGCGGTCGCGGTCCAGTTCAGCTCGATCGGGCTGGGCTCCGCGGCGAGCAGGCAGGTCGTTGCGTGATCAGGGCTCGCCATGACGGACACTGCACTCCGGGAGGTTCAACTCATTAGCGAGCGAAGCAAGCGGTGTGCCATTGTGTACATCGAGGTCATCACCACGTTGCACACGATTTCTCCCGTATTAACAGGAGCCTGCAGACCCCGCAGAGGGCACGCGGTTCGTCCTTCGCCGATCAGTTTGCTTATTTTATAGGCAGTATCGATCGGACTCGTCAGCGCCCGACCTTGCTGCTGCCTTGCGTGATCAGCCGCGCGGTGCGCTGGTCGCGGGCGTGGATCCAGAGCCAGCTCAACGCCACGCTCAACCGGTTGCGCAGGCCGATCAGGAAGTAGATGTGGGCGATGCCCCAGATCCACCACGCCAGCGTGCCCTTCAGTTTGATGCGGCCGAAATCGATCACCGCCTTCTTCTTGCCGATCTGCGCCAGGCTGCCGGCATGTTTGTAATGGAACGGCGCCACGGCGCCGCCGCTGAGCCGCGCCTTGATGACGCTCGCGACATAGCGGCCCTGCTGCTTGGCGGCCGGTGCGATGCCCGGCACCGGATTGCCGTCGGGACCAGCGACCGTGATCGTATCGCCGACCGCGAAAATATCGGGATGGTCTGGCACGGTGAGATCCGGCTCGACCTGCACGCGGCCGGCGCGATCGGCCGCGCTGCCGAGCCATTCGGCGGCCGGCGAGGCACGCACGCCGGCGGCCCAGATCAGCGTTTTCGATTGCAGGAGCTTGCCGCCATAGACCAGGCCGTCAGCCGAACATTCGGTGACGGCCTGTCCCAGCATCACTTCGACGCCGATTTTCTGGAGCGACTGCAGCGCATAGGCCGAGAGTTCGTCGGCGAAGCCCGCGAGCACGCGTGGGCCGGCCTCGATCAGCACGACGCGGGTCTTGTGGGTGTCGATGTTGCGGAAATCCGGCGGCAGCGTGTGCTGTGCCAGTTCGGCGATGGTGCCGGCGAGTTCGACGCCGGTCGGGCCGCCGCCGATGATGACAAAGGTCAGGAGCGCCGCGCGGCGCTGCGGATCGGTCTCGCGTTCGGCGCGTTCGAACGCGACCAGGATGCGGCGCCGCAAGGTGGTGGCATCCTCCAGCGTTTTCAGGCCGGGCGCGAACGGCTCCCATTCGTCATGGCCGAAATAAGCGTGGCGCACGCCGGTGGCGAGCACGAGCGTGTCATAGGGCAGCGCGTCGCCATCCTCGATCATCACGCGCTTTTCCTTCGGGTCGACGCCGGTGACGGTGGCGAACAAGGTCGTCACGTCGGGCCGGTCGCGCAGGAGATAGCGGATCGGCCAGGCGATTTCCGAAGTCGCGAGCGAAGCGGTCGCGACCTGGTAGAGCAGCGGCTGGAACAGGTGATGATTGCGGCGGTCGACCAGCGTGACGCTGACCGGCGCGCCCTTCAGTCCGAAGGTGGCTTCCAGCCCCCCAAAACCGGCGCCGACGATCACCACGCGATGGGGTGCGGCTGGCGTCATGCGTGAGGCCCCTGGTTCGAGTGTCTCGGTGCGTCCAGTATGTATGCATCGGGACACCAGAACCAAGAGCGTTTTTCCAATCGGCCGATAGCGAACGCCTATCGCGCTCAGACATTCTGCGGTTTCGGTGCGGATGCGAGAGGATGGCGCGCCGGCAATGCGAGGCCCGCCAATGCTCCGAGCAGGGAAAACGCCGCGGCCATCATGATCGCCGAAGCAAAGCCGGTGCTGAAACCGGCGACCGAATGAACCGCGCCGCGCGCCGAGAACACCGCCACCATCACGGCGATGCCGAACATGCCGCCAAGAAAACGCGCCATGTTGAAAATGCCGGACGCCTTGCCCATTTCGGTCACCGCGACCGAACCCAGGATCGCATTTTGCGCGGCCGGCATCGCCATCGATACGCCGGTCCCGGCCAGCACCAATGGCGCCACCAGCGCCGAATAGCCGACGCCTGACGCGGCGATTGCAGCGATCCAGCCGAGGCCGATCGTCTGCATCAATAATCCCGCTGCGACCAGCGAGCGTTCGCCAAACCGGTTGACGAGCGCGCCGGCGACCGGCGCGGTGACGAACAGCGTCGCGGTCCATGGCAGCAGCCGAAGTCCCGCATCCAGCGGGCCAAATCCCAGCACGGTCTGCAGGAATTGCGGCAGCAGGAACAGCACGCCGTACATCGCCGCATAAAACAGGAAGCTCGCGGCAACGCCCGCGGAAAATGCCGGCGCACGGAACAGACGCATCGGCACCATCGGCGCGTGCGCCCGCAATTCGCGGATCACGAACATGGTTGCAAACAACGCACACGCGACAAAGGCGCTCAGCACTTCGTCGCTGGTCCACCCCGAAATATTGCCGCGGAGCAGGCCCCACATGATCGCCAGCGCCGCGCCGGCGATCGTCATCAGGCCCGGAATATCCAGCGCTGCCCTGGGCCCAAGACTCTCGCGCAATCGCGCAAACACCAGCGCAATCGCGACCATTCCGATCGGGAGATTGATCCAGAACACCCACCGCCAGCCCAGCGTCTGGCAGATCAAGCCGCCGATGGCGGGGCCGACGATCAGGGCAAATCCGGTCACGCCGCTGAAGATGCCGAGCGCGCGGGCGCGCTCTTCTCTGGCAAAGGCGGCCGAAAGCATCGCCATCCCGATCGGCATCACCAACGCGGCGCCCGCGCCTTGCACGAACCGCGCCGCGATCAACGAGACGGCGCCGCCGGACAGCGCACAGGCCATGGAGGCGAGCGTGAACAGGGCGATGCCCGCGGCGAACAGGCGCCGTCGCCCGAAACGGTCGCCCAGCGCCGCGCCGGTCAGCAGCAGGACCGCGAAACTCAGATTGTAGGCGTTGACCGCCCATTGCATCGTCTCGACCGTCGCGTTGAAGTCGGCGCGAATGGTGGCAAAGGCGGTGGTCACGATTAACGCGTCCAGCGCCATCATGAAGGACGCCAGCGCGGTCACGCCGAGCGTCCAGTTCTTTTCCCGTCGATCGTAAGCTTGCTGCATGTTCGTTCTCCGTCTGCCTGGCGGCCACCCGGTGCGGCCTCATGCACGGGACGAACGGGAAGCGGCGGAAGATGCGGTCCAAAATATTTTGTTTTTGAGCGAATCCTTCTGCAGGCGCCGAACGTCACTGCTGCAGGACGCGATGACGACCCTTGCATCGCGCGGAACCAGCAGGGAACATGGACGATGAAACGGACCTTGATCAGGTACAGGACCAAACCCGAATTGGCCGACGCGAACGCGGCCTTGATCGCCGAGGTGTTTGCCGAGCTGAAGGCCACGAAGCCCGAAGGCGTGCGCTATCTGTCGCTGCGGCTCGACGACGGCACTTTCGTTCATTTCGTCGAAACCGAGGCCGATACCGCCGGGGTGATACCCAATCTCGCGGCTTTCAAGGCCTTCCAGAGCGGCATCCGCGAGCGTTGCGTCGAGCCGCCGCAGCCGGGAAATGCTACCATCGTCGGCAATTATCGCATGCTGGACGAGCGGTAGCCCGAGGAAGGCAGGATGAAATTGGCGACGGATTCATCGGATACGGCCGCCGGTCTCGACGGCCTGCTCGTGCGGATGCGAGCAAAACTGCATCGCTATTGCGCGCGCATGACCGGCTCGGTGATCGACGGCGAGGACGTGCTGCAGGATGCGCTGATCAAGGCGGTGGAATCGTTTGCCGCCGCCAGCCCGATCGCCAATCCGGAAGGCTGGCTGTTCCGGATCGCGCACAATACGGCGCTGGATTTCCTGCGCCGCCGCCATCGGCAGGACACGCTGCACGCAGCGGAGGAGATAGACATGATCGCCGACCCGATGGATGCCGTGATCAGCCGCCAGATCGCGGGCGCCAGCCTTCGCACCTTCATGCGGTTGCCGGTTGCCCAGCGTTCAAGTGTCATCCTGATGGATGTGTTGGGTTGCTCGCTGAATGAAGTCTGCGAGGTCATGGATTTCAGCCTGCCGGCGGTCAAGGCGGCGCTGCATCGCGGGCGTACCCGGCTGCGCGAACTGGCCGAGGAGCCGGATGATCTGCCGCTGGCGAAACTGTCGGATGCCGACCGCGACCGTCTCGGCGCCTACGTCGCGCATTTCAACGCCCGCGATTTCGACGCGATCCGCGCCATGATCGCCGACGACGTGCGTCTTGAGCTCGTCAGCAAGACGCGCCTGGACGGCAAGGCGGAAGTGTCGCGCTATTTCGGCAATTACGAGAAGGTCGGCGATTGGCACCTGGTGCCGGGGCTGCTGGAAGGCCGCCCCGCGATCCTGGTGTTTGACCCCAACGAGCCCGGCGCCGGGCCAAAATATTTCATGCTGCTGCAGTGGTCGGCCGACAAGGTCGCCGCGATCCGCGATTTCCGCCACGCCGCTTACGTCATTGACGGTGCGGAATATCGCGTCTGAAGCTCGCGCTCAAAACGAGCGGCGGCCGAATTCGTTGTTGGTCACGCGCGCGATGCGGTCGGTCACTGCCGGGGTCGCGCGTCCGACGCGCGGTGAGGGATCGGGCCAATGCTGCGATCCACGGATGTCCGGCATCGAGCCATCGTGGTCGCCGCTTGGCCAGAACAGCAGCGCCAGCGACATCACCAGATTGAACAAGCCGCCAACCACGGTGCCGTAGTGCTCTGGCCCAAGCGACAATCCCGGAAATTTGCGCGCTACCGCGAAGTCGACCACCAGGATCGCGATCCAGGTCGGGATCACGCACACCGGATCCCAGCCGATGTCGCGAATCCGCATCGATTGCAGCGTGAGGCTGACGACACCGAACAGCGCCCCCAATCCGATCGCCGGCCCTTTCACCATGTCGAACGTCGGTTGAGCGCCGCGCGCGCCGGCGGCGAAGAGCGAGAAGACGACCAGGAAGCACAGCCCCGTCATCACGACCGCGAGGACGATGGTGGCCAGGAAATAATGCAGCCGGCCGAGGCGGGCGTTGAGGCCAAAGATGAAACCCAGCATGTGCCGATCCCTTTTGGGCCAGCAGCAAGCCACAGGATTGCTTTCCGCCCCATGAACCGTTTCCGGCCGAACCGGGACATGGTTTCCGATGTTTTGACGAAACGACGCCGTGAAGGCTGGGCTGGTTGCGACAATGCCAACCGGCCCAATACGCACTATAATTCTTGCCATCCGCGCCCATCACGAATTATGGTGCATGGCGCTGGGTCATGGTTGCCGGGGTATGGGCCGAAGGTTTTATGGGGGATTGGCGGTTCACGCTTGCCGCCCGCGCAGGATTTCGCGCACAAAACCCGTCACCACTAAAAAAGCAGCCCGCACGGGCGCGAAAAATTTTCAGGCCGGGCAGGGTCGGTCGACCGGCCACACCGGTCACAGTTGAGGAGGGAACGGACTATGAAAACGGGTTTCTGGCTGGCGGGCGCAACAGTTCTCGCACTGGCAAGCCCCGCGGTCGCGGGGGACACCATCAAGATCGGCTTTGTCTCGACCTTCAGCGGTCCGACCGCCGTGATCGGCAACGACATGCGCAACTCGTTCGAGCTGGCGCTCGATCACTTGGGCCGCAAGATGGGCGGCAAGCCGGTCGAGGTGATCTACGAGGACGATCAGCAGAAGCCCGACGTGGGCAAGCAGAAGACCGAAAAACTGGTGCAGTCAGATCATGTCGACTTCATCGCCGGCTATATCTGGTCGAACGTGCTGCTGGCTTCGCTGAAGACGGCGGTGGATTCGCAGACCTTCCTGATCTCGGCCAACGCCGGTCCCTCGCAGCTCGCGGGCGAACTGTGCTCGCCCTACGTGTTCTCGACCTCCTGGCAGAACGACCAGACGCCGGCGGCGATGGGCCTCTACATGAACCAGAAGGGCGTCAAGTCGGTGTTCTTGATCGGCCCGAACTATGCGGCCGGCAAGGACATGCTGGCCGGCGTCAAGAGCACGTTCAAGGGCGAGGTCAAGGGCGAGGAATATACGGTGTGGCCGAGCCAGCTCGATTTCTCCGCCGAGCTTTCCAAGGCCAAGGCCTCCGGCGCGGAATCGATCTTCGTGTTCTATCCGGGCGCGGCCGGCGTCCAGTTCCTCAATCAATATGCCCAGGCCGGCCTGAAGACGCAGATGCCGCTTTATACCGCGTTCACCGTCGACGAATTGTCGCTGCCGCTGCAGAAGGACAATGCGATCGGCGTTCCCGGCGCGCAGGAATGGGTCAACGATCTGCCGAACGACCAGAACAAGGCGTTCGTCGCCGACTACCACAAGAAATATCCGGGCCTGCGCCCGACCTATTACGGCGCGCAAGCCTATGACGCCGCGCAGCTGATCAACAGCGCGGTGGTCGCGGTCAAGGGCGACACCAGCAAGAAGGACCAGATGAAGGCCGAAATGCAAAAGGCCGACTTCAAGTCGCTGCGTGGCCCGTTCAAATACGGCAACAACCACATCCCGATCCAGAATTTCTACCTGCAGGACGTGGTCAAGGGCGCCGACGGCGTGCTGTCGCTGAAGACGGTGGCCACCATCGTCAAGGACTCCCAGGACAACTTCCACGACAAATGCAGCATGAAGTAGTCCGGGCTTTGGTTTAAGACGGCGGCGGCGCTGCGGCGCTGCCGCTGTTTTGTTTCAGAACGGCTTGCCGTGGCGCGATGTGAAGGCTGATGCTGCTCGTCGTCGAACAATTTTTGAATGGGTTGCAGTTCGGCCTGCTGCTGTTCCTGCTGGCGGCGGGATTGACGCTGGTGTTCGGCATCATGGACCTCGTCAATCTGGCGCACGGCTCGCTCTACATGATGGGCGCCTATTTCGCCGCGACGTTCGTGGCCTGGACCGGCAGCTTTGTGTTCGGCATCGTGCTGGCGCTCGGCGCCACGCTGCTGCTCGGCATCGTGCTGGAATTTGTCGCGCTACGGCATCTCTACGGCCGCGATCATCTCGACCACGTGCTGGCGACCTTCGGATTGATTTTATTCTTCAATGACGCGGTGCGGCTGATCTGGGGTCCGGCCGGGCTGGCGCTGCCGCTGCCGGCCTGGCTGACGGTGCCGGTGCAGATCATTCCCGGCGTGTTTTATCCGGCCTATCGCCTCGCCATCATCGTGGTCGCGCTGGCGGTTGCGCTCGGGCTTTATCTCGTGGTGATGCGCACCCGCGTGGGCATGCTGATCCGCGCCGGCGCCTCCAACCGCGAGATGATCGGCGCGCTCGGCATCAACATCAAGCTGCTCTACACGCTGGTGTTCGGGCTCGGCGCCGCGCTCGCCGGCCTTGCCGGCATGATGCAGGCGCCGATCCTCACCGTGCAGATCGGCATGGGCGAGAACATTTTGATCCTGGCCTTCGTCATCATCGTGATCGGCGGCATCGGCTCGATCCGCGGCGCGTTTCTCGCCGCGATCTTCGTCGGCATGATCGATACGCTCGGTCGCGCCTTCCTGCCCGATCTCTTGCGCAAGGTGCTGAGCTCCGCCGCGGCGTCGACCGCAGCTCCGGCGATCTCCTCGATGCTGATTTATCTGCTGATGGCGATCGTGCTGGTGGTGCGGCCGGAGGGGCTGTTTCCGGCCAGCAAGCGATGACCGCCTCCCTCAACGCCCGCAACATTGTCGTCGTGCTGGTCGCGGCGTTCCTGTTGTTGCTGCCGCTGTATTCGCAACTCAGCGGCAATGTGTTCGCGCTGACGCTGTTCACGCGCATCGTGATCTTCGCGCTCGCCGCGGTCAGCCTCAATCTGATCATGGGCTATGGCGGCATGATGAGTTTTGGCCATGCCGCCTATCTCGGCATCGGCGGCTATGCGGTGGGCATCCTCGCGTTCGAGGGCATCGGCTCCGGCTTCATCCAGTGGCCGGTGGCGCTGTTGGCGTCGGCGCTGTTCGCGCTGGTGATCGGCGCGCTCTCGCTGCGCACCCGCGGCGTCTATTTCATCATGATCACATTGGCGTTCGCGCAGATGGCCTATTACGTCGCCTCGGGTCTGGCGCGCTACGGCGGCGACGACGGCCTGACCATCTACAAGCGCAGCGATTTCGCCGGACTGATCGATCTGTCGAGCAAGATGCAGTTATATTATCTGTGCCTCGCCTGCCTGTTCGGCGGCATCTATCTGGTCTGGCGCATCGTCAATTCGCGTTTTGGCCTCGTGGTGCAGGGCCTGCGTTCCAACGAGGCGCGAATGCAGGCGGTCGGATTTCCGGCCACGCGTTATCGTTTGGCGTGTTTCGTCATCGCCGGCACCATCTGCGGCCTTGCCGGCGCGCTGCTCGCCAACAACACCGATTTCGTCAGCCCGGCGGTGATGTACTGGACCCGCTCCGGCGATCTCATGGTGATGGTGATCCTCGGCGGCATGGGTTCGCTGTTCGGCCCGGTGATCGGCGCCATCGTCTATCTGGTGCTGGAAGAATTTTTGTCGCAGCTCACCGAATACTGGGCGATGATCATGGGCCCGCTGTTGCTATTGGTCGTGCTGTTCGGGCGCGGCGGCATCATGGGCATGCTGGGGAGGCCGCGCCGTGGCTGAACAGGTCCTGGCTGAACCCCTGTTGCGCGTCGACAATCTGGTCAGAAAATTCGGCGGCATCACCGCGACCGACAATCTGTCGCTCGAAGTGGCCAATGGCGAGTTGCACGCCATCATCGGTCCCAATGGCGCCGGCAAGACCACGCTGATCAGCCAGCTCACCGGCCAACTGCCGCCGAATTCCGGCACCATTCATTTCGGCGGCCGCGACGTGACCAAGCTGCCGGCCTGGCGCCGCAGCCGGCTCGGGCTGGCGCGCTCGTTCCAGATCACCTCGCTGCTGCCGGATTTCACCGCGGCCGACAATGTCGCGCTGGCGGCGCAGGCCCATGACGGCCACTCCTTTTACTTCTGGGGCGATGCGCGCAAGGAGAGGGGCCTGCGCGAGACGGCGCGCACGGTGCTGGCGCGGGTCGGGCTCGAGCATCGCGCCGATGTCACCGTCTCCAATCTCAGCCATGGCGAGCAGCGCGAGCTCGAGCTGGCGGTCGCGCTCGCGACTAAACCGCAACTGCTGCTGCTCGACGAGCCGATGGCCGGGCTCGGCGTGTCTGAATCCGCGCGCATGGTGGAATTGCTGAAGGCGCTGCGGCGCGAAGTCACCATCGTGCTGGTCGAGCACGACATGGAGGCGGTGTTCGCACTGGCCGATCGCATCACGGTCTTGGTCTATGGCCGCGTCATCGCCTCCGGGCTGCCGGCCGACATCCGGAGCAACGACGAGGTCAAGCGCGCCTATCTCGGCGAGCAGCACGCGGTAACCCGCCATGAGTGAGGTAGCGCTGCTCGAGGTCGATGGCATCGAGACCTGCTATGGCCTCAGCCAGGTGCTGTTCGGCATGTCGCTGCAGGTCAGGCCGGGTGAGATGGTGGCGTTGATGGGCCGCAACGGCATGGGCAAGACCACTACCATCCGCTCCATCATGGGGCTGACGCCGTCGCGCGCCGGCACGATCAGGTTCGACGGCCGCGACGTCGGAAAACTGCCGGCGTTCCGGATCGCGCAACTCGGCATCGGTCTGGTTCCTGAAGGGCGCCAGATCTTTCCCAACCTGACGGTGCGCGAAAATCTGGTTGCCGCGTCTCGCAATCGGCTGGGTGCAAGTGATCCCTGGACCATCGAAAAGATCCACGCGCTGTTTCCGCGACTGGCCGAGCGCGCCGACAATATGGGCGGCACGCTGTCGGGCGGCGAGCAGCAGATGCTGGCGATCGGCCGCGCGCTGATGACCAACCCGAAACTCCTGATCCTCGACGAGGCCACCGAAGGCCTCGCGCCGCTGATTCGCGAGGAAATCTGGAATTGCCTCACGATGCTGAAGGCGCGCGGCCAGTCGGTGCTGGTGATCGACAAGAATGTCGGAAATCTCGTGCGCATCGCCGACCGCCACACCATCATCGAACGCGGCCGCGCGGTCTGGAGCGGGACTTCGGAAGCGCTGATCGCCGAGCCGGATTTGCAGCACCGCTATCTGGGGATTTGATCCTTCTCCCTCCCCCTTGCGGGGAGGGGTCGGGGGTGGGGTCCACGAGCACAGCGCCTGGGGCTACCCCTCTCCCCGACCCTCTCCCACCGGGGGAGAGGGAGCGCGCTGCCGTTGCAGCGGCGCTGTTTCATGCATCCACGCCTTTCTTGCCTGCGGCTGCCAGTAAGACGTGGATGGCCGGGACAGGCCCGGTCATGACGAGGAGGATTGACATGGGCATAATATCGGGATATCCCTGTATATTAATCGGGATATCCCAGTAATGGAAGCTGCCATGGCCGCTGATTTGCCCCTTGTCGAACCGAACCGCTGCAATTGCCTGGCGCTCCGCAAGGCGACGCGCCGGATGTCGCAGTTTTACGATACCGCGCTGGCGCCGAGCGGGCTGCGCGGCACGCAATATTCCATCCTCGCCGACCTTGTCCGTCGTGGCGACGCGCCGCCAACCATCCGCGAGCTGTCGGAAGCCATGGTGCTGGACCCGTCGACCATCGGCCAGAATTTACGCCCGCTGGAGCGGGAAGGGCTGATCGAACTGGTGCAGGACGAGGAGGATCGCCGCAGTCGCCGCATCATCGTCACCAAGGCCGGCCGCGCGCGTTACCTGCAGGCGCGTCCGTTATGGGCCGAGGCGCAGGCGCATTTCGAAAAAGGTTTTGGGGTTCGCGCCGCCGCCGAGCTGCGTGAGCTATTGGCCGGCATCGCGCGCGATCCGTCGTTGGTCGGCGCCGCCGAAGCGCAGCACTGAGCAACTGGGCTTTTCACATGTTTACGCACGAAAGCGGCGAAATCCAACGATCCGAGAGGCGTTAAGCCATGAACAAGATCAATCGCGGCGAAGAATTTCACCCCGTTGAAATCGTCAAGCCGCTCAAAACGCCGAAGGCACACAAACCAAAGCGCGGCAACGCCTCGCCGCATTTGGTGCTTGCGATCGTGTGCGTCGGAATTTGCCTCGCCAATCTCGATCTGTTCATCGTCAATGTGGCGCTTCCCAATATCGGCCAGGATTTCAGCAATGCCTCGCTGGAAGACCTGTCCTGGGTCCTCAACGGCTACGCGATTGCCTACGCGGCGCTGTTGGTGTTTTTCGGCCGGCTTGCGGAGCGGTACCGGCGCAATCTCAGCTTCCTGCTTGGCGTCGGCTTGTTCACGGCGGCGTCGGCGGCGTGTTCGGTTTCGACCAATGTTGAGACGCTGATCGCGTTTCGCGTGCTGCAGGCGGCGGGCGCGGCATTGATGACGCCGACGTCGCTCGGCCTGTTGATGGCGGCTTTTCCGCCGGAGCGCCGCGGTCACGCGGTGCGGACCTGGACCGCGATCGGCGGCGTTGCCGCCGCGCTCGGGCCTGTGATCGGCGGCCTGCTGGTGACGATGAACTGGCGCTGGATTTTTCTGGTCAACGTCCCCGTCGGGATCATCGCCATGCTGATCGGCTGGTGGAAGCTGCCGGAAATTCCGGGCCATGCCGCGCCGCGGCCGAATCCCGGCGACGCCGCGCTGGTGACCGGCGGCATCGGCGCGCTGACGTTCGCGATTACCAAGGTGAACGATTGGGGCTGGGGCTCGCCCGGCATTGCCGGCAGCACGGCGGCCGCGATCATCCTGCTGGCGCTGTTCACCTGGCGCTGCTTCCGTTCGCCGAACCCGTTCGTCGATCCCGCGCTGTTTCGCATAAAGCCGTTCGCCGGCGCGGCGCTGGTAATGGCGCCGTATTCGGCCGCCTTCGGCGCCATGCTGCTGTCGGTCGCGCTGTGGGAGCAGACCGCGTGGGGATGGTCGGCGCTGAAGACCGGACTTGCCATCGCGCCGGGACCGCTGCTGGTGCCGATCACGTCGCTATTGCTCGCAAGCCGGCTGATCGCCCGCTTCGGCGCGGCGGCGGTGGTGACCGCCGGCGTGTTCTTCTTTGTCGCCGGGCTTGTCGGCTGGGCGCTCTTGATCGGGCAGGAGCCGAGCATGCTGCTCGTGATGCTGGGCATCGTCCCGACCGGCATCGGCGTTGGTCTGACCTTTCCGACCCTGATGGGTATCGGCGCCGGCGGATTGCCGCCGTCGGCGTTCGCGACCGGCTCCGGCGTCATCAACATGATCCGCCAGGCCGCCCTCGCCGTCGGCGTCGCGATGTTCGTCGCCATCGTCGGCGCGCCGTCGTCGCTTGCGGAGCGCGTGACGGCGTTCCATCGCGGCTGGTGGATCATGGCCGCCGTCGCCGCGCTGGCGCTAATCCCGAATTATATTTTTATCAAAACGAGGAAGTAAGTTCCGTCATTGAGAGGAGCGAAGCGACGAAGCAATCCAGTGTGGTGGCTCTGGATTGCTTCGCTTCGCTCGCAATGACGGTAAATTGTAGGCGGATTAGCGAAGCGTAATCCGCCATGGGCGTGTTGAATCGGTGGGTTACAGCTATCGCCTGACTCACCTATGAAAAATTATCCTTCTCAAAACATCTCGAAATATTCGCGGTGCTCCCATTCCGATACTTCGGCCTGGAAGCGTTCGAGTTCGGCGTTCTTGATGTGGACGTAGTAGTCGACGAACTCCCGGCCCAGCGCCTCGCGGAAGAACGGATCGTCCTTCAGCGCCACTACGGCCTCCTGCAACGTCTTGGGCAGCAGCGCGGCTTTCGTTTCGTAGGGCGTGTCGGCAGACGGGCCGGGATCGCGCTTATGGTCCACGCCGTCCAGGCCGGAGAGGATCTGCGAGGCCATATAGAGATAGGGGTTGGCAGCGGGCTCGCCGATCCGGTTTTCCAGCCTTGTGGCGGGATCGCCGTGGCCGCCGAGCATGCGGATCATCACGCCTCGGTTGTCGCGGCCCCAGATCGCGCGGTCCGGCGCCAGCGAATAGGATCGGTAGCGCTTGTAGCCGTTGAGGGTCGGCGTGGTGAACACCGCGGAAGCGCGCGCATGCTTTAGCAGGCCGCCGAGATAATGCCGCCCGAAGGGCGACAGCACCTCGCCTTGATCGCCCGACATGAACGCGTTCTCGCCGCTCTGCCGCGACACGATCGACTGATGCAGGTGCCAGCCGGAAGCGAACAGGTTCGGCAGTTTTGGCCGGCACATGAAGGTCGCATGAAAACCGTGACGTCGCGCGATCTGTTTCACGGCGCTGCGGAACAGCACCATGTTGTCGGCGGGCAAAAGGCCCACCGCTGGCCTGAAGGTGAACTCGCACTGGCTCGGGCCGAACTCGACCTCGACCGAGCGCAAGGGCAGGCCGAGCGCCAGCACGTCGCGCCGGATGATTTCGAGCACCGGTTCCATCTGGTCATAGCGCTGCTCGGTCAGATATTGATAGCCATGCGACAGCAGGCTGACCGAGGGCGGCGTCCCCGGCTGGCCTGCATCGCCCGGCGACATTTTTGCATCTTCCAGCTTGAAGATGTGGAATTCGACCTCGAGGCCGGCGACGAAATCATAGCCGCGCGCGCCGAGCTTCTCGAGCGCCGAGCGATAAAGCTGCCGGGTTGAAAACGGCACCGGTTTTCCGTCGGCAAAATAAATGTCGCACAGCAGCCAGCCGGTCTGGGGCGACCAAGGCAGCACCCGGAACGTGGTAGGGTCTGCCACCATCAGGAAGTCGGCGGCGCCTTCCATCTCGCGCATGCCGAACCCGCCGCCGGAGGTGAACACCGGAAACACCGTGCGATGCGAGGTGTCCTTGGCCAACATCGTGGTGGTGATGGAACAGCCGCTCTCCAGCGAGGCCAGCGCCTCGCTCGCGACCAGGGTCTTGCCGCGCAAAATGCCGTGCTGATCCGGAAACGACAGCCGGATGACTTCGAGTTGTTGTTCTTCGACGATGCGGCGAAGCCGGCTTGCGGCCTCCTTCTGCTCGTTCGACCACAGGCCGTGACGTTCGACAAAACTCAACGCGCTACTCCGGTCTCTTCTCCCTCGCCCCGTCCTTTACGGGGAGAGGGTCGGGGTGAGGGGCTCTTCCCACAGATGCTGATTCCGCAACGAGCGCCGTGCCTCGCCCCTCACCCGGATCGCAAGAGCGATCCGACCTCTCCCCGCAAAGAGCGGGGCGAGGTTAGGAAGAGGCGAGCCGTGAAACGTCATCCTCACTCCGCCGCCGACAGATGGTGCACCTTGGCGGCGATCTCCTGCGGCACTGGTGCTGCCCATGGCGCGCCACGGCGGCGCTTGACGTCGACTTCCATCCAGTAGGTTTCCCAGCCGCGGGTCGGGCCGATGCCGTCCATCGTCGCGGGGCCCTGGATGCTGCGGGCATGCGCGGCGTCGAGGAACATGAACGGTTTTGCGCCGCCGGCGACCTTCTCGATCTCCTGCCGCAGCAGCCTTCGATATTGCACGATCGCCTTGTCGGATTGGCCCAGATGTTCGTTGGTGCGATCCTGGATCGGCCCCATCGATTCCACCGCCCATTGGTCGTGCACGTTGATGTCGCTTCCCATGCCGGTATAGGTCGAGGTCGCCTGTTCGTGCGGATCGAACCCGTAATCGTTCGATCTGTTCTTGCGCGAGCGATAGTCCGGCAGCTCGTACAATTCGAGGCGCTGGTCGCGCATCTTCGTCTTGTCGACCGGCGCCGCATAGCTGGTGAAGATGGCGTACCAGTAGCAGTTCCCGTCATCGACCGGCACGTGCCATTGCGTGATGGTCATCTCGGTGCTCATCGGGATGACAAAGCCGTGCGGGAAAAGCTGGTTGGTGACGCGCACATGGGTGCGCTCCTCGTCGATCTCGCGCAGCGCGATCAGCCGCATTCCGTATTCGGTGTGTTCGACATTGATGATCGGGTTGTCGTATTCGCGCAGGATTTTCGTCATCGGCATGTCGGTGCCGGCCGACGCGCCGCGGAACTGACGGCCGTAGGCGCCCGACGTATCTTCGTCTTCGAAGAAGCGATGCAGGAACGAGGCGTGCGCCGGATCGATGCCTACTTCCAGCGCCTGCAGCCAGTTGCAGTTGATGTGGCCCTTGAACGCGAACGTATGGCTGTCGGGCGCGACGAAGCAGTCGATCTCGGGAAATGCCGGCGGCTCGCCTTCGCCCATATAGGCCCAGAGGATGCCGCTCTTCTCGATCACGGGATAGGCGCGCTGCCTGATGCCCTGGCACAGCGTGGAATCCTTCGGCTCCGCCGGCGTCTGCAAACACTGCCCCGACGCGTCGAACAGCCAGCCGTGAAACGCGCAGCGCAGGCCGCCATCTTCCAGCCGGCCGAACGCGAGGTCGGCGCCGCGATGGGCGCAATGCCGGTCCATCAGGCCGTAATGGCGCTGCTGGTCGCGAAACAGCACCAGATCCTCGCCGAGCAGCTTTAGCGGCTTGACCGGGCGCGGCCCCTGCAACTCGTCGACCAGCGCCGCCGGCTGCCAGTACATCCGCATTAACTTGCCGCAGGCATCCTTCGGCCCGGTGCGGGTGATCAGGTCGTTCTGTTCCTGGCTCATCATGGCGGCGATCCTTTCAGGGCAGGGAGGCGCGCTGAAATTTGTTTGGAATCAAATTACTAGGCTTGTGGTCGCAGGCAAGCGGATTCGGTGGGCCGTCGGCGCGATTGGCCGCGCCGTTTACTGCTTCAGCGCCGCGGCGATCGCCTGGAATTTGGCTGTTATCTGCGGCGTCACGAAGGTGCGCAGCACGCCGGCCACCGACAGGCCGACGATCAGCGAAACGAGGGCGTACTGCGCGAACATCGTCAGCAGGATTCGGCGCAGATAACGCGGCCGGGGCGGGGCGCGGCTTGCGGCAGGGATTGGGGCTTGTTGTTCTTCAACGGCACTCATCGGCGCGGTGCTAGCACTGACGAGCGGTCTATGGCTGCAGGGAATCCTGTGGAACTCGCGCGGTGGTTAACGGTAGCAGGCAAGCAGTGCTCAGGACGCCGCGCTGCGCACGCCGAAGGTGTGCGCATCCTGGCGCAGCACGGGCGCTACCGCATCGACCAGCCGCGCGGCAGCGTTGTCGATGCTGAGCCCTGCGGTATCGACCACGGCGGAGGCGCGCGCATACAAAGGCTCGCGGCTGACCAGGATGTTGCGGAGTTCCGCCATCGCCGAGCGATCGTCCGCCATCGGGCGCAGATCGCCCTGGCGGCGCACCCGCGCCATGTGCTCTTCCGGTTCGGCCTTGAGCCAGATGGTGTAGAACGACGACAGGATCAGGTCGAAGGTCAACGGCTCCGAGACGATGCCGCCGCCGGTCGCCAATACCATCAATTCCTTGCGCGCCAGCAATTGGCCGAGCGCGGCCTGCTCCATGCGCCGAAAACCTTCCTGGCCGTAGAGCGCGATGATCTCGGCGACCGAGAGCCCGTTCTGCTGCTCGATCTCCTTGTTCAGTTCGACAAAGCTCCAGCCGATCTTCTTCGCCAGCATCTTGCCGAGCGTGGATTTGCCGGCGCCGCGCAGCCCGATCAAGGCGATGCCGGCGAACGACATCTGCCGCTGCGCCGACGCGTTGCCGCCGGCGAGCACGTCCTTGGCCTGCGCGATCTGCTGTGGCGTCGCCTTGCGCAGGAGATCGCGCAGCACGGCCCAGTCCGGCGCGGGTTCGGCGGAAGGGATAAGATCTTCCAGATGCGCGGCCATCGCGTTCGACACCCGGCGCAGCAGCACGATCGACACATTGCCCTTGCCGCTTTCGAGCTGGGCGATGTAGCGCTCGGAAATACCGGAGACTTTTGCCAGCACCTTGCGCGACATGCCGCGCAGCGCCCGCATGGTGCGGACACGCTGGCCGAGCTGTTCGAGAAAGCTCGCTTCGGGGTCGCGTTGGTCGCTCATATCCGGAAGGATAGTGCCGACGAGGATTGACAGCAAGCCAATGGGGTGGCTTTCTATGAATTATAATTCTTAAAGCTGGGGAGAACGCGGTGGCGCGTGTTTTGGCACGGCTGAACCGGGGGGAGCGCGGCATGAGCACATCGGACTCCTACAATGCAGTGACCTGGCTGCTCGACCGCAACGTCGATGAAGGACGTGGCGCAAAGCTCGCCTTCACCGACACGGTGCGCGAGCTCTCCTACGGCGAGCTGCAGAAGCAGAGCCGCCGCGTCGGCAACATGCTGCGCCGTCTCGGCGTCCGCAGGGAAGAGCGGGTCGCCATGATCATGCTCGACACCATCGACTTCCCGATCGTGTTTTTGGGCGCGATCCGTGCCGGCGTGGTGCCGGTGCCGCTCAACACGTTGCTGACGTCGGATCAATACGCCTATGTGCTGGCCGATTGCCGCGCGCGCGTGCTGTTCATCTCGGAAGCGCTGCTGCCCGTCGTAAAAGACATGCTCGGCCGGATGCCGGATCTCGAACATGTCGTGGTCGCCGGTGCGAATGCGCATGGCTACAAACGATTGAGTGACGAACTTGCTGATGAAAGCGACACGTTCGCAACAGCGGCGACCCACGCCGACGAGCCGGCGTTCTGGCTCTATTCCTCGGGCTCGACCGGCATGCCAAAGGGCGTGCGGCATCTGCACGCCAGCCTGGCCGCGACCGCGGACACCTACGCAAAGCAGGTGCTCGGCATCAAAGAGAGCGACGTCGGCTTATCGGCGGCAAAGCTGTTCTTTGCCTATGGGCTCGGCAATGCGCTGACCTTTCCGATGTCGGTCGGCGCCACCACGGTGCTCAATTCCGAGCGGCCGACGCCGGCGACCATGTTTGCGCTGATGAACAAATATAATCCCAGCATCTTCTTCGGCGTGCCGACGCTGTTCGCGGCGATGCTCAACGACGAGACGCTGAAGCACGAGCGCGGCGGCAACAGACTGCGCATCTGCACCTCGGCCGGCGAGGCGTTGCCGGAATCGGTCGGCAATAGCTGGAAATCCCGCTTCGGCGTCGACATCCTCGACGGCGTCGGCTCGACCGAACTGCTGCATATTTTCCTGTCGAACGCGCCGGGCGACATCAAATACGGCGCCGCCGGCCGGCCGGTGCCGGGCTACAAGGTGCGCCTGGTCAATGAGCTCGGCGCCGACGTGCCCGATGGCGAAGTCGGCGAGCTCCTGGTCGACGCGCCCTCCGCCGGCGAGGGCTACTGGAACCAGCGCAGCAAGAGCCGCCGCACCTTTGAAGGGCACTGGACCCGCACCGGCGACAAATACATCCGCGACGCCGACGGGCGCTATACGTTTTGCGGCCGCAGCGACGACATGTTCAAGGTGTCGGGCATCTGGGTGTCGCCGTTCGAGGTCGAGAGCGCGCTGATCACCCACCCCGCGGTGCTGGAAGCCGCCGTGGTGCCCGAGGCCGATCCGGAAGGGCTGTTGAAGCCGAAAGCGTTTGTCGTGCTGCGCGCCGACGCCAACGCCGACGGCCTGCATGAGGCGCTCAAGGAGCACGTCAAGCAGAAGATCGGCCCGTGGAAATATCCGCGCTGGATCGACGTGGTCGAGGCGCTGCCGAAAACCGCGACGGGAAAGATTCAACGGTTCAAGTTGCGGGATGGGGAAACCACCAAGACCTGATGTACGCGCTGATTGGATTCTCAATGGATGCCAAGCTGCACAGCCTGCTCTCTCTCCCCTTGTGGGAGAGAGGTGGAGAGAGGGGTAATCGCGAGCACCGACATTGCGGCCTACCCCTCTCCCTAACCCTCCCCCACAAGGGGGGAGGGAACGTGCTTACGATGTGGGCGTGAGCGATAATCATGACGCCACTCTCCCCCACCGGCTTCCTGCGCATCAACGACAGCGATCTCGAATACCGCATGATCGGCCCTGCGCCGGATCAGACGCCAACCATCGTGATGCTGCATGAAGGCCTCGGCTCGGCGGCGCTGTGGGGCGACTTTCCGGAAAAGCTGCAGGCCGCGACCAACACCTGCGTGTTCGCCTGGTCCCGCACCGGCTATGGCGCGTCGTCGCCCGCAAAACTGCCGCGGCCGCTGGACTACATGCACATCGAGGCGCTCGACGTGCTGCCGAAATTGCTCGACGCCATCGGTTTCCAGCGCGGTGTGCTGCTCGGCCATTCCGACGGCGCCTCGATCGCGGCGATCTATGCAGGCTCCCATCAGGATCATCGCGTGCAGGGCGTCGCGCTGATGGCGCCGCATTTCATCGTCGAGGATGTCTCCGTCGCCTCGATCGCCGAGATCAAGCGCGCTTACGAGACCACCGGGCTGAAGGCAAAGCTGGCGCGCTGGCATCGCGACGTCGACAACGCGTTTTACGGCTGGAACGGCGCCTGGCTCGACCCGAAATTCCGCGATTGGGATATCTCGGAATACCTCGCCTATATCCGCGTGCCTGTCACGATTCTGCAAGGTGTGGATGACCAGTATGGCACGATGCGTCAGGTCGAGATCGCAAGGGAAGAGTGCTATTGTCCGGTCGACGTGGTGGTTATCCCGGGGGCGGGGCATTCGCCGCATCGTGAAGCGCCAAGCGTGACGCTTGATGCGATTTCGGAATTCGCAAACGCGGTTTTGCGCGACGACAAGACTCGCGCCGCGTAATCTTTTTGCCGGGGCGATGCCCCGATGAACCTGCCGCCGCCGCTGCCCGCACCGCAACTCCCGCTGCCGCAATGGGCCTATGTGCCCGGCGAGATGGACGAAGCCGACGCCGACCACGAGACGCTGTGGCAGGCCAAGGTGCTGGTGCCGGCGCGGTTTCGCGACTACGTGCCGGCGCGCCATCCGGCGCTGCGCTACGGCATCGCGCTCAACGACCGCGGCTATTTCTGGGAAGCCCAGGAGATCCTCGAAGCGGTCTGGGCCGCGGCGCCGCAAGGCGGCCGCGAGCGCATCCCGCTGCGCGCCTGTATCGGAATCGCCAACGCCAATCTCCGTTTGCGGATCGGCAAGCTCACGGCGGCGACGCGGCTGTTCGGCGAGGCGCTGCGCGCGCTCGGCGTCCGCAAGGCGACATCAGTCGGTCACGGCTTTGCCGACGGGTTTGCAACGGCTCGGCTTGCGGCGCTGCTGCGGGCCAAACTGGCCCAGCCGGCGCTGTCCAGAGCCGATTGGGTCCAGATCGGCGCTATCGGCCGGACATGAAAGAAAATTCCGTATTTGGCCGAGATAAGGCTAGACCTGAGCCAAAACATGCATTATTGTGCATGTCAGGTTAATCAATAAGACCCAGGGATGGGCCCCCAAGCCTGGAGAAAATAATGGCCGCTGAAGATCGCATCCTAGCGGGTGGCGCTGGCTATATCGACTTCCAGACCGATCCGTCGCGCTACAGGCACTGGAAGCTTGCGGTCGACGGCGAGGTCGCGACCTTGACCATGGACGTCGACGAGAATGGCGGGCTGTTCGAGGGCTATCAGCTCAAGCTGAACTCCTACGACCTCGGCGTCGACATCGAGCTCGCCGACGCGGTGCAGCGGCTGCGCTTCGAGCACCCCGCCGTAAAAGTCGTGCTGGTGCGCTCGGGCAAAAATCGCGTGTTCTGCGCCGGCGCCAATATCCGCATGCTGGCCGGCGCGACGCATGCCCACAAGGTCAATTTCTGCAAATTCACCAACGAGACCCGCAACGGCCTGGAAGATTCCAGCGAGAATTCCGGCCAGCGATTCATTACCGTGATCAACGGCACCGCGGCCGGCGGCGGCTATGAACTGGCGCTGGCGACAGATCACATCATCCTGGCCGATGACGGCGCGGCCGCGGTGGCGCTGCCGGAAGTGCCGCTGCTCGCGGTGTTGCCGGGCACCGGCGGGCTGACGCGGGTGGTCGACAAGCGCAAGGTGCGCCGCGACCACGCCGATTTCTTCTGCACCATCGAGGAAGGCATCAAGGGCAAGCGCGCGGTGGCGTGGCGGCTGGTCGACGAGATCGTGCCCAACAGCAAGCTGGAGGCCAAAGTCGCCGAGCGCGCCAAAGAATTCGCCGCCGGCTCCAAGCGCAATGGCAACGGCAAAGGCATCACACTGACGCCGCTGACGCGGACGATCGACGCCGACGGCATCCGCTATGAATTCGTCAATGTCGACATCAACCGCGCCGACCGCATCGCGACCATCTCGATCAAGGCGCCGGAAGCCGCGCCGCCGGCCGATATCGACGGCGTGCTCGCGCAAGGCGCTTCGTTCTGGCCGCTGCAGGTCGCGCGCGAACTGGATGACGCGATCCTGCATCTGCGCATCAACGAGCTCGAGACCGCGATGCTGCTGTTCAAGTCGCATGGCGAGCGCGCCAATGTGCTGGCCTGCGACGCCTTGCTCGAGGCGAACAAGGCGCACTGGCTGGTCAACGAAATCAGGCAGTACTGGAAGCGGGTGCTGAAGCGCATCGACGTCACCTCGCGCACGCTGGTGACCTTGGTCGAGCCCGGCTCGTGCTTTGTCGGTACGCTGGCCGAACTCGTGTTCGCCGCCGACCGTTCCTACATGCTGATCGGCCAGAAGCAGGGCGACAACCGCGCGCCGCCGACGATTGAACTGTCCGCAATGAATTTCGGGCCCTATCCGATGAGCCATGGCCTCACGCGCCTGCAATCGCGCTTCCAGGCCGACGCCAGCGATCTCGACCGCGCGCGGGAGACGATCGGCACCGCGATCGACGCCGAGCAGGCCGAGGAACTCGGCCTCGTCACCTTTGCGCTCGACGACATCGACTGGGACGACGAGGTGCGCGTGTTCCTGGAGGAACGCACCAGCTTCTCGCCCGACGGCCTCACCGGCATGGAAGCCAACTTGCGCTTCGTCGGGCCGGAGACCATGGAATCAAAAATCTTCTCGCGCCTGACGGCGTGGCAGAACTGGATCTTCCAGCGCCCCAACGCGGTCGGCGAAGACGGCGCGCTGCGTCGCTACGGAAGTGGCCAGAAGGCCCAGTTCGATATGACGAGAGTGTAGGACGAATACCGCCGTCATCCTGAGGTGCGAGCGCAAGCGAGCCTCGAAGGATGGCTGTAGAGGGAATCTTGGCCACCAGCCTCCTTCGAGGCTCGCGCAAGCGGCGCGAGCACCTCAGGATGATGGTGGAGCAAGTTGCGATGCGAGCCACAAGGAACAGGAGCACGCCATGAACGTCATGAACGTCGATTACTCCACCAAGATTCCCAACAACGTGAATCTCAGCGAGGATCGTCAGGTGCTGAAGGCGCTGGAAGGCTGGCATCCCGGTTACATCGACTGGTGGAACGATATGGGGCCGGACGGCTTTCAGCAGTCGCTGGTCTATCTGCGCACCGCCTATTCGGTCGATCCGCGTGGCTGGGCCAAGTTCGACTATGTGAAGATGCCCGATTACCGCTGGGGCATCCTGCTGGCGCCGCAGGAAGAGAACCGCGTCATTCCCTTTGGCGAGAATTTTGGCCAGCCGGCCTGGCAGGAAGTCCCGGGCGAGCATCGCGCCACGCTGCGCCGCCTGATCGTGATCCAGGGCGACACCGAGCCCGCGTCCGTGGAGCAGCAGCGCCATCTCGGCAAGACCGCGCCGTCGCTCTACGATCTGCGCAATCTGTTCCAGGTCAATGTCGAGGAAGGCCGCCATCTCTGGGCGATGGTCTACCTGCTGCAGAAATATTTCGGCCGCGACGGCCGCGAGGAGGCCGACGAGTTGTTGCGCCGCCGCTCGGGCGACGCGGATAGCCCACGCATGCTCGGCGCGTTCAACGAGGCGACGCCGGACTGGCTATCGTTCTTCATGTTCACCTATTTTACGGACCGCGACGGCAAGATGCAGCTGCATTCGCTGGCGCAGTCCGGCTTCGATCCGCTGTCGCGCACCTGCCGCTTCATGCTCACCGAAGAGGCGCATCACATGTTCGTCGGCGAGACCGGCATCAGCCGCGTCGTGCAGCGCACCTGCGAGGCGATGAAGGCCGCCGGCATCAGCGATCCCAACGACGTCGCGAAGGTGCGCGCGCTCGGCGTGATCGATCTGCCGACCATCCAGAAGAAGCTGAACCTGCATTATTCGCTGTCGCTCGATCTGTTCGGCTCGGAGGTCTCGACCAATGCGGCCAATGCCTTCAATGCCGGCATCAAGGGCCGCTACAAGGAGACCTCGATCGAGGACGATCATCGCCTGCAGAACAGCACGTATCCGGTGCTGAAACTGGTTGATGGCAAGATCGTCCGCGTCGACGAGCCGGCGCTCACCGCGCTCAACATGCGGCTGCGCGACGACTACACGCAGGATTGCGCCAAGGGTCTCTTACGCTGGAACAAGATCATCGCGCTGGCCGGCTACGACATCCGGCTCGAATTGCCGAACGTCGCGTTCCACCGCCAGATCGGCGAATTCAGGGATGTGCACGCGACGCCCGACGGCGTGCTCATCGACGACGCCATTTGGAACAAGCGCAAGGGCGAATGGCTGCCGTCGTCCGACGACGGCGATTTCATCGCCTCGCTGATGACCCCGGTCACGGAGACCGGCGTCTACGCCTCCTGGATCTCGCCGCCCAAGGTCGGCATCGACAACAAGCCCGGCGATTTCGAGTATGTGAAGATCGAGACGTGAGGGCGTCCCCTTCGCTCGTATCAATGGGGCCGTCATCCTGAGGTGCTCGCCGTCTTCGGCGAGCCTCGAAGGATGATGTAGGGCGGTGCGTGCGGCCATCCTTCGAAGCGCGCAAGGGCGCGCACCTCATCAGGATGACGGCGGTGACGTAGCTGCGCGCTGCGGCTAATTACCCCGCGATCTCCAGTCCCGCATTCGCGTAGACCACGCCGCCATCCACCGCGATGGTGTTGCCGACCACGTAGTCGCCGGCGCGCGAGGCGAGGTAGATGGCAATGCCCGCCATGTCCTCGTCGGCGCCGATGCGGCGTGACGGAACGCGCTTGGCGATCTCGTCGGAGTGGTCGCGCGCGGCCCGGTTCATGTCGGAGGCGAACGCGCCGGGCGCGATCGCGGTGACGTTGATGTGGTCCTTGATCAGCTTGGTCGCCATCCGCCGCGTCAGGTGGATCACCGCGGCCTTGCTCGCGGCATAGGAATAGGTCTCGCCCGGGTTGACGAAGATGCCGTCGATCGAGGCCACGTTGATCACTTTCGCCGGCCGCTCGTGCGAGGCCGCCGCGCGCAGCGGCCTTGCCAAGGCCTTGGTCAGGAAGAACACCGACTTGACGTTGAGGTTCATCACCTTGTCCCAGCCGCTCTCCGGAAACTCGTCGAACTCCGCGCCCCAGGCAGCGCCTGCATTGTTGACGAGGATGTCGAGTTTCGGTTCGCGCTTGATCAGCTCAGTGGCGAGCCTGTCGCAACCCTCGACGCTCGAAATGTCGATCGGCAGCGCGATGCATTCGCCGTCATATTCGGCCGACAGCTCCTTCGCGGTGGCCTCGCAAGGCGCGGCCTTGCGTGCGGTGATGTAGACCTTCGCGGCGCCCTGGCTGAGGAAACCGCGCGCGATCATCTTGCCGATGCCGCGCGATCCTCCCGTGATCAACGCCACGCGGCCCTTGAGCGAGAACAGGTCCTTCATGCGATCCTCCCGTTTGTCTGAAGATGTTTTTGCGGCGGCGGGAGAGGCGAGTCAAGGAAGGCACTTTCCCCTCTCCCCTTGTGGGAGAGGGTGCCGAAGCGAAGCGGAGGCGGGAGAGGGGTGCCGCGAACTCTGAGCTTGTGGCTACCCCTCTCCCGTCTCGCCGCCGCTTCGCGGCGTCGATCCACCCTCCCCCACAAGGGGAGAGGGGAAGTAACTGTCCAGACCGGATAGATAGGTAACACAGTAGACCGGATGGATGGGTGACAGTTCTCTATCGGCTGGGAGGATCAGCCGATGCCTTGGCGAGAGAGCTGTGCAATGGACGAACGAGTTA
>Ga0207702_10001134_pt1 | contig 27226 bp, 16 predicted proteins | sample KBSCornC62_FD_184302 | JGI IMG/M metagenome (GOLD analysis project Ga0207702, IMG submission 184302) | Corn rhizosphere microbial communities from Kellogg Biological Station, Michigan, USA - KBS Corn C6-2 (SPAdes) (version 2) | ecosystem: Host-associated > Plants > Roots > Rhizosphere > Soil ...
GTGCCACCGGCGGCAGCCCCTCGACCTTCGAGCCGATGCCGAGCTGGCAGCAGAATGTCGGACAGAATGCCGGGCACACGACGCGTGGCGTGCCCGACGTCGCGTTCGATGCCAGCCCGGTTTCCGGTGCCACGGTGATCGTGGACGGTTCCTCGCAGCAGATCGGCGGCACCAGCCTGGCTTCGCCGCTGTTCGTCGGCGTGTGGGCGCGCACCCTGGCTGCGAATTCGAACCTCGGGTTCGCCGCACCCTTGATCTATCAGGATGCCGCATCGCACTATGCGAGCGACTTCCACGACGTGACTTCCGGCAACAACAGCGGCGAGACCGCCGCGGTGGGTTGGGACTACACCACGGGCTTCGGCTCGATCAACATCGCGAACTTCATCGCGAACGTCGCCGGTGGCGTGAGCCCGCCACCGCCACCGCCACCACCGCCGCCGCCACCGCCACCGCCACCCAGCGGGACGTTCTCCAACAACACGGTGTATCCGATCGCGGACGACGCCACGGTGACCAGCAAGATCGGGGTGACGGGTGAGTCCGGCTACGCGCCATCGAACCTGGCGGTGCACGTCAACATTACCCACAACTGGTCGGGCGATCTGGAGATCGTGTTGTACGCGCCGAACGGGTCGTACGCGGTCCTGCAGTACCCCGACTACAACAATGACGGCAACATCAGCACCACGTACGACGTCAATGCCTCGTCGGTGCTGGGCGACGGTACCTGGAAGCTCAAAGTCATCGACGACGACGTCTGGGGTGATGGTGGCGACTACGGCACGTTGAACGGTTGGAGCTTGACGTTCTGAGTGTCGCAGCAGCCATCCGAAGCGTCAGCCATCACGCATGGCGCGCAATGAAGTCCTGGCCCGGTCGTTCGCGACCGGGCCATGTTGCCGGGTCCTCCGGTCGTGCCTTGCACTCGTGCGGGGCAACGCGGCGCGGCGTGTTGCGCCGCAGCGTGACAATTTGTTGCAAGTGCAATTAGCGTGCGTTCGCCTGTTCGTGTGAGGGCGCGCGCAGACGGTCTTCAAAGCGTCGAGCTTCAGCCTTGTGCGTGCTTGCGCGGGTGATCAGGCCAATGTGATCCAGAGAGATTGGCCGGTAGCTGCTCCCGGTGTTGCACGCGAGTGCCTGCAAGCTCGATCCCATTTCGTGCATTTCGAGGAGATTTCGATGTCGAACATGTTCCGATTGAAGAGCTTGGTCGTGGGTTTGGGGCTTGCGGTAGGTTCGTTGGCCTGCGCCGCAGCGCCGGCTGGCACCAGGGTCGTGGCGCAAGCTGCCGCGTTGCACGCGGGCGACACGGTGACGGGGCCGATGTCCCTCGCCGCGCCAATGCGCGTTTCGGTTTCGTTGCAGTTGCGCAACGAGGCGCAACTGCAGGCTTTCATTGCCAACCCAAACCATCCCAATCTCACGCCCGCCCAGTTCACCGCCCAATATGGGCCGAGCGAGGCGGACGCGAATGCCGTTGCGGCCTGGTTGACGCAACACGGCTTCTCCCAGGTCACCATTTCCCCGAACCGGCTGCTGGTCTCCGCGACTGCGCCCGCGGCGGCGGTGCAGTCCGCGTTCCACACCAGCATGGAACGCGTCCACACCCACGACGGCCGTGACGCGTTCGCCAACGCCAGCGATGCGGTCATTCCCGCTTCGCTGCACGGCGTGAGCGGCGTGATCGGCTTGCAGACCGTGCACGTGCCGCACTTCATTGGCCGGACCCAGAAGGGCAGACCCGGTGGCGGCGGTGGTGGTGGTTCCATCATCGGCCACAACCCGACCCAGTTCCCCTCGATCTACGGCGGTACCAGCCTGCCCACCGCGGCGGGCGTGACCGTCGGCATCATCTCCAACGGGGATCTCACGCAGACGCTTTCCGATCTCAACACCTTCACCTCGCAGAATGGTCTTGCGGCGGTGACCACCCAGATCGTCAACACCGGTGGCACCGGCACCGACACCAGCGGCACGCCCGAGTGGGATCTGGACAGCCAGGACATCGTCGGCATGGGCGGCGGACAGGTCGGCAAGATCGTCTTCTACAACATCCCGACCCTGGCGAACTCAAGCATGGTGAGCGACTTCAACACCGTGGTCAGCGCGAACGCCGCCAAGGTCATCAACGTGTCGCTGGGTGAGTGCGAAACGTCCGCCAAGGGCGACGGTTCGGCGGCGGCGGCCGATGCAATCTTCCAGCAGGCCGATGCGCAGGGGCAGACCTTCTCGGTGTCGTCGGGCGATTCAGGTTCCAACGAATGCGGCGGCAGCCCGAAGGGCACCACGCCGAGCTGGCCGGCAAGTTCTCCCTATGTGGTGGCCGTCGGCGGCACCACGCTCAATGCCACGACCTCGACCTGGCAAGGCGAGACGGTATGGTCCAGCACCGGCGGCAGCCCCAGCACCTTTGAACCCATCCCGAGTTGGCAGGTGGGCGTCGGCCAGAATGCCGGCCACACCACCCGCGGCGTGCCCGACATCGCCTTCGACGCCGATCCCAACAGCGGCGCCATCATCGTCGTCAACGGCAGCCCCGCGCAGTACGGCGGCACTAGCCTGTCGTCGCCGCTGTTCGTCGGCTTCTGGGCGCGCATGATCGCGGCGAAGGGCACCGGCATCGGCTTCGCCGCGCCGAAGCTCTACCAGTTGCCGGCCTCGGCGTTCCATGACGTGACGTCTGGCGGCAACGGCGGCGAGACCGCGGCGCCGGGCTGGGACTACTGCACCGGTTTCGGCAGCATCATCATGAGCCAGGCGGCCGCGTCGCTTTGACCTCGCGTTGCCGTTGCAACTTCGAGCCCGGCATATGCCGGGCTCTTTTTTTTGGACGGCCGGTGCGGGGGGTTGCTGCTACGTAAGTTCCTCGAAGCGGTTGGCCGCGCGGTTCTTGCGCACGTGCCCGGGGTCCCAGATGCGGCCGTTCATGGCGATCCACACGCCGTCGCCCAGGCTCTGCACCGCGCCCACCGCGCAGCCGATGTTGAACACCGCATCCGAACCCTGGAAGCGCGCCGGGTTCAATGCGCCGGTCAACACGATGGTCTTGCCCGCGAGTCCGGCAAGCGCACGCGCGGTTTCGACCATGGTGTCGGTGCCGTGGGTGATGAGGACATGCCGGTGCGCCTGCCGCTCGATCGCGGCGCGGATCGCCTGGCGATCCGCGTCGGTCATTTCCAGGCTGTCCTTGCGCAGCACCGGCACCACGTCGAATTCGAACGCGACCCCGAGCTCGGCCAGGATGTCGCCGATCTGCGGCGCGCCGACCTGATAGTCGGACTTGGCGTCGAAATACACCTTGTCGATGGTGCCGCCGGTGGTGATCACGGTCAGGTGCTGCATCGTGGGGTGTCCTCGAAAAAAGTGTGGCTTGAGTATCGCAGCGCGTCCCGGGTTCGTCATCGCCACCGGGTATTCGGGGCGCGCCGGCATGCGCCGGCCGCCGACCCATGGCATAATCCGCTGTCTTTTGGGCAGACAAGCCGCCTTGCGGCCGCCCCGCAACCGAGAGTCCCGCATGTTGTCAACGATCATCGCCGCCGCCGCGGCGCCGGCCGCGCAGGCAAGTTCGAGCGCGCCAGCCACGCCCGGCAGCTTCTTCGATTCGCCGATCATCCTCATTTATGTCGTGGTGATCGCGGCGTTCTATTTCCTTTTCATCCGCCCGCAGTCGAAGCGCCAGAAGGAACAGCGCAAGATGATTTCCGATCTCGCCAAGGGCGATGAGGTGATCGCGGCCGGCATCCTGGGCCGCGTGGAAAACGTCGGCGAGCATTTCCTGACGCTCGAGATTGCCGACAACGTGCAGATCCGGGTGCAGAAGGGTGCCGTGTCGACCGTCGTGCCCAAGGGCACGATCAAGTCATCCTGAGCCCCTCCGTGGCCTGCTACTTTCGCGCACAACGCATCATTCCGTACCCATGAGCGATTTTCCCCGCTGGAAATACTGGCTGGTCGGCATCGTGATGGTGCTCGGCCTGCTGTACGCCGCGCCCAACGCGTTCCGCCCGCAGCCGGCCGTGCAGATCGCGCCCAACCGCGATGCCAAGATCGATGTCACCCTGCAGAAGCAGGTCGCGGCGGATCTTGACAAGGCCAAGATTCCGTTCGAGGACATCACGATCGACAAGGACCGCATGCTGGTGCGCTTCGCCAACACCGAAGTGCAGTTGCAGGGTTCCGACACGCTGCGGCTGGCGCTGGGCGACAACTACACGGTGGCGCTGAACCTCGCGACCACGGTGCCGCACTGGCTGCAGGCCATCGGTGGCCGCGCGATGCCGCTGGGTCTCGACTTGCAGGGCGGCGTGCACTTCCTGATGGCGGTCGACCAGGAGGCGGTGCTGAAAAAGCAGCAGCAGCGCTATCTTGACGACATCCGCTCGATCCTGCGCCAACAGCAGATTCCCTACGACGTTGTGACCCAGAGCGGCGACGGCGTGCAGGCGGTGTTCAAGACCTCGGACGCCCGCGACAAGGCCACGAGTGCGATAGCGGTGGACAACACCGACCTCAACCTGGCGAACGGTCGCACGCCGGGTGGCGGTTACTCGTTGACCGCGACGATCAAGCCGGATGTCGTACAGAAACTCGCGCAAACCGCGATCACCCAGAACGTCACGACCCTGCGCAACCGCGTCAACGAACTCGGCGTGTCCGAACCGTTGATCCAGCAGCAGGGCGAATCGCGCATCGTGGTGGAACTGCCGGGTGTGCAGGACACCGCCGAAGCCAAGCGCGTGCTGGGTGCGGTGGCGACGCTGGAATACCACGCCAACGACGAGAACGTGAATCCGCAGGAGGCCGCGCGCACCGGCAACGTGCCGCCCGACGATCGCCTGTACTACATGAAGGACGGCACGCCGGTGGTGCTGAAGAAGCGCGTCATCGTCAGCGGCGACGAACTGGTCGATGCCTCGCAGGGTTACGACCAGCAGACCGGCATGCCCGACGTCAACGTGACGCTCAACTCCGCCGGCGCGCGCAAGATGCTGGACTTCACCACCAGCAACGTCGGCAAGCGCATGGGCGTGGTGTACATCGAGCAGACGCCGGAAGTGAAGATCGTGGACGGCAAGGAAGTCCACAGCTCCAAGACCACCGAGACCGTGCTCAACAACGCCGTGATCCAGGGCGTGTTCGGCAAGAAATTCCAGACCACCGGCCTCTCGCAGCAGGAAGCGCAGACGCTGTCGCTGATGTTGCGTTCGGGTTCGCTGGCCGCGCCCATGGACATCGTCGAGCAAGGCGTGATCGGCCCCAGCCTCGGCCAGGACAACATCCGGAAGGGCGAGCGCGCGGTGGTGCTGGGGCTCGCGCTGGTGCTGCTCGCCGCCGCGTTCTACTACCGCCTGTTCGGTCTCGTGGCCGACATCGCGCTGACCTTCAACCTGCTGATCCTGATTGCGGTGATGTCCGCGGTCGGCGTGACGCTGACGATGCCCGGCATTGCCGGCATCGTGCTCACGCTCGGCATGTCGATCGACGCGAACGTGCTGATCTGCGAACGCATCCGCGAGGAATTGCACCACGGTTCGACGCCGCTCGCGTCGATCCGAGCCGGTTACGAAAAGGCCTGGTCGGTGATCCTGGACGCCAACGTCACCCACTTGCTGGCCGCATTGGGCCTGGTGACGGTGGGTGCAGGCGCGATCAAGGGCTTCGGCATCACCCTCGGCATCGGCATCCTGACCTCCCTGTTCACGTCGGTAACCATGACCCACGCGATCACCGCGTTGATCCATGGCCGCCGCAAGAAACTCAAGACGCTTTGGGTGTGACCGGCTCGCCCGTCATGCAAACCATCGCCCGTCATATTTAGCGAACGCCCATGGAACTTTTCCACCACGACCTGAACATCAACTTCCTCGGCATGCGCAAGGTCAGCATCGTGATCTCGGCGATCCTGCTGATCGTGTCGGTTTGGGCCATCACGGTGAGGGGCCTGAACTACGGCCTCGACTTCACGGGCGGCATTCTGCTCAGCGTGAATTACGAACAGCCGATCGACGTGGGTGACGTGCGCGGAGCGCTGACCAAAGCCGGATTCGATCATGCGGTGGTGCAGAGCATGGGCGGCACCCGCGACATCTCGATCCGCCTGCAACCGCCCAAGGCGGACGCCAAGCAAAGCCCCGACGAGGTGGCGGACGAAGTTTCCAAGCGGGTCATGGCTGCGCTGGTGGCCGGGCATCCGGGCGTGAAGCTGGCCCATGCGCCGGATTTCGTCGGGCCCGAGGTGGGGCAGGAGCTGAAGACCAGCGGCATCTACGCCGCGGTCGTGGTGATCATCGGCATCATGTTTTACCTGTGGGTGCGGTTCGAGAAGCGCTTCGCGTTCGCCGCGGTGGCCAGTGAAATCCACGACACCGTGATCACCGTCGGCATCATCGCGCTAGTGCAGCGCGAATTCGACATGACCGTGCTGGCGTCGATCCTCGCCGTCATCGGGTATTCGATCAACGACAAGGTGGTCGTGTTCGACCGCGTGCGCGAACTGTTCCGTCTCACCCGCAAGGCCGACACGCCGCAGATCCTCAATCGCGCCATCAACAACACGCTGTCGCGAACCATCATCACCTCGGTGTTCACCGCGATCACCATGGCTTCGCTGTGGCTGTTCGGCGGCCCGGCCGTGCACGGATTCGCGATCACCATGCTGATCGGCATCCTGGTCGGCACGCTCTCGTCGATCTTCTTCGCCAGCCCGATGCTGCTGTGGCTCGGCGTCTCGAAGAAGGACCTGATGCCAGTGACCAGGGAAAACCCCGAGCTGGCGCGGCGCCCGTAAGCGCTCGCACTGTAGCGTCGATTCCCTGCGCTGTTCGGACTCGCTATCCGCGATCCCCCCTGCGGGTGTCAGCTTGGCCGCGTGAATGTTCCACCGGCGCGGTCGGCGAGCGGTAACATGCCGAGGCCGGCCCCGGATGCCCGTGCTCATGCGTCAATTGCATCTTGGCGGGCACGGCGACGCCGTCTACAAGTTGAGACCCGGGAGCCAACGTGACAAGCATCGGTGACAGAAGCGCCGCGACCATCCATCGAACGCCCGGAGCGGGTGGGGCGCCCGCGCTGCAACCCTACGACCTGTTTCCCACGCGCATATGGCAAGCGCATCCGGCCGCGTTGCGAGGGAATCTGGACGGGTGGGTCGCGGAAGTATTGCGCATGCGCGCGGCCAGCCCGCAACCCGCCGGACGCACCAACCGCGGCGGCTGGAACAGCGGCGACATGACGATTCTGGATCGGCCGATCTTTGCGCCGCTGCGCGAAGCCGTGCGTGCGGGTTGCGCTGGCGCGTTGCGCGAAATGGGTGTGCCGGCGATCCGCTTCGAACTGCAATCGTGGGTGAACCTGCACGATCGCGGCGGATTCAACTTCCTGCACGTCCACGAAGGCTGCCTGTTGTCGGGTTCGTTCTACCTGAAGGTGCCGCCGGGTTCCGGACGGTTCGTGTTCCGCGATCCGCGGCCGGGCGTGGTGCATGGCTACGTCAAGGGTGCGGTGCCGAACGGCTACAGCGACATCCAGCTCACGCCGGAAGCCGGACTGATGGTGCTCTTTCCGTGCTGGATGGAACACTACGTGGAACCGCACGACAGCGACGAACCGCGCATCGTGATCGCGTTCAACGCGGTGTTGCCGCAGGCCTGACTAGCGTGCGGGCACGGCATCGAACGCCACGGTTAGCCGTGGCTGCTCGCCCGAAAAGGGTATGGTGCCGTGCCAGAAATACGAGGGAAACAGCACCAGAGTGCCGACTTCCGGCCGTATGTCGTGCTGCGACGGCAATGCCGGTGTCGTGATGATGCCCGGCTCCGCGAACGTCAAGACGCCTTCCCGATTCGCGGTGTCATTCATGCGCTCGGGCAGCGCGATGTAGCACGCCGAAGAAATCCAGCCGCGTGGATGCACATGGTTCTGATGGAAGCCATCCACGCGCAACCTCACCGACCAGCTTCCATTGAAGCGGTACGCGCCGGTGTTCCGTCGACGCAGCGGATCGTCGCCCTTGCCCATGCGCGCGATGTAGTCGCGGATCGGCGCATCGAAGGCGCCGAACAACGCGCGGATCGCGGGATCGTCGCTGCGCGTCAAGTCATTCGTGGTTTCGGTGCCGTGGCGCAGCGACTGGAAGAGCAGCGGATGCGCGAGCGCGTCGTGCAACCTGTCGAGGCTGCGCTGCACGTCGCCGAGGAAATCCGCGAAGCGTGTCCATCCCGGCGGCGTTTCGAGTCGATACGCGACCACCTGATTCGGGTAATTGCATAGCAACGCATAGCGGTCATCACCCAGCATCCGCCACGCGGTCGTCTGCAACGCGATCAGGTATTGATCGCCGGGCGCTTCGGCCCTCAATGCTTCGCAATCTGGCAGCGCGCCCCTCGCGTCGCCGACGCCCAGCATCGCAGCCACTTTCAGCGTTCGCGCCGGTATATCGGAGGGTGCCGCGTGCAGCGCCCGCTCGGCCAAGGCCAGCGCGTGGGGCGGGTCGAATTCCAGCGCGGCCAAGCCGGCGCGCACCAGCAGCGCGGGCGGTGCGTGCGGACGTTCGATACGCGGCGCAAGACACTCGTAAGCGGCACGCGGATCGCCCGCGCCCTGCAACACCGCGGCCTTCGCCGCCCACAGCGTGTCGTTGTTCGCGAACCTGCGCAACGCTTCATCGAAGGCGGCCGTGGCTTTACCGCGGTCGCCGCTGCGCATCCATATCAACTTGGCGAGATCGCCATGTGCTTCGATGTGGTGCGGTTGCAACCGCAGGCAATCGCGCAGCGCGGTTTCGGCGCGTTCGTATTCGCCGAGCGCGATCAGGCTGCGTGCGTGCGTGTAGCATAACGTCGCGTTTCGCGGCCCGTGTTCCAATGCATGTCGCGCGATGCCTTCGGCTTCGCCGTGCCGGTTCGCAGCCTGAAGCGCGGTGGCCAAGGCCTGCTCGGCGGCGGCGTTATTGGGCGATCGCGCCATCAGGTTCCGGCTCCATTCGATGGCGTCGCGGCTGCGGCCCAGCGCGACCAGCGCGGCGACATGCTGGACGATCAATTCTGGCGATACGTTGTCGCCGGCACAGAATGGCGCGGCGACCGCGAGCGCCCGCGCCGGCTGGTTCCGATCGTTGTAGTAGCGCGCGAGCACCTCGGCCGCGTACGGATCGGGTTGCCTGGCGGTGGCGGCCCGCTGCAGGAAGGTTTCCGCCTCGGCATGCCGTCCGCGGCCCAGCAGCAATTCGCCCAACGTGGTAAGGGTTGGCATCCAATCCGGATCGCGCTCGATCGCTAGTCGGAGGATCCGTTCCGCACCTGCTGCATCGCCCAGCATGAGCGTGACACCACCGAGCAGTCGCTGCGCCTCGACGTAGTCAGGATTTTCCGTGGCGATGATTGTGAGTCTTGCGTGCGCTTCGCGAAAGTCGCCGGCCTGCAGCAGGCCGTTGATCCACCGCATTGCATCGAGAAGGGCGGCAGAAATCATGTTCGTCGAATGCAACGTCCAGTCGGCAGCAACAAGGGGATGGCGCGAGTTGTGCGCATGCGGTCTATCATCGCCGCATTCACGGCAGATGCAACAGCGCCACGATGGGCTATCGCCCCAGATGCCGGTCGAAGAAATGCACCATCACCGCGTAGGCTTCCTTCGATTCCGGCATCTCGGGATCGGAGAAGAACGAATGCCACATGCCATCCCACACGTGCAGTTCCGCATCGACGCCTGCGTTCGTCAGCAGTCGCTGGCTCTGGATGGCCGAGCTCATCGCGAAGTCGCGGGTACCGGTGATCAGCAGCGTGGGCGGAAACTGCTTCAGCAGTGCCTGCGAGTTGGCGGGAAACACCAGGGGATCGCCGGTTTCCACGCCCTTGAAGTAGGGCAGATCGGAAAATTTCAACGGCGATTCAGGGGGCGGTTCGCCGTCCAGCACAGGCGCCACGTACGCCGAATCACCACTTATGTCGACGATCGATGCGCAGTAGATTCCGATCGCGCCTGGCACCGGCAAATGTTCGTGGACGAGCCAGGCCACGGCTTCGCCGGTCAGCCCGCCGCCAGCCGAACAACCGTACATGCCGATGTTCTTCGCGGGATACTGCTTGAGCAATTCGCGGTACACCTTGGCGACGTCTTCGCTTGCCGCGGGAAAGACATGTTCAGGCCCCTGGCGGTAATCCACGGTGATGACTTCGATGCCGCCCACGCTCGCGACCGGGATCGATTCGACGAGTCCGCCGGCGCCCGCACCCCACAGGAATGCGCCGCCATGCAGGTTGATCAGCACGCGGTGCTTTTGGTCCGGCGCGATGCCCTGTTTCGGCGTGACCACCTGGGTCGGAACGCCGCCGATGCTGCGTTTCTCGATCTTCACGGGGTAAAGCCGTTCCATCAATTCGGCGCGGGCGGTATTGATCTTGTCGTAGTACGCACGGCTCGCGGCAACCGGGCCATCGAGCGGCGGCGCGTTCCGGCCTTGTTCGAGCATGCGCTGGAACAGCTTGCGCGCCTCGGGCGAGGCGTAACCGGAAAAGGGAACGGTGAACGCGGGAGCCGTCACGTTGCCTTGCGCGTCCACGCGTGGCGACGATGCCGCGAGGACCGGCGATCCAAACGCAAGCGCGACCGTCACCGCGAGGGACGTGCACATCGTCTTGCGGAATGTCGAACTCATGGCGCCTCTCCTCTCATCGCGGTTCGCGGTGCAGCCGCGGCTTGCCGTTGGCGTCGCGGTCGACGGTAATGTCGTAGTGCTTGCCTCGGAAAGTGACGTTCGTTAGCGTCAGCGATTTCCATCCTGGCGGCAAAACAGGCGGATACGCCTGCACCAGACCGGCATCCTCGATGCGCAAACCGGTGAGTCCGTAGACCAGGCTTTGCACTAATCCCGCCGAGCCAGTGAGGAAATAACCGGTGTTGTTGTCGGGGGTTTCCGTGCGCACGTTGAAGGGCGGTTTCAGCATGTCGCTGCTGATGTTGTCCGCGAGCCAGCGCGCTACGTCCGTCGAATCACCCAGCGTGGCCGCGGCGATGGTGAGCGGCGCGAGTCCCATGCTCGTGAGTGCCTGCCCGGGCTTCTTCTGCAACGGCACGGCATCGTTGCGGTAGTCGTTGCGGCGTACCGTTCGATCCATTTGGAGATCGAGCGAGGGAAATGCCAGGAACGTGAGATCGCTGTCGCCCGGATCGTGCAGCCGCACGTCCGGATCGAGCGCGAAGTGGCGTTGCTCCGCATCGGAGTAGGGAACGTACAACTTCGCCGCGATTTCCGCCCAACGCGGGTCGGCTTGGGCACCGACCAGCTTTGCGGCTTCGGTGGCAATGCGCAGCGCCTTGGCCGCCGAAGCGTTGGTGAAGGTGTCATTGTCGGCGTGCGCGTAAGGCTCCATCACCGAAACGACATCGCGGATTTCGTAGCGCCGTTTCGCCTTGTCGTAGGTCGCGCGGCTGGTCCAGAATCCGGCGAGATTGCGGATCACCGGCCAGCCATCCTTGCGCAACCACGCGAGATCGTGGGTCGCCAGCCAGTATTGCCATTGCGCGATCGCAATGTCTGCGTTGACGTGGATCTCGCCGACGCTCAATCGATGCGCGGCGTACAGGACTTGCTCCGTGCCGTCCTCGGGATCGGCCTCCCACGGATACTTGGCGCCCTCGAAGCCCGCTTGGCGCGCACGCTGTTGCGCGGCCGGCAAAGTGCGGTCCCGGAACATCACGATGGAACGCGCGCGTTGCGGATGCTGCAGCAGCAACGCAGGGAAAATCCACGTATCGCTGTCCCAGAACACATGGCCGACATAACCGGTGGTCAAGGCGCATGCGCCGACGCCCCATGTCACATCCGGCGGTGCATTGGCGAGCAGGTAGTAAAGATCGGAATGGACGGCGAGTTGTGCATGAGGATCGCCGTCGATGCGAATGTCCGACTGCCACAACTTCGCCCACGCCATGCGATGGGCCTCGAGCAGCGAGTCGAACCCGCGTTCGCGTGCCGATTCGGCCAGCGCAAGGTCGGCCTTGCCGTCGCCACCCCAGCCTTCGCGCGACACCGCGACATACTTGGTGAAGACATACGTCTTGCCTTTCTCCACTTTGACGCGCAGGTCCAGTGACAAACGATAGTCGCTGCGATCCAGTTTCGTCTCGACCGGCCGGACGCCTTGCGGCAATTGCACGGCCACGGCCTCGCCCATTCGTTTGCCGTTCGTCGCCTGTCCGTCCAGTCGCAGCGTCAAATTCGATGTGTCGCCTTTGGCGTCCAACACGTGTGTATCGCCGTGATACCAGATGGCCGCGCGATCGGGCGTGGCCGGCGGCGACGGGTTCAAGGAAAGGCCATGGGCTTCGAGCGCCTGCCGGAACCGGTCTCCGGTCAGCCCGGTATCGCCCGGCAATTTCGCCAGCGGCAGGCGGGGCTGGGACGGCGCCCACAACACCAGCGGGAATGACAACTCGACGGTACCCGTGAACTCCGGCGTGATGGTGAAACGGACGGCGGCCAGATGCGGCGAGGCCTCGCTGACAAAGCTGACCACTTCGACGCCTGTCGCCTTGTCCTGATCGACGTAGCGGTAACGCGTCGTCAGCGTGGCATCGTGCAGGTTCAGAATCTGCTGGTAATCCTGGAATATCGACGCGTCCAGCGGCGCCAGATCCAGCCACGCGCCGGACGAAGACATGCGATAGTCGATGCCGCTCCAGCCGGGAATCGCGGCGGGTCGCGCGATGTCGTCCTGGCCGTAGTCCATGAACGCGATGAGGTACGAGAGGTTGCTCTCGGTGCCGCGCGGCGAGGTGAACGTCGAAACATACCCATTGGCCAGTTGGCCCGGAAAGTAGGTTTCGAAATTCTTCGCGGTCGCGGTGAGCAAGAAACCCGGATCCGTGGCGGCTTTGGTGGCGGGCGCAAAGCAGGCGAGCGACAGCAGGATCAAAAAAACGGAGTGCCAGCGGGTGGGTTTCGGGATCATCCGGGTACGACGTGCCGGCAAATCCAGCCTTGCATGAAGCTGGCGGGACACGGCGTCAGAGCTCCTTGCGGGCCAATTCGGTTTTGCCGTCCGCGCCGCGGCCGATCGTGATGTCGTAGTGCTTGCCGCGGAAGGTGATGTCCTTCAACGTCACTGATTTCCAATCCGGTGGCAGGATCGGCGCGTATTCCGCATCGAGGCCCTTGTCGTCGATGCGCAGGCCGCTCAGGCCGTACATGAAGTTCTGCACGAAGCCCGCCGAGGTCGCCAGCAGGTAACCCGCGTTGTTGGTGGCGGTTTCGGTGCGCACGTTGAACGGCGGCTGCAGGAAGCCCTCGAGATTGCGGTGGATCCAATAACCCACGGCCTTGGCGTTGCCGACCTCGGCGGCGCCGACGGTGATCATCACCATCATCATCTCGTTGGGATTGTCGCCGTGGGTCTTGAGCGCCTGCAACTGGAAATCGAAATCGTTGCGCCGCACCTCGGGCGACATCGGCATGTCGAGATTGGGATACATCAGGAAGATCAACGACGAGCCCCACCACGTCACCTTGTCGTGCGGCACCGACGGGTCGAAGTCGTAGTGGCGCTGCGCCTTCTCGTCGAACGGGATGTACATCTTGTCCGCGATTTCGGTCCACGCGGGATCCGCCTGCGCGCCGACCAGCGCGGCGGCCTTGGTCGCGATCCGGAGCGCCTTGGCCGCGGCGGCATTGGTGAACGTGTCATTCAGCACGTCGTTGTAGGCTTCGTCGGTCGAGGTGACGTGCGCGATCTCGTAACGGTCCTTCGCCGTGTTGTACGTCACGCGGCTTTTCCAGAACGTGGCAATGCCTTCGATCACGGGCCAGCCGTACTGCTTCAGCCACGCGCGATCACCCGTCGCGAGGTAGTACTGCCACTGCGCGATCGCGATGTCCGCGTTGACGTGGACCTCGCGATACACCTCGTAGGCGAAATGCGGCGTGACGTCGATGCCTTTCTGTGGGTCCGATTCCCACGGATACATCAGGCCCTTCACGCCATACTGCGCGGCGCGCTCGCGCGCGCCCTGCATGGTGCGGTGCCGGAACATCACGATCGACTTCGCGCGTTCGGGATGCAGCAACAACAGTGCGGGGAATACCCACGAGTCGGCATCCCAGAATACGTGGCCGGCATAGTTCGGGGTCAGCGCGCAGGCGCCCACCGACCAGGCGGTCCCAACCGTGGTGTTGGAAAGCAGGTAGTAAAGATCCGAGTGCAGTGCGCGCTGCACCGGTTCATCATGATCGACCACAATGTCGGCTTTCCACAGATCGTGCCAGGCGGCGACGTGGCGCGCGAGCAGTTTGTCGAAGCCGGTCGCGCGCGCCTTCACGGCAAGCGCAAGATCGGCCCTGGCATCGCCACCCCAGTCCTGCCGCGACGCCGCGATGTATTTGGTGAACGTGTAGGTTTTGCCCTTGCGCACCTCGGCGGCCACCTCGAGTGACAGCACGTCGGAAATCTTCAGCAGCTTCACGCTGTCGAGCTTCAGGCCGCGCGGCAATTCGATCGCAGCGGCTTCGGCCATCTTCAAGCCGTTCACCGCCTGGCCGTCCAGCCACAGCGTCAGTTGCTTGGTGTCGCCGCCATCGCTGACGATGCGCGTGGTGCCCGGATACCAGACCGCCGCGCGATCCGGCGTCGGTACGGGCTTGTCGTTGAGGTTCTGCCCGCTGGCGATCACCGCATCGATCATCTGGTCGCCCGTCATGCTTCCGATCGGAAACCGCGGCTGATGACCCGACCACAATCGGAAAGGAAACCGCAGTTGCACCTTGCCGTCGAACTGCGGGGTGATCGAAATGCGCGTGCCCGCGAGATGGTGATCGGCCTGGCTGACGAAGGTTTCCACCTCCACGTCAGTCGCCTTGCCTGCATACGTGAAGCGGTAGCGCGTGACGAGCGTACCGTCGTGCATGTTCAACGTTTGCGAATAGTCGGCGAAGATCTGCGGATCGAGGCGCGTTGAATTCATCCAGCCGATGCCGGGGTTGTAGTCGACCTCGCTCCACCCCGGAATCGCGGCGGGTCGTGAGATGTCGTCTTCCGTGTAATCCATGAACGCGACCATGTAGGCCCGGTCGGGCTCGGTGCCCCGCACCGAGGTCATGGTCGAGAAGTAGCCGTTGGCCAGGTAGGACGGAAAGTACGAACCGAAATTCCTGGCTGTTGCAGTCAAGAGGAAACTCGGATCGGTGCCGGCTTGGGCGAGCGCCTGCGCGAAGGGCGCAAGCGCAAGCATGCAGAGAAGCAGGAAGGTGCGGAATTTCATCGCAATGCTCCGAACAATCGTTTCCGGCGCGAGCGGCACGCAGTTGCGACGGCAACGCGTGCGTGAAGACGGGGATCCGTCACGCTTCGTCCTTTCCATTGCAATCTGCGCCGCGACCCGGATCGGCGGCAAGCGCGGATCCGGGTCACCATGGCGGGTTTCAGAAGCGGTACTTCGCCTGGAAAGTCACCTCACGTCCCATGAGGGGACGCGCCATCAGCACCCCGCCGATGCCGGCACTGGAGCCGGTTATGCGCGCGTTGCCTTCGGTCAGGCCGATCGCATTGGTCAGGTTGGTGCCCTGCAGACGGAACTGCCAATCGGGACCGACGTCGGCCACCAGCCCCGCGCCGAGCGTGTGGAACGTGCCGAGCGGCTGCAACCCGGTCTGGTCTTCGTAGCGCTGGCCGGCGTGCTCCCAGGTCAGGAAGCCGGTGAGGCTGCCCCAACTGGTCGGCAGCGTATAGCTGGGCATGAACAGGTAACGAACCTTGGGCTGGCGCTGTATCGGTGCGCCATTGAAGCTGACGCAAAAGGTGTTGCCGTTGACGTCGGTGATGGGCGAGCAGGCGTTGTGATGCGTGTAGTGCCCGTCCATGTAATCGGCGATCAGCTTCAGGTGCAGGTTCTCGATGGGCGACCAGGTTCCGTTGAAGTCGAGGCCGTGGGTGTTGGCACCGTAGTTGGAGATCGCGCTGATCGGCACGCCGCTGGTGGTCGTTTCCTGGTACTGCAGGCCCGTGAACAGGCGGTGGTAGATGCTGACGTCCACGAACAGGGTAGGGGAACCGTACTTGAAACCGGCTTCCAGGTTCTTGATCTTCTGCATCGGCGCGAAATTGCCGTTGGCGCCGCGGATGCCGTTGTCGAAATCGTCGAAATGGCCGCCGGTGTTGGCGCGCACATAGGCGCTCATGTGATCGTTGAACTCATAGTTCGCGCCGGCCGTGAACGACGGATGGGTCTTGTCGTAGTGCTCCATGTCCCAGGTGCCGTTGCACACCGGCGTCGCATTGTCGTAAAGCGTATTCGGATTGCCATCCAGATCGACGGGCGAACGGTTGCAGGTGCGCTGACGGACATCCATGTTCTCGACGCGGCCGCCGGCCTGCAACAGCCACGGGCCGATCGTCCACGAATCCGACAGGTAAAACGCCTTGTTGGTGGCGGTGCCGGCCTCGACGATGTTGTAGTTGCCGCCGAAGTCCACGAAGCCCTGCGGGTTGGCGACCACATAGGTCTGGCCGCCCTCGGTGTAGGTCAGGCCGATTGGCTTGGTGTTGGGCTGGTTGAGCATCAGTTCCTGGTTGCCCAGCGACCAGTTGTCGTGGTCGGTGTAGCGCGCCAGATAGACGCCCGCGGTGATCGTGTTGCCGTCGAAGATTTCCTTGCTGATCCGCAGGTCGTTGTTGAGGCTCTTCAGGCGCTTCTGGATGAACCACCAGCCCTGGCGAATCATGCTCTGGTCCAGGGGCACCACCGTACCGTCGGGCAATGTAGCCGTCACGGCGCGACTGGCAGGGTAACCAAGGGTGTCGCTGTCGACAGGTTTGTTGTTGGCATCGCAATACCCCGCGGGTTCGGGAATATTGCAACCGTAGACGTAATAGCCCAGCGGTTTCGGGTTGGGGCCGGAGAACAAGGCGTTGGTCGGCAGGTCGCCACCAAAGTACAGGAAGTTGTCCGAGATTGTCCAACTGCCCAGCGTGGTATCGAAACTGCCGCCGAAGTAGTTCAGGTTGCCTCCGCGGCCATTGGCAAGGTTCGCGTTTTGGAGATAACCCAATGGATTCGGCACCTGCACGTTCTGGATCGCGCGGCTGTAGTAGGTGCCGGTCGAAGGATCGAATCCCGGGTAGCCGGAGAACTTGTCGCCCGAGCCCTGGATCATCGGGATGGGCGTGATGAACTGGTTCTTGTCGTTCAACTTGCGCGCCCACAGCATGAACGAGCCGTTGTCCCAATCGTGGGTCAACGTGGCGGTCAACTGGCCGCCCTTGTCCGACTTGAACTGTGGATCGCGCACGCCGTCGGACGTGCGATAGAAGCCGCCGATGCTGGCATACCAGCCGTCGGCGAGCTTGAAACCGTAGAAGCCGTCGACGCGCCACAGGCCCTCGTCGCCGTAGGTAAGTCCGATGTCGCCGGACGGCGTTGCAGTGCCCTGGCGCAGGATGAAGTTGGCGGTCGCGCCCATCTGGCCGGGTCCGAATACCGCACCCGGACCGCCCTGCACGATTTCGACGCGCTGGATGGTGTCGTCCAGCCTGAACAATGAACTCGAGTCCATGAACGACAGCGAGGACATGCCGTAGATCGGCGAACCGTTGATCATGTTGGTGAAGAAAGGCGCGTCGCCGCCGCCCGGGAAGCCCGCGATCTCGATGTTGGCGCCGGTCTGGCCGCCGGTGGATTCCGGCCAGATGCCCGGGGAAATCTTCAAGAGGTCGGCCACGCTGACCGGATTGGCCTGCTGGATCTCCTCCCGGTTCGCCGTGACGATGCTGTAGCTTGCATCGATCTTCTTGACGCCAAGCGCAGTAGCTGTCACGACGATGGTCTGCAGGGTCTGGGTCTTGGATTGCGATGCCTGTTGCCGCTGGTTGGCCGGCGGTGTCTGTGGCGCCGCGTTGCTGGTGGCGGCTTGGCCATTGGCAGCGCCGGTAGCGGAACTGGTGTTGCCTGCCCAGGCAGCGGGAGACAATGCTGCGATGATGGCGCTCGTCAGTGCGAGCCTGATCAGTTTGCGGTTCTGCTTCATGACTCATCTCCAGCGATGGGAAAGGTTTGTGGCATCTCGCAGGCCGTTGAGGACGCACCTTTTCTTATGTTCTTCTGCCGCCATGGCGATTCGCGCGGCGTCGGCTCGCGCGAATCACCCCCGGACGGGTTCAACCAGAACTCCTCTCGACCTGTCCGTCTGGGGTAACGCTCACCACACAGCGTCCTTCGCGCGAGCGGCGTCTCCCCGATGAGCTGCCCGCCTGCGGTTGCGTGAACCCGGGAACGGAAACAGCAGCTGCGCTCATACCGATCATTCCCCTTGACACGCTTGGCGCAGTCTGCGCCCGTAAAGACAGCGCTGTCAATTTGCGGTGCATCACTCCGGGAAAGGTTTGGGGCGTCCATGCCAAGCTGCTTCAGGCCTGAAAAATCGAGTGCAAGAGCAGCGTGTAGCGGCCCCGGCATGTTGCGCCGCAACACCACCAGTACGAGGAATGCGAGCTGTTGCCAAATCCGCAAGCTGTGCGACACTGTGGCGCGACGCTTGAATGACAGCGCTGTCACGAGCCAAAGGAGTGTCGGTGGTCGGATCGGCAACACTCGACGACGTCGCCCGGCGTGCCGGCGTTTCCGCGAAGACGGTATCGCGCGTGGTCAACGGCGAACGCGCGGTGCGCGACGACACCCGCCAGCGTGTGTTGCGCGCGATCGAGGCACTCGACTATCGCCCCAATATGCTCGCGCGCGGCTTGAGCGGTTCGCACGCGTACACGATCGGGTTGGTGTACGACAATCCCAACGCCTACTACATCATCGCAATGCAACAGGGTGCGCTCGCCGCATGCGATGACCTGAACTTCGGCCTGCAGATGCGCCCGTGCAATTCCAAAACCACCGGGCTTGCCGAAGACCTGCGCGACTTCGTGCACCGCTCGCGTCTCTCGGGGTTGGTGTTGACCACACCGGTGTCGGAGCGCACTGCGTCCCTGACAAGGCTGGCCAGTTTCCATATCCCGTTTGTCCGGATCATTTCGGCCGCGCGCGATCCTCGCGATGCGTTTGCATGCGTCTACGTCGATGATCGCGACGCCGCGTACGCCATTACGACCCACCTTCTCCAACTCGGCCACGTACGGATCGGGTTCCTGCGCGGCGGCAAGCATCACCACGCGAGCGCCGAACGCCTCAAAGGTTACAAAGATGCCCTGCGGGACTACGGCGTTCCATTGCGCGATGAGTTGATGATTGAAGGTGATTATGTATTCGACGATGGGTTTCGCGGCGCGCGCCGCCTGCTCGATCTGGCCGAACCGCCCACCGCCATCTTCGGGTGCAACGATGAGATCGCCGCCGGCGCGCTGGCCGCTGCGCAATCGACCGGTTTGCACGTGCCTTACGACGTCTCGATCGCCGGATTCGAGGACAGCCCGTTTTCACGCCATTCATGGCCGCCGCTCACCACGGCGCGACAGCGCGCCGACATCATCGTCGAGCGCGCCACCCGCATGCTGATTGCGCGGATCAGGGGAGAGGATGTCGACAACGAAGGCTTCAATCCCGAGCTGGTGGTCCGTGGCTCGACCGCGCCACCGCGGCCCAAGTCGCGGCAGCGCAAGCGTCGGTAACCCATCGCATGCAACGCATCGATCAAGTCCCTGCGATCAAGCGTCGACGCGGTCCGGAACGGAAGGGAATACCATGAGCCTCCGGTTGTTTCGGTGTGCATCATCCGCATCTCGGCTTGCGCCATCCGACCGTCACTGATGCCGACACGAACGAGGAGAAATCCGCAATGAAAATTCGTTCGCCATTCATCACCTTCGTCTTCACCGGTTTTTTTGCAACCGCCGTCTGCGCGGCCACGCCAGGTCCCGCCAGGACACGCAGCTACATCGACCACGCGTGGAGCACCCTCACGCGTTCGGTGAACGAGTGCCGAGCGCTGGTCGATCCCAAGGTGCCATCGCACTCGGTGATCTACCTGCCCGCGCAGGTGGCGGCGCCCGCATCGCTCACGCAAAGCGCCAAGCGTTGCGGCGTGCGAATCGAGAATCTGCCCGCGCCGATCAAGCAACTCGGCGATCTCAATCCCACCACGCTGCCCACCCAAGGTTTGCTTTACGTGCCGTATCCCTACGTGGTGCCGGGCGGTTTCTTCAACGAGATGTACGGCTGGGACAGTTACTTCATCGTGCTGGGACTGGTGGCCGATGATCACCAGAAGCTCGCGCTGGACATGACCAACAACGCCTTGTACGAGGTCGAGCACTACGGTGGTGTGCTCAACGCCAACCGCACCTATTACCTCACGCGTTCACAGCCGCCGCTGCTGAGCGCCATGATGACCGCGGTGCTGGATGACCCGGCCAGCTTCAAGGATGCCGCGTCGAAGCGCGCGTGGCTGGAACGCGCCTATCCACTGGCCGTGCGCAATCATGACATCTGGACGCGCAAACAGCACCTCGCGGGCGACACCGGGCTCTCGCGCTATTTCGATTTCGGCCACGGCCCGGTCATCGAGATGCCGGACAGCGATTACTACGTCGGCGTGATCCGCTGGCTGCTTGCGCATCCCTCGCAAAACCCGGGCTATCTCATCAAGGCACCGCAACATCCGGACAAGGCGCAAGCCGAATCGCTGAAGGCCGCCAGTTGCGATGTCACGAAGTCGAAAATCTGCGCGGGCGACTGGCTGGACGGGTATCGCCTCACCGCCGACTACTACCTCGGTGACCGCGCGATGCGCGAATCCGGATTCGACACCGATTTCCACTTCGGGCCCTGGGGCGGTTCCACCCATCATTACGCGGGCGTCGGGCTGAACAGCCTGCTGTATCGCTACGAACGCGACCTCGAGGACTTCGCGAAGCAGCTCGGCAAGACCGCCGATGCCGAACGCTGGGCCCGCGTCGCCGGCGCGCGCCGCGACGCGATCAACAAATACCTGTGGCACGCCGACCAGGGCCGCTACATGGATTACGACTTCGTGGCGGGCAAGGTTTCGACCGATCCGTACCTGACGATGTTCTATCCGCTGTGGGCGGGCGCCGCGTCGAAGCAGCAGGCGGCCGAGCTGGTCAAACAGCTCAAGTTGTTCGAGCACAAGGGTGGCCTTGCGATGAGCACCCGCGACACCGGCGCGCAATGGGACGCGCCGTTCGGCTGGGCGCCCACGAACTGGATCGCGGTGAAGGGGTTGCAGGATTACGGCTTCCGCGCCGACGCGCGGCGCGTCTCGTGTGAATTCACCGGCACCGTCGATCGCAGCCTCGCGAAAGACGGGACGATTCGCGAAAAGTACAACATGGTCCTCGGCAACGCCGACGTGAAGATCACCGCGGGCTACAAGACCAACGTGATCGGTTTCGGCTGGACCAATGGCGTGTATCTGCAAATGCGCCACCTCATCGAAGCCGATGGCGGCTGTGAAATGGCGCCGGCCAGGCAGGCGGCCGGCGCAGCGCGTTAGGCCATCATCGGCGACGGGCATCGCATTTCGCATCGCGAACCTCGTGGCGAACGTGCTCATCCGGGTCGGCTGATCACGGTCAGCCCCGGTGCGCCGGCCGTCTCACGTGCCCGGCTCGGCTGTTGTACCCTGATGTTCACGTGATCGCACGGACCGTCAGGAGGATGTTGTCATGGCTGTCATCGTTGAACGGACACGGTGGGCGTTCCATCCCCTCAACGCGGTGTTCCTGGCCGGGGCCGTTGCGCTGTTCCTCGGCGCGTTGCTGAGCGACATCACCTACTTCCGCACCTACGAGATCCAGTGGAACAACTTCTCGTCGTGGTTGCTCGCCGGTGGCCTGGTCGTTGGCGCGTTCGCGTTTCTCGCGGCGGTCGTCGAGTTGTTCCGCAACCGCTGGCGCAAGTCGCGCGCATGGATTTATGCCCTGTTGCTGCTGGCGACCTGGATACTGGGCTTCATCGATGCACTGGTACACGCGCGTGATGCATTTGCGACCATGCCTGCGGGCCTCGTGCTGTCGGTGATCGTGGTGGTGCTGGCCTGCGTCGCGCTGTGGATCGCCGTCGCCGGGATGCGCGCGGGAGGTGTGTCATGAATCGCCTGAACTTGGTGGCTGCCGTCGCACTCGCGTCCATGCTCGCGGGTTGCGGAGGCGGCGATGCAGCCCCGGAACAATACGGCGCCAATCCGCAACTTCCGGCGCAGCAGCGCGGCTTGCTGCCCGACATGGTCATCGCCAGGCCGGCGGCTTGGGGCGACCGGTTGCCGACGGTTCCGCAGGGCTACACGATCAAGGCGATCGCCACCGACCTTCGCATCCCGCGCCAGACTTTGGTGTTGCCCAACGGCGACATCCTCGTCGCGGAAGGCCGCGGCGGCAACGCATCGAAGCTGAAGCCGAAGGATGTGATCGCCGGCTACATCAAGGCCAAGGGCACGAGTCCGGTCAAGGGCGGCAACCGCCTGACCTTGCTGCGCGACGCAAATGGCGACGGCACCTACGAGATGAAAACCGTGTTCGCCGATGGCCTCAACGCGCCGTACGGGCTTGCGCTGGTTGGCGACACGCTGTACGTGGCCGACCAGGATGCGCTGGTGAAATTCCACTACAGCGTCGGACAGACCCATGCGGACGGGCCGCCGGTCACGGTCACCGACCTGCCGTCTGCGATCAACCACCACTGGACCAAGGCGCTCGCCGCCAGCGCGGATGGTCGCTATCTCTACGTCGGCATCGGTTCGAACAGCAACATCACCGAGCGGGGCATGACCGCCGAAGTCGAGCGCGCGAGGATCTGGCAGGTGGACGCGCAGACCGGGATGCATCGGCCCTACGCCACCGGTGTCCGCAACCCCACCGCGCTCGCGGTCCAGCCCGGGACGGGCGCGCTGTGGGCGGTGGTGAACGAACGCGACGAACTCGGCCCCGACCTGGTACCCGACTATCTCAGTTCGATTCGCGAGGGCGGGTTCTACGGGTGGCCCTGGAGCTATTGGGGCCGGCACGTCGATCCGCGCGCGCAGCCGCAGAATCCGGAAAAGGTCGCATCGGCAATCGTCCCCGACTACAGCCTCGGTTCGCACGTCGCCGCGCTCGGCGTCGCGTTCTCGTCGCCTGCGATGGGCGCGAAGTTCGCGGATGGCGTATTCGTCGGCGAGCACGGCAGTTGGAACCGCTCCAATCCGGTTGGCTACAAAGTGGTGTTCGTGCCGTTCCGCGATGGCCATCCGGCCGGCAATCCGATCGATTTCGTCACCGGCTTCCGCGGCGGTGACGGCCTGACCCGCGGCCGCCCGGTCGGCGTGACCGTCGACCCGCGCGGTGCGCTGATTGTCGCCGATGACCTGTCGAACACGATCTGGCGGGTGACGCCAGGCGCGGCTTCCGCAGCAATGAAGCCGGCGGCGCCGGTCCCATCCGGAGCGATGTCGGCCGGTTCCGTGGGCAACGCGGAAAGGTAGAGCCGGGCCGCAAAGCCCCGTTTCGGAGAAACGCCGGGGAGAGGCCGAACGTCTACCGCAACGTCAGAAAATCGGGGCTTACCGCCATCCGCACCGCGTCCAGGCGTGGGCGGGCCTTGGCCAATGCCGCCAAGGTCGCGGCGCGGGCCGTTTCCGCGCTCGCGATTTCTTCCGCGGTAACCGAAGCGTTGATCGCGGCCAGCGCGTGCAGGCGCTGCACGCGTGCGTCGAGCGCCGCGTGTGCCTGCGCCACGGCCGCGCCGGTGATGTCGAGCGCGCGCTCGGCGGCCAATGCATCGGCCTTCTCGAGCATCGGCGGCACCAGTTGCGCGAGATAGCGGCGGTAACGCGAGATGTCCAGCGCGCGTTCGCGTGCGCGCGACAGCGAAGATGCCGAGGGCACGTAATCATTGCGCGCGGCAAGCCGCGAATCGACGCACACCGCGAGTGGCGTGGGCGGCAGGTGCCGCGGGATGTCGAGTTTCACGTTCGCGACGCATTCGACCACGTACACGGCTTCGAGCACCACGCTGCGCGCGGGCAGGGCAGGGTCGACCAGGAATGCAGCGTTGCCGAATTCCCCGGTCAGCAGCAGATCGAAACCGCCCGCGACCAGCGGATGGTCCATGCGCAGCAGGTCGAGTTCCTCGCGCGCGAGCGCCAGCGCCCGATTGAAGGTGACGCGGCGAGGACCATCACCGAAGCCGGCCAGCGCGTCGGTGGAAAGGAATTCCGGATCCAGCAGGACGCTGCCATCGCCGAGGTCTTCGGCATGGACGCCGAATGGCTCGAAGCATTCCTGCATCAATACATGGGTGGCTTCGTCGCCATCGGCGTCGCGCATCGCGGCCAGCAGCGCCGCGCCGCCTGCGTGTTGCGCGGCCAGCTCCAGCAGGCGGTCGCGCCCGGCGCGAATCGCTTCCGACAGTTCCGTGTGTGCGCTCGCGGTCGCGGCGATCAACTCATCGAGTTCGGGATCATCCGCTTCGTCCGTTGCGGCATGCGCGCGCGCAACGCGCACGACATCCGCGCCGAACCTGCGCAGCAGTTCGCGGCCGTCGGCCGGACACTCGCGCAACACGCGGGTGCCGTCGGCGTGCCAGCGCAGCAGCACTTCCTGCGCGCTGCCCGGAATCGACGGCACGTGCAGGACGATCGGGTGCCGCTGGCCGATGCGATCGAGCCGTCCGATGCGTTGTTCGATCAGGTCGGGGTCGAGTGGCAAGTCCCACAGCAACAGCCGGTGCGCGAACTGGAAGTTGCGGCCCTCCGAACCGATTTCCGAACACAGCAGCAGGCGCGCGCCTTCGGGTTGCGCAAACCATGCGGCTGCGCGATCGCGCTGCAGCAGCGTCATGTCGGAGTGGAAACTGGCGATGGGTGCACCGGTGCGTGTGCGCAGCGCGGCGTCGATGGCCTCGACCTTCGCACGGCTGGTGGCGATCAGCAGGAACTTGTCGTCGCGGTGCGTGTCGAGCAGCCGCACCAGCCACGCAATCCGCGGATCGGCGTCGTAGTCGAACGCGCGCGGCGCGGCGCCATGCATGTCGTCCTCGAACTCAGCGAGCAGGCGCGCGTGTTCGGATTCGTCGGTTTCGGAACCGATGTCTTCTGTGGCAAGCACGCGTTCGGGGAAACCGCCCACCGCGGCGCGTCGATTGCGGTACATCACGCGCCCGGTGCCATGGCGGTCGATCAGCGCCGCGAGCAACGCCCCGGCGTGGGCGGGATACGCGGCAACCAAGGCGCGCAGCGCGGGATCATGGGGAAATCGCGCGCACAGTTCTTCGCGTGCGCGCGCATCGAGCGGTGCCGCCTTGGCGACGTATTCCGCGATCGGCGAAAGCCTGGCGTAGTCTTCGGCTTCCGCGAGATAACGATCGAGATCATTGAAGCGCGCCGGGTCCAGCAGGCGCAGGCGTGCGAAGTGCGCGCGGCGGCCGAGCTGTTCGGGCGTGGCGGTCAGCAACACCACGCTGGGTGTCGTCGTGGCCAGCGACTCGACCGCGAGGTATTCGGCGCCGGGCGCTTCGGGCGTCCATTCCAGATGATGCGCTTCGTCCACGACCAGCATGTCCCAGCCCGCGGCCAGCGCCTGTTGGTGCCGCGTGCTTTCACGGGTCAGCCACGCGAGCGAAACCACCGCGAGCTGATCGTCGAGGAACGGGTTGTGTCCGGGGTCGGCCGCTTCGGTTGCGGTGCAACGTTCTTCATCGATGATTGCGAAGGCAAGCTGGAAGCGCCGGCGCATTTCGACGAACCACTGCACCAGCAATGCCTCGGGCAGCACGATCAGCACGCGCGTGGCGCGGCCGGTGGCCAGCATGCGCGCGATCAGCATGCCGGCCTCGATGGTCTTGCCGAGGCCCGCTTCATCCGCAAGCAGTGCGCGCGGGTGCTCGCGTTCCATGCAGGCAGCGACGACGCCGAGCTGGTGCGGCAGCAAGTCGATGCGTGCGGAAAGGATGCCCCACGCCGCGGAACGGCGCGCCGCCGCGCGTGCCAGCAGCGCCCGCTTGCGCAGTTCGTACAGGTGCGGCTTGTCCACACGTGCGGACATCAGGCGCGCATCGGCCTGCGACAGTGATTGCTCGTCGTCGAGCTGGCCTTCGCCGAGCTCGCGCTTTTCCCCGGAATACACCAGCAGGCCATCGCGCAGGTCGATGCGTTCGACCACGAACGAAATGCCGCGCCCCGCGATGCGCTGGCCGACGCGGAAACTCGCGCGAGCGAGCGGAGCGCCGAGCGCCGAGTAATTGCGAACCACGCCGGACTTGGCGAACAGCACCTGCAGGGCGCGTTCGTCGCAACGCAGAACCGTTCCCAAGCCGAGTTCGGGTTCCGCCTCGGAAACCCAGCGTTGGCCAGGGATATAGTTCATCGCAGCTTTGCCGTTGGTGAAAGCTGCGTATTATTGCGCGTCACACCGTCGCGTGCCGAGCAGCGAACGCTTCCTTACGCGAAATATGATTTGCTCGTCATTCCGCAATACTCGCGCATCCATGGCGCTCGCGCTACGCGCCGCCGCAGCCTGCCCCGGACCTGATCCGGGGGCGTTCGCGTTTGCAATCCTGCAAACGCAGTCCGGCTTTCGCCGGAATGGCGGCAAAACGGTTTGGCCGAACCGCCCCTATGTTTCGGACCACTGCCGCAGCAGGTTGTGATACACGCCGGTCAACTGCTTGACGGCCGCGGCGTCGGCGCCGCTTCCGGTGAGTTGCCGGATGGCGGTGTCGAGTTGCAGCAGGGTGCGGCGCTGCGCGTCGTCGCGCACCAGGCTCTGGATCCAGAAGAACGCAGCCATGCGCGCGCCGCGCGTCACCGGTTCCACGCGATGCAGGCTCGATGCCGGATACACGATCGCGTCGCCCGCGGGCAACTTGACCTCGTGCTCGCCGTAGGTGTCATCGACGATCAATTGGCCGCCATCATAACTTTCGGGATCGGCAAGAAACACCGTGCAGGCGACGTCGCTGCGCAACTGGCTGCCGTCGGCCAGCGCCATCACGGCGCCGTCGATGTGGGCACCGTAAGTGCCGCCAGCGGTGTAGCGATTGAAGCGCGGCGGCAGGATTTTTACCGGCAGCGTGGCGGCGTGGAATTCTGGATGGCGCGCGCACGCGGCCAACACTTCGCGGCCAAGTTCCGCCCGTAGCGGCGACGTATCCGGCAGCTGCTGGTTGCGCTTGACCAATGCGCCCTGCGGACCAACGGTTTCGCGGCCGTCGATCCAGTCGGCACCGTCCAGCTTTGCGCGCATGCGCGCGACCGTCGCGGCGTCCAGCACGTTTTCGATGTGCAGCAGCATGG
>Ga0207702_10001135_pt1 | contig 27217 bp, 23 predicted proteins | sample KBSCornC62_FD_184302 | JGI IMG/M metagenome (GOLD analysis project Ga0207702, IMG submission 184302) | Corn rhizosphere microbial communities from Kellogg Biological Station, Michigan, USA - KBS Corn C6-2 (SPAdes) (version 2) | ecosystem: Host-associated > Plants > Roots > Rhizosphere > Soil ...
ACCTACCGTCTGCCCCTCCGCGGTTAGTCCCCATCGTCTAGCCCGGTTAGGACACCACCCTTTCACGGTGAGAACCGGGGTTCGAATCCCCGTGGGGACGCCAGCAGCTAACCTGCTGATGCAAGGCTGCTAGAAAACAGAGGGATTAGATATTTCCCGCTAGTTACAATGCAGGTTACAATAAGGCCGGTGAGATCGCTCACTATCGTAGAGGCTAAACGTTGCAGTCGCCCGACGCTTTATGTTGGTCATAGGCAGTCTACGTGCCGCAGAATGGGCGCGGCGCAACGGTAGCGAGCAATTCAAACGGCTTGCAGCCCCAGAGTGCGTTGCTGGCAACACCGGGGAAGAGTTTCAAGGCCCACTGAAATACCGGCTCTGCCTGTTCCAGCAGACATCGTTTTGGGGCGCGAGTCTCTTGAGAACCATGTTATTTAAGTTTTTCTCGCGTTTGAAATTGGTATGACCGTATTCAAATGATGAAAGTGCGAAAACGAGCATCAAAATCTTGTCATGGTGGCGCTAGAGCTGGTTCTGGAAGACCTTCGGGCAGAACTAAGGTAAAAGTATCAGTATCTATCGACCGAGGTGTTTTGGCAGAGGCGACCCGCAAATGGCGCGCCCCATTTTCTAACTTGGTTGAATTGCTGCTCGACCGTTACGTGGGTAACATGGTTTAATTGAAGGAGCATGGGTTCATGACGATTAACCTACAACCCGAACTGCTGCGGTGGGCTCGTTTACGGGCAGGCTTCGACGAGTCAACACTCGCCAAAAAGGTAGGAACGACCTCTGACCGCGTCAACCAGTGGGAGACTACTGGGGCGATTCGTATGACTCAGGTCGAGAAGCTCGCCCATTCTACGCACACCCCCCTTGGATTTTTGTTTTTGGAAAAACCGCCTCAGGACACCTTGCCAATTCAAGACCTGCGAACGGTACGAGACGAACCCGTTAAACAGCCAAGCCCAGATCTTTTAGAGACTATCCAAATTATGCAGTTGCGCCAAATTTGGATGCGCGAGTTTCTCATAGCTGAAGGCGAAAAGCCTCTCGAATTTGTAGGAAGTGCAACGCTTGAGAGTTCTCCTGAAGTAGTTGCAAAAATGATTCGCGGCGCACTCGGGCTGTCGGGTGAATGGGCGCGCTTTGTCTCCACCTGGAATGAAGCCTTAGTTCATCTGCGAGAGAAAATTGACGAGATCGGTGTCTTAATCGTGATAAATGGAGTCGTTGGAAATAACACTCACCGCGCTCTAAAAACTTCAGAGTTTCGCGGCTTTGCACTATGCGACGATTATGCTCCGTTAATCTTTATTAATGGAACGGATGCAAAGTCTGCGCAGATGTTTACTATCGTTCATGAATTGGCGCACGTTTGGATCAAACAGGATGGCGTTTCTAATTTAATAAAACTCCAAGCGCCAACCAATGATGTAGAGAAATACTGCAATTCCGTAGCCGCTGAATTTCTTGTTCCGTCTTCGGAACTGCGCGCTTCGTGGGGAATGGCTCAAAGCCAAGAAGAGCCATACAATTGGCTCGCGAGACGCTTCAAGGTAAGCCCGATCGTCGCTGCGCGACGTGCCAGTGACTTAGGACTAATCGCGGAAGCGGAGTTCTTTAGCTTTTACGAGCACTATATATCTCAAGAGAATCACGCTCGTGAGACGCGTTCATCTGGCGGAGATTTTTGGAACACGCAGAATGTCAGAGTTGGTTATCGTTTTGGCAGCGCTGTCGTTCGCGCCGCCAAAGAAGGTAAGCTGCTGTTTCGAGATGCGTACCGATTAACTGGCTTGCACGGTTCTACCTTCGATCAGTACGCGCTAAATCTAGGTTACCAGCTTTAATGGCTTCAACTCCTCCATCAGTGTATGTTTTGGATACGAATGTCTTCGTTGAGGCGCATAAACGTTACTACGCCTTCCCTCTGTGCCCCGGATATTGGCAGTGCCTGCCCTACTATTTTACTGCTGGTCGTATTCTCAGTATAGACAAAGTTAGAGCGGAGATCCTTCCCGGAGATGCGCTTCACGAGTGGGTAGCGAACACGTGTCCGTCTGGCCTCTTCGACTCGACGTCAACGGTCCAAATCGCCGCGGAGTTCGCAAAGATTATGGCTTGGGCAAATGCGAACACACAATTCACACCAACTGCGCGAGCTGTTTTCGCAGCCGCGGCTGACGGTTGGTTGGTCGCTTACGCTAAAGTTAAAAATTGCGTCGTCGTGACCCACGAAGAATTCGCTCCGCAGGCGAAAGCACGAATCATGCTCCCAAATGTTTGTAGACAAATGGGCGTTGGCTACCTTGATACTTTCGCAATGCTCAAGGATCTGAAGGCAACCTTCAATTGGAGCGCTTGACGCATTGACCCCGGAGGGGTTCGACGAAGCGAGCAACGCGAGCGGAGAAGGGGCGCGCAACGCGCGAGTGCGTAGCACCTGTTGAGCGAAGCGAAACAGCCAATCCCCGTGGGGACGCCAGCTTGGATCGTCTATCTGAGGGTTAGAAGCTACGTTTGCTCTCCAATCGGAGCAGATTCTCTTTTTTCGGTGACTCCCCCTTTTGCTCCCATACAAAGGCCGATGAATCCTCAAATGCTGAGAGCTTGAGAAAGTTTTGTCGCGATCTTCGACGCGTTAGGTCGAACGCGAACAAGCCGCGGATTCCAAGCCAGCATGGCTTCGCGATCCAGAAGCCCGAGAAGCGGATCATGAACACGATGGACCAATCCTTTCGGCAGATCGGCGATTGCTATTTCCGGAACGACCGCTGCGAACTGGCCCGACTTAACCGCCGCGATTGTTTGCGGGAACGATTGGCACGACAGCGCAGGAGAAAAAAGTAGTCCTAATTTTTTCGCGATCTCCCTAAGGCCTGCGGTGAACTGCCCGTCGGTGGTCTGGGTGGCGAGGGGGAAAGTCGAAAGCGTATCTTGCAGCGACGGCTTTCTCGTTTGCATCAATGTCTCCGGGACCAGCGCCACGTAGTGCACGATTCCCAGGGAAACGGACTTCAGCCCTGGCGCGACGGCATTTTTTCGAATGATTCCGAAATCAATCCGTCCATCCGTCAGCTGCTGGACGATTTCGTTGGTCCGAAGATTGGTGGTGGAAAAGCGCGCGCCGGGAAACGCGTGCATGATTTTTCCCAGACGTGGAATCACCAACCACTGAATCAGACTGTCTCCGGCACCAATCGTGAAGACGACATTTTCGTCGCGGCACTCGGCTCGGAAATCGTCGAGAGAGCGCAGATGTTCTCGGGCCAGCTCCGCTAGCCTTTCGCCTTGGGCAGTCAGCTTGAGCAGCTTCCCTTTTCGCTGCGCCACTTCACAAGCGAAGAACTCCGACAGCTCGCGCAATTGGCGGCTATATTGGCTTTGGCGCACCGGATCGCCTGGCGCCGCTTGAGCGATGCTACCTGCATCACGAACTTCAATCAGCACCTTGAGACGATCGAGCGAAAGGCCGCGTTCGGAGAAGAGAGATTCAAACATGACTAATGAGTCAGGCTTACTGAGGAAACCGGCATGGCAAGCCTTCACGGATTCCTGTAATCTCGAAACCGTCACAAACGAGACGCCCAACGAACTGCCTAAAAAATCTTCGGCCCACCCCTTGATTTCTTCCGCGCAACATCCGTTGTAACTCTCCAGACACTCAAACGTCTTTCCGCAACTTCCCATGAAATCCGCACGCTTTATACAACTCTCCGCCCTCCGGCTAACCGGATGGCATTCGTTGGGTGCGGTCATTCATCCGCAGACGACGACATCGAAGATGCGTAGTGAACGAGGTCTCAATCGACCCGATTACGCGAACCGATCAGGAAGTGGTATCACCTAACGCCGAGGCTAATCCGTAGCCTCACGCGAGGCCCACTTCCACCCGGAAGTGGGTTTTTTTGTGCCCTGAAGGGGCCACTTCCGGAACCGAGAACGAATTCTTTTTCATATTCCGTAGGTGGCTTCACCGCTGAGCCCAGCCAATCAGCCCAACGTCCGCGTGCAAATCCTGCGGCCGTCCAATCCGACAGACACCGTCTGGCGAAAGGGACGACGGTGTGTGTTCTTTTTAGTGAAAACGCAGGACCGCTTTCGTGCGGCCCTGCATCCAACACGTGGTGCGCCTCAGCGCGTTAAACGGCGATGCCGGCCACGTGTTTCATTTTCGCGCGAAGCGGCGCGGTCCACCCGACTCCACGTCCGGTGGCCCCATCTCCGCTGCGCTCCGTCCGCCTTGTCGTCTAACAGCTCAGGATCCCGGACTTTCAAGCCGAGGGATGCGGGTGCGAATCCCGTCAAGGCGACCTATTTTCCTTAAGGAAGCGCCGATTGTGTTCCGAGATCGGAGTCCGCTTCGCCCTCTCGGATCTCATTGAAGCCAGCCGGCGGCCCGAGCCCGGCAGGGGCCGAGTTTATTCATGCGTTCGTGGCGTAGGAGCAACGCGCCGGTCTGCCAGTCCGGAGTCGGGAGTGCGATTCTCCCCGAGCGCACCATTTGGAGCTGTGGTGTTTAATAGTCAGCACAGCGGACTTTTAATCCGCACGGTGCGGGTGCGAATCCCGCCGGCTCCACCAATCATTTATCCGCGGTCACTGAGGACGGACGTGAGAGAAGTCTTCTCACGCCGAGTGACCTGAGCCGCGGTTCTATTTTTCCACGACGTGCCCGAGCAAGCAAGGGGCCAGCCTGCAAAGCTGAGATTCGCGGGTGCAAGTCCCGCCGTCGTGTCCATGGGGTTGTAGTGACAATAGCAGCACGCCGCGCCTGCAACGCGGAGGAGACGGAGCGTAACCGTCCTGCTCCACCCCTTTTCGCCCGAGACGTGTTCACAGATGCACGGCTGTCTTCCGAACAACGGGAGCCCGCGCCACGGCCTCGGGTACCCCAGGTCCTAGAAGTTCAAGCGGACGGTTTGGTCTCCAAAACCGAACGGGAGGGTGCGAGTCCCTCAGGACCTGCCAATTTTCATGGAGGTTAGGCCGATCTAGTGATGGCGCGTGGCTGAAGACCACGAGAGCGCGGCGCGCAACCGCGAGCCTCCACCATTTTTCACAGCAGGAAGCGAGAGGCCGCCGCCGGTTTCATACGCCGGCTGTTTTCCGTGCAACTCGGAATCCTGCTCCCACTTTTTTCGGAGCGTAGCCTAGAAGTCAGGCACTCGGTTTGGGACCGAGATCACGCGTGTGCGAATCCCGCCGCTCCGACCATTTTTGTTTTCATCAGGTGTGTGGCTCAGTCAGCGGAGCACCGGCCCGTGAAGCCGGGGAAGCGGGTGCAACTCCCGCCCACCTGACCAAACGCTCGTGGAGATGAAGGAGTCGAATCACCCCTCTGTCGAAGGGAAGTCAGTCGGAAGTTGCACGATCACGAGCGCCAATTTTCGAGGTGTCGCCTAGCAGCCATGGCAGCTGGCCTACATCCAGCCAAACGGGGGTGCGAGTCCCTCCACCTCGACCATTGCCAGGTAGCTCAATAGTCGAGCGGCCGCCTGTTAAGCGGCGAGATGCAGGTGCGAGTCCTGCCTTGGCAGCCATTTTCGTCGGCGAGACAGCCAGTGACGTCACCTGCCCGACATGCAGGCATCGCTCGGAGCATCACCGAGGCCGACGACCAGTTCCTTAGCCGATGTCGGAGGGTTTGACCCGGCGAGGAGATCCGCTGGCCCGGAATAAAATTTCGGAGAGGAGCGACCTCCGCCCCGCCAGCACCCATTTGCATGCGCGTCGTTTGGGAAGCGCATGCGTAACCGGCCGAAGCTCTCCGGAGCAAGGCCCTCAAGACCAGAAAGGACAACAACCATGAATGCTGTTGCCCTCGTGATCGCGTGGCTCGCGGTCGTCGGCCTCGTGTTCATTGCACGCGTCGCCTACCGCCCGCGCCGCCCGATCCGCTAAGCAAGCAAACAACCCGGCCCGAAGGAAACTTCGGGCCGGACCTATTTTCAATCGGCGCTCAACGACGCCGACATCCGGACGTAGTGTAGCAGCGAACACGCTCGCCTCGGGCGCGAGTGATCGGGGGTGCGAGTCCCTCCGTCCGGACCAATTTGTTGCGGTGTCGTCTAATCAGTAGGACACCGGGCTTTGAATCCGTGAGTGGAGGTGCGAGTCCTCCTGCCGCAGCCATTGGGGGCTTGGGACTGCGCAGCGTGGTCGTCTCCCTGGCAGGGAGAAATTCAGGGGCTGCGAGACCCGCAGGCTCCACCATTTTTCGATTCTCAACCTTAACAGTAAAGTTGCCGGCTCTTAACCGGCAGAACTCGGAGCATTCCCGATGCTGCTCACTATTTGGCTCGGTGGCGCAGCAGTTAGCGCAGCTCCCTCATAAGGAGATGGTCGCGGGTGCGATTCCCGCCCGAGCCCCCATGCATCGAAGCGTGGCAGAGCAGCAATTGCAGCGCGCTGTAAACGCGCCGCCCTCGGGGGCTACGAAGGTGCGATTCCTTCCGCTTCGCCATTTTTGCATCCAACCCGTAGAAAGCGACGGACTGCCTTGGTAAGGCAGAGAGCAGGGCGCACGTCCCTGTGGATGCTCCAGTTTTGCGGACGTGGTGGAACAGAAGACACGCGGCCCGAGGAGCCGGTGAGCGAAAGCTCGTGAGGGTGCGACTCCCTCTGTCCGCACCATTTTCCGACGAGTGGTGGAATGGATACACGCGAGTCTCAGAAACTCGTGAGCGAAAGCTCGTGCAGGTGCGAATCCTGTCTCGTCGACCAGTTTCGCCTTGTCCTCGAACGAGCACAGGAGATCCGCCTCTCCAGCGGACAATGCGGGTGCGATTCCCGTTGAGGCGACCCATTTTCGGGCAGTGAAGATGAGGCTACTTCGCCACCAAGGCATATTGCGGCCATCTCCTCGTTCCCTCCGGCACGATGGGATGCAAAAACGAGCGCTCGCGTGAGCGCGTCAGTGTCACGCGAGAAGGGCTCCAGGGGATCCTCGTCTCATTTTCTCCCGAAATTTTTTCTGGGCAGTGAAGGTGAAGCTACTTCGCTCCAAATCGAATCCCGTGCCGGGTCTGCAAACCACGGCTGCGAAAACGAGCGCCGGCTGATCGCGCAAGCGAACGGACGGAAGGGCTCCAGGGAACTTCGCCTGGTTTCTCCCAGAATTTATTTCGGAGGCAGTGAGCGTGGGGTTACTTCGGAAAACGCGCTCGTCGAAAGGCGAGAGTTGCAGGTTCAAACCCTGCTCGGATCGGAGACGGTCCGGTGGCGGAATATCATAAAGCCGCTCGCGAATTTCTCCTCCGATTCCTTTCGAGGGCAGTGAGAACGCGGTTACTTCTGGTAATGCACGCAAGTGCCATGGTTCGAATCCATCATCCGCGTCCGGTTTTCTCCCTCGTCTCAATTTTGCGGGCAGTGAGTTCGCAGTTACTTCTAACTGAAATGTCGGTGGTTCAATCCCGCCTGCGCGTAAGCGCATAGCTCAGTGGTAGAGCATTCAGCGGTCGCAAGACCGTCTCTGCGAACGTGGTTCTCCCGCATTTACCACCGTGTCCCGGCGTCCGGGCTATTCCTCTGTCGGGCGATTTTCGCTCCCGGAGTTGCAACAAAGAAAGAGAGGCCACCATGGCCAAGTTCAGTATCCTCAAGTCCCTGTCTCGTGGAAAATCCACGCCCAACACGGTCAATCTCGAAGGCGGTCGCGCATTTACGCAGTCCGCTAAACTCGAACTCGTTTCGACCCTCCTGACCACGTTTCTCCAGGATGAGTTCTATCGCACCGAGAAACAGACCACGGAAAAGATCCGTGAGTTGATCAAGAAAGTCGGCGATCCACGCTTCATTGCGAAAGCCGCGCTCTACGCTCGCAACACCTATGGTATGCGTTCCGTCAGCCATCTCGTGGCAGGCGAACTCGCCAAGTCGGTGAAGGGCGAGCGTTGGACGAAGAGCTTCTACGCCCAGGTCGTGCGTCGACCGGACGATGTCATGGAAACGCTCGGCTACTACCTCGCGACTTATGGTCGTCCAGTTCCGAACTCCCTGAAGAAGGGCCTGGGCGCGGCGCTGACTCGTTTCGATGAGCACCAAGTCGCGAAATATCGTCGCGACCACGGCGCGTTCAAGATGGTCGACGCCGTCAATCTCGTCCGCCCAAAGGCCACGCCCGCGTTGTCGAAGCTCGTCCGTGGCGAACTCGCTGCGGCGCAAACTTGGGAAACCAAACTCGCGCAAGCGGGCGATGCCGACACGACCGAACAGGTCGCCGAGGCGAAATCGCAGGCTTGGGGTGAACTGCTTCGTGAGCGCAAGCTCGGCTACCTCGCGCTGCTCCGGAACGTGCGCAACATCCTGACGCATACGCCGGAACTCGTCGAGGAACTGAGCCAGCAACTGGCGGATGAGCGTGCGGTTCGCCGCTCGCTGGTTTTCCCGTTCCAGTTCCTGACCGCAGTGGACGTGCTGAAGCAGGGCAACCTGCCTGGCGCCAGCCGCGTGATGGATGCGCTGAACGAGGCGATCGATCACTCGCTGGCCAACGTGCCGAAGTTCGAGGGCACCACGCTCGTCGCGCTCGATTCGTCGGGCTCGATGGTGGGTCGTCCGCAGACGATCGGTTCACTGTTTGCCGCGACGCTCGTCAAGGCGATCGGCGCCGACCTGATGCTCTTCAGCGATGATGCGCGTTACGTCACGCTGAATCGCCACGACACGACGCTCACGGCGGCCAAGAGCATCCCGTTCATCTCGGGCGGAACGAACTTCAATGCGATCTTCCAGCGGGCCAACCGCGCTTACGATCGCATCGTGATTCTGTCGGACATGCAGGGCTGGGTCGGCGGCGGCGCGCCGGTGCAGCCGTTGAAGGATTACCAGAAGCGATTCGATGTCGCACCCCGAATCTACAGTTTCGATCTCAAGGGATATGGCACGCTCCAGTTTCCACAGGAGCGCGTTTACTGCCTGGCGGGTTGGAACGATCGCGTGTTCGAGATGATGCAGAAACTCGACCGCGATCCCGACGCGCTTGTGCGCGAGGTTGAGGCCATCCCGCTGGAGGCCTGAACGTCAGTGACAATCCTCTGCCGGAGCCGGGCCCAGCCTGGCTCCGTTTTTTCTCCCTGTAGTGAAAGAGCCATCACGCGACCGTGCGAAGGTCGAAGTCCAGGTGCAATTCCTGGCAGGGGGACCATTTTCCTCGCGTAGTGAAATTATCATCATGCGGTGCTTCGAACGCCGTGTTGCGGGTGACGAAGGCCAGCAAGCCGACCGGCACACCGCAGGTGGGGGGCGAAGCCCCCGAGCGCGTGAAGCGCGAGTCAATCTCGCCGCGAGGTCCATCTACTCCGCGTGGCCGAGAAGCTCAGGCCTCCGCCTTCGAAGCGGACCCACGCAGGTGCAAATCCTGCCGCGGGGACTTTTGGGAGGCGACGGAGCGCAGCGGAGATGGATCGACTGCAGGTCGACACGCAGGGCGAGCACTGAGAGTTAAACCGGCCGAGGCGTCGGCATCCGCTTGAACCGGATCGGGCGGCCTAGCGCCGCGGAGGAGCATGACCTCTCGTCTGAGCCAAATTTCGGAGAGTAAAACCGCGAAGCGCGGTGATCGGTTGGAAGCCGGTTCGGGCCGCCAGGCCTGTGGGGCAGGACCACTGCTCTCCGCCACTTCTCTGGAGAGTGAATCCGCCGAGGTGCGGACACTGTTTCGAAAACAGGTGGACCGGCCCTGCCGGTTGAGGCGCGAATCCTCCGCTCTCCGCCAACTTTTTTCCTCGTGTAGCTCAAAAGCAGAGCAATCGGCTGATAACCGATCGATCCCGGAGCGTTACCGTGCGCGAGGACCATTTTACGGAGGGCTCATTCCGAAAGTCGGAAGCCGCGGTGCTAACGCGTGCGGCGATTCATTTCGCTGAGGGGCAGGACCTCAGCCCTCCGCCATTGCCGGGTCGTCCAACAGCAGGACAGCGGTCTCTGAAACCGTGAATGTACGTGCGAGTCGTGCCCCGGCAGCCATTTTATTCTCTGCAAGCATAGGCAGCGATGCAGCGGTTTCGTAAACCGCAGAGGCCGGTGCAAACCCGGCGCGGAGATCCATTTTTCACTAAGAAGAGCACACACCGACGTTGGGTGAGCTGAGTTCAGCGTGAGCTATCACGTTTTCCAACTAACTCCTCCCATGAACACCGACGTCCTCGACAAGCCCATCGTCCTGTCGCTCAACCGCGCCTGGCAAGTGATCGGCCACCGCACCGTGAAACAAGCGCTCATCGCGCTGAACGGCGGAAGCGCGGGCTTGCCGCCTGCGCTCGGCGTGGACATTGCGTATCCGAAATTCGAGGACGGCTCTTGGAACTTCGACCGACCGCTCTACTTGAACCCGATTGCGTGGGATGAGTGGGTGAAACTGCCGGTGCGCGATTTCGATTTCTCGATCTCGACGGCGAAGCTTCACATCCGCGTGCCGACGGTGATCGTCTCGACGCAGTTCGATCGCATGCCGATGCGTATTCCGCGTGTGACACGTGCGGCGATTTTTGATCGGGACAAGGGTGTCTGCCAATACACCGGCGAATTCGTCGGCAAGAGCGGAGGCAATCTGGATCACGTCGTCCCTCGTGACCGGGGTGGGCGCGATTCGTTCGAGAACCTCGTTTGGTCGAAAAAGGAAATCAATTCCCTCAAGGCCAACCGTCTCCCGCACGAAGCCGGCCTACGCCTGATGCGCAAGCCGACCGCTCCGAAGCCGCTGCCGATTTCGGCGACGATCCAGGAGCCGCGCCATCCGGACTGGCGTCACTTCCTCATGTTCTAACTCGACTACGGCGGCTCTCCACGGCGAGAGCCGCCATCCGAGCAACATTCATCCGCATTTCTGGATGCCCAATTCCCTTTCGGTTCTGTGCCTTTCGCCAATTCCAACTCTCCCACGTCGCTCGCCGCGACGCTTAGCCTCGTCGACGCCGCGCTCGGCGCGATTGAGCGACGACTCCCAGCCCATGTCTCGCGAGACGACCTCGCGAGCGCGGGTAAGCTCGCGCTCATCGAAGCCCTCCTGAGCTTCGAAGGTTCACCAGACGAGACCCGAGCCTACTGCTTTGTGCGGGTGCGAGGTGCAATGCTGGATGAGCTTCGCCGCCTCGATCCCCTCTCCCGCCACGCTCGTTCGCAGATCACCGCGGTCCGACGTGCGGCAGGTGCGTTGGAGCGGGAACTCGGGCGCTCACCCTCGCCACGGGAGCTGTCGTCGATCACTGGATTTTCTCTCGATGCGCTCGCGCAGCTTGATCGTCTCGCGACGGCGGCCGACGTCTGCTCGGCCGACGAAAAAGACGCCGACGGCGATGAGATTCACGTGCTCGTTGAAGAAGAAGCTCTGTGCCCGGCCCGCGCTGCCGAATCTGGCGACGCGCACGCGAACATTCAGGCCGCCCTGACCCGACTCGCGCCCAATCACGCGCACGTTCTCCGCCGTTATTACCTCGACGAGGTCACGCTCGACGTGATCGCCGCCGAACTCGGCGTCTCGAAAGAGCGCGTCCGACAGGTCCGCGAAGCGGCAGAAAAGAAACTGCGCGAGGACTTCATCGTTCTCGCTCTCTGGCAGTCGGCACTCCTCCGCCGCTGACGACGCCGTCGTGTCCCAACTCCGTGAAAGCTCACCTGACTGAAAAGTCATAGTCGGCACGCCTTTCGCGCTACAACCCAACTCTGGATTCAGCTACTCTCGAAAACGTCATGAACATGGAAATCAAAGCACGCGATTTGATCGCTGCGGGCTGGCACGAAGGCCGCCGCCTTGGTCCCGCCCTGCGCCGCGCCCGCGACCTCGAGTCCACCGGGCTCGCTCGCGCCGACGTGCTTGCGCAACTCGAAGCCGAATTTCCGAAGCAGCTCGCGGTGATCCTGCCGCGCCACGAACCGGCGCCGCTCGCCGAAGCGATCGAAGCCGAAACTTCAGAGGAAGCCGCCAACGTTGCGGTCGCCCGCCAGCGCATGACGGAGCTGTTGCACGTTCCGGTGGTGAAGCGCGGCGTGATCATGCCTGACGCCTGTCCCTCGGGCGGCGGTCGCGCTACGATCCCGGTTGGTGGCGGAATCGAAGTCGAGAACGCCATCATCCCTGGAGCCCACTCGGCCGACATCTGTTGCTCGATGTTCGCCACTTTCTTTCCTGCGAATCACCCCGTCGGCGAGATGATGGATCATCTTCAAAAGACGACGCACTTTGGCGCCGGTGGCCGCCCTCGCGGTGATCAAATGACTTCGCCGGTGCTCGACGAACCCGTATGGGACAACCCGTTCCTCTCTGGCTTGCGCAGTCGTGCTCAGGATTTCCTCGGTACCCAAGGCGACGGAAACCACTTCGCCTACATCGGTCGAATCCAGTTCACCGAGTCGCAGCGTGCGGCGATTCAAGCCGCCGGATACACGGAGTTGTCCGATTGGATTGTCCGTCGCGAAGGAGTGTTCAATGTCCTCGTGACACATCACGGCTCCCGCGGTCTCGGCGCCGATCTCTACAAGCGCGGACAAAAGGTGGCGCGCGAATGGTGCGACGAAAACGCGAAGGATATCCCAGATGCCGCGGTATGGCTCCCTGGCGACTCGCCCGAAGGGCGTCATTATTGGGACGCGCTGCAATACATCAGTCGTTGGACGCGAGAAAATCACGCCCTCCTGCACGCCGCCGTGCTTCGTCGTCTCGGCCAGCGTGCTCTCGTGCAGATTGGCAACGAGCACAACTTTGTCTGGAAGCGCGGTGATTCGTTCTTTCACGGCAAGGGCGCAACCCCGGCGTGGGCCGACGCTCAGGGTCGCCCGCTGCTCGGCCTCATCCCACTCAACATGGCTCGGGAAATCCTCCTCGTGCTCGGCGCAAACAACGACGACTACCTGTCGTTTTGTCCACACGGCGCCGGCCGAAACCTTTCACGGACCGCGATGCTCGCTCCCTACAAAGACGCAGACGGCGAACTCGATCCGGCTCGCGTGCAACAAACGCTCGCGTCGTGCACCGCGGGTCTCGACATCCGCTGGTTCGGCGGCGCACCAGATCTCTCCGAATCGCCGCTGGCCTACAAGGACGCGACCAAGGTGAAGGCGCAGATCAACCGCTTCGGTCTCGCGAATGTCGTTGGTGAAATCCAGCCGCAAGGCTGCATCATGGCTGGCGAGGCACCGGAGCCGCCGTGGGTCCGCGCCCGGCGTGAAAAGCGTGCGAGCCACAAAGCCGATCGTCGCGACGGTGTCGCGGAGGTCAGCGAAAATTAACTTCGTGCCGTGAGCAGCTCTCGACGGAAAACGTCGGTTGGTGAAATTACCACGGCACGGAGCGAGAACGACGACAAACGGTGGGCAAAACCGAATGCTTGGTCGTCTCGCTCGGATTAATCCCGGCCCCGTTGGCCAGACACGGCTACTCTTCCCAGGCGAGCAATCGCAACGCATTCATCGCGACGGCGACAGTGCTTCCTTCGTAAAATACGACGGCGATGCTCAGAGGGATAACGCCGGCAAACGCAGCAACGACGAGGATGCCAATCACGCCCAATGCGATGACGAGGTTCTGCTTGATGATGCGCTGACTCGCCCGGCTGAGTCCTACGGCATACCCGAGTTTCTCCAGATCGTCTCCCATCAGCGCTACATCGGCGGTTTCCAATGCGACAGCCGTTCCTCCCCCGCCCATCGCTATCCCGACGGGCGCGGCGGCTAAGGCAGGAGCATCATTCACTCCGTCCCCGACCATCGCGATCGCGCCATATTTTTTCTGTAATTCCTGAATCAATTCGAGTTTTTGCTCTGGCAGGAGACCCGCTCGCACATCCTCGACGCCGACGGAACTCGATACGCGTTTAGCCACCGCTTCGTTATCTCCGGTCAGCATCACAATGTGCTCGATTCCGAATTTCTTAAGTCTCGCGACGGTTGGCTTGGCACCGGCCCTGGGTTCGTCAGCCAAACCGATGACGCCGACAAAAACTCCCGCCCTCTGCAGAATCACCGTCGTTTGTCCCTGCAACTCCATCTTCTTCACCGTATCCAATACCGGCCCGTCGATCGTTCCCTCGAAGGCTCGTAGTGCGCCCAGCACTACAGCTTGCCCTTCAATGTTTGCGCGAATTCCCCTTCCGGAAAGGTTCTCGACTTTCGCTCCGGTCGGAAAATTAATTTTTCGCTCTTTGGCTGCCTTCACGATGGCTGCGGCCAACGGATGATTGGACTGCTCTTCCACCGCGGCGGCGACTCGAAGCACTTCTTCTTCGGCGATTCCGTCGAATCCCGCGACGCTGAGCTGCAAACGATCGAGAAGGAAACCGTTGAACGCATTCGTTTTCCTGGCGGCCGGCAAAGGAAGATGGACAACCCCGGCGAAGGTTGCTGATTTAAGATGAGACTGACGAAGCGCCCGGCAATTCCTTGGCGTCATCAAGGATTTGGGTATGGCTCACCATAAAGGTTAGGGAAACATGCGAAGGCTCATTCATTCTCCGTTAGGCGCCGGCTTCCTTTGTCTGTTCCTGATCGTTTTTTTCCATTCACCACGATGGTGGCTGATCGCCAAGGAGTCGCCCGGCACATTCGAATGGACTCGAGCGCGAAGCTATCTACTGCAATGCGAAGCGCCTTTTCGATTAGACGTGGAGCCAGCCATGCGCTGGCGATTTGTCCCCCAAGTATTCATCTACGCGGTCGGACGTGACCACCTGCTCGCGCTCGCCTTGCCTTGGTTCGGCGCGCTCGTCTTGGCCGTCTACGTGCTTCGCACTCTTCGGGAACGGGGTTATGATCCATATACGGCGATTCTGCTGGGTACTGCGCTTTTAAGTTCCGCTCCGATCTTCGTCTCAACGGGGTGGCTCTCTTTTAATGATGCGTGGGTTGCTCTCGGCGCAATGGCGCTCGCTTTTAGCAGAGGCCGCGCGGTTGTTATCATCTCTTGCGCTATCTGCCCTTTTATCGATGAACGATTTATCTTCGCGATACCCGGCGCGCTTTTGATCCGCTATTACCCGTTCACCGAAGTCCGTTGGGCTGGTATCGCCCTTCGAATGATGGCAGCCATCGCGCCGTTTCTGATTTGTCGCGCGATTGGATTGGCGCTGGGGCGTGGCGGCCCAAGTGAATTTCTTCTCTCAACGGTCAAGTCCAGCACAAGTTATTTATGGGTTGCGCCGTTGGCGCTCTGGATGGCTTTTCGCTTTGCCTATATCCCCGCAATTCAAAGAGCGCAGAGCGAATTTTCTCCCCATCGCGCCGCCGTCATCGTGCTCATTTGCGCGAGTCTCGCACCTGTCGTTGTCGGCTTTACCCTCGCCTCCGACACCATGCGCACCGCCTCTATTCTATTTCCTTTGTGCCTGTGGGGAATGCTCGGACCGACTCTTATCGAACGAAAATGGGCGCTGTGGCTCGCGCTTGGAAATCTCGTCGTTCCCGCAGCTCACGTCACGGCAACTAAGATTGTGCCCATCAACTCGGCCCTGATCGAACTCTGGAGGCTGCTGCGGTCATGAGTCAGCGACGAGCCCCTGATGGGCCCGCCCGCTACAGAAAAACTGCCCCTGCTGTCCCAATGCTTGATGCCCATTTTGGAGGGCACCGCAGACTGAAGATGACCCATAGTTAAGTATTTACTTTACAGACGCGCCCCTGCGAACGATACTTCACCGTTTACTAAACTATCGTTTTCACCGGCTAATCTTAAATCATTTATGACCCATCTCTCTGTTTTCCACAGCACCTTCGTGATCGAACGGGAATTTTCCGCCCGCGCCGAAAAGGTCTTCGCGGCATTTTCCAATCCGGCCAAGAAACGCCGCTGGATGGGCGGCGACGATCAAGGGTTTCAGATCGAGAGTTTTGAAATGGACTTTCAGGTCGGAAAATTCGAACGCTGGCGATTTCGTTTCCAGGGCGGACCCGTCATTCGGACGGATATCTGCTATCAAGACATCGTGCCGAATCGTCGTATTGTCTTCGTCTATACAATGACGTTCGGCGATAAATGCTTATCCTCCTCTCAAACGACGGTCGAATTCCTGAGCACTGAAAAAGGAACGACTCTCGTCTTCACCGAACAAGGCGCCTACTTCGACAATCCGGAAAGCGGCAAAGGCCGGGAAGAAGGGACGCGCGCGTTGATGAACCAGCTCGAGATCGAGGTGCAAAATGAATAACTCGAAAGAGAAACTTCTCTACTGGATCCCGACGGGACTGCTCGTCGTCAATTTTGCGCTGGGTGGCGCAAGCACTCTGCTGAAGTCAGAGGGCGCTTTGGACGTATTTCGGAAACTCGGCTACCCAGACTATTTTGCAGCGATGCTGGGAACCGCACAGTTGCTTGGGGCGGCAGCTCTCCTGCTCCCCGCTCCTCGCACGGTTCGCGAGTGGGCTTACGCGGGACTTTCGTTTGATTGCATCGCTGCCGCTATTTCCCTGCTCGCGGTCGGCATGCCCGTGTATCACTTGGGTTTTCCAATTTTTATTTTGGCTCTGATCCTGACGAGCCATTGGTCTTGGCGAAGGCGCCTCGCTCTCGCAAAAAACTAATCCGATGCGCACGCTTTCAAAACAAACTCAAATCGACCGCGTTTTCCATGCATTGGGCGATCCCACGCGCCGCGCGATCCTCGAGCACATCAGCGCGAGACCCACTCCAGCCTCTCATCTGGTAAAGCCTCTCAAAATCTCTCTCCCCGCAGTGATGCAGCAACTGCAGTTGCTGGAACTCAGCGGCCTGATTCGAACAGAAAAAGTCGGACGAGTCCGTACGTGTCGGTTGGAAACCGCCGCCTTGGCCGCAGCCGGTCAGTGGATCAACGATCGCCGGGCGCTCTGGGAGCGAAAGTTCGACCAGTTGGAAGCACTGCTGAACGAGCCCGACGACGAAGACTAGTCGGCTTCCTCGCTCGATCGACGGGCCAAGCCGATCACAGAAAGGGGCAAGGAGGCGGCTGGCTAGGATTGGCCGTGATTGGCTGAAAGCAAATGGAGTCACTCCACGTATTATTTATAATGCCAATGCTCAGCGCGTGAAATCCACTGATTATAAATGTTAATAGATCATTTCTCAATCCCGAGCCGTTTCACACGAGACATCAGTAATCTTTACGCGAAGAAGGTCGATGGGACTCACACCGCTTCGTAGATTACACGTTATGCAAATACGGTATCGGACTCTTCAATACATTCGCATGCCGTTTAAGTGCAAAATTGAAGCATAGTTTTTCAATCGCTTGTGAGCAGGCGAACGGCCATGATGGCCTCGTATCGAGTCCGGCTTTGTACTATATTTCTGCGACTAGCGCGGTCTGAGGATGAGTGTTAGTTTGTCGTCGCTCTGCCATCCCCTAGCGGAGATCAGGCACTTGGCCATGCGGCCGACCACCAGCGCAGAGCGGTGCTAAAATCCCAAAAAATAATCGATACCCATGAAAAACGAAAAGCTTGGTTTAGCGAAAAAGGGACGTGGCAAACGATGGTTTCTTCCATCCGCTGCTTTGATCGTCGGCCTTTGCGTCCCGATTTATGCGTATGCCTACGATCAGGCGGCGTGCAATGCGTGCAACAACGCTTGCCAGAACAATGAGGGGACTTACGGATATCAATGCACCCAAGCCCATCCCGGAGATGATCAGGGGATCTACAATTGCGTGGCCAGCATGATGTCGTCGTGCCATCTTCAATGCTACAGCACAGTCTGTAGATAGTAGAAAGAAATACACACGCCTCACGATCCGTCGTTCGCTCGAGTGGGAACGAAGAAATCCGGTCGCACCCATCGAGCGGCGCCGGTCCACTCGGTGAAAAAGTCCGGACGTCGGTCGTAAGGCCTGTATTTGTATTCACCGTTTTAGATTTGTTTAACGGGCGGTCCGCTTGACCAGGTTATTACATTGCAGCGCCCTGCCTGACAAAAGGCCTGCGCCAATCTTACCTCGTTTCGGGTAACGAACCGCTCCGCGGCAAACACCGCGTCTTCATTTCCGGCGGCGTTCTGGCCGCTGCCCCTGCCTCATGCTCAATCGCCTCGTCTTCTTCTTCGCCATCGTGGGCATGATTCTCGCCATTCACCTATGGATCCAGAAGGAACGAGACTTCGACCAAGGATGCTGGGGAGTCGGCGAAACGGCGGAACTCGTGACGACTTCCAGCGGGTGTCGAAGCGCCGAGCTGGCGAAGATCAGCAAGTTTTTCGGTATATCGATCGCAGCATGGGGCTATGGATTCTACTTCTTTGTGGCGGCGATGGCATTCGCGCAAATGGTGCTGAGCTCGCACGTCGCGCGCGTTTGCCACACGGCATCCGAGATCGCCGTCGCGTTCGCTTTTCCGTACACGTGCTACCTACTCTATTATCAAGTGGCGGCGAAAGCGTTCTGCCCGCTTTGTATTGTGTCGGCACTCCTCGTCGCGACGTTGTTTGCAATCCACGTCGTTAAGTATTGGCGGGGCGGATTTGTGATGACGTCTGCGGACCAGCGCGCCCATGAGGTCGGATATGCGGCGGGCATGAGTTTTGGCGCGATCAGCGTTCTGGTAGCAGTATTAGTTTTCGTCAATCATCTGGGAACGCGCGGTTTCGACGAAGGTTCAAACGCGGAGAAATTTACCTCGATGGTGGGGCGTTCACTGCCGCGTTTTATCGAAGCGGCGAAGCTGCAGGAGATGAAGCCGGTGGGATTCAACGTCAATGTTCCGACTTTGCGAACGGAAGACTGGATCACGTCCACCACCCCTTCGCTGGGCACGCCGGGCAAGGTCAACGTGGTGGCATTTCTAGATCCCAACTGCCCGAGTTGCAAAGGCGAGTTTGCCATGCTCGAGTCGGCGGCCAAACGCTACGGCGGGCAGGCTGCTTTTTATATATTCTCGCGCGTTTTGTGGGACTACTCCCTCTTGCCGTCGGAGGCTCTCGAGGTCGCCCGCCCGAGCGGAAAGTATTTTGATCTATGGCGAGTACAGATGGAACGGCAAAGGCCAGGCGGACTCGATTTGGCCGCAATCGAAAAGGCCTTTAATGAACTCCATTTAAACACCGCAAATCTCGATCAGCGCTTGGCCGCCGCACGACCAGCGGTGAAGGCGCAGCGGGAGCGCGCGATCGCGGCAGGCATAGACGGAACGCCCACCATTTTCATCGATGGCCTAGCGGTTGACGACCTCAGCCGAGACGAACGCAGCTTAGGAAAACTCATCGAGCGCGCCGATCTGGCGCGAACGCGCCGCGCGGAAATAACCCTGGCTTCAGCTACGGCGAAGCACACGGGTTCGAACTAACGAGGTTGAAAAAGCAGTATGCTCTTCTCACCGCCCATCATGGTTTATCGATAAATCGAGGACTCGGAGGGATTCCCGCACCTGGAAGCTTCAACCCATCACTCAATCGACTCGCCCAACTTACCCGCACTTTGAGGGTTCATCGCCCTCGAACGAAGACCTGCTTCCGAGTCTTCGTATCCCTCGCCCGTCGACGGGAAGGAAGCCCAACCCCCAACAATAGTAACGTCATGAAATCGATTAGTAACCTCCTTCTTGCTGGATCGCTGCTCGCCGGCTTTGCCTGTAGCGCTCACGCCTGGAATTACCAAGCCTCAGGTCCGTGGGGCAGCGTCAATTACGGTTCCTGGACCGTGTATCAAGATGGATGGGGAGCACAAAACGATCAGAGTCAAACGCTCTACGCCAACTCATCGAGTAACTTCGCAACCGCTGGAAACTTCAGCGGCGGCGGTGTCAAGTGCTACGCCCACGCTCAGGGCTATCCCAATCTGCCGCTGAACAACGCCCACTACTGGTGCACGAGTAATTTCAACGTGAGCTCCCCTGCCAATACAGGAGCAATCTCGTACGATTGGACCTACGACATGTGGACGACGAATCACGCTGACGAAATTATGGTTCTCGAGTCGTTGTATCCTGGCGCGGGCGGAGGTTGGGGAACGAAGGTCGCGAGTAACGTCTCAATCGGCGGACACACGTTCGACGTTTGGCAAGCCAACCCCGGCTGGAATGTAATCCAGTTTGTCCCAACCCAGCTTGGACGGACCAGCGGCTCAGAAGATCTCTGGGGTCTCATGCGCTGGGCCTATACCAACGGCAGATTGCGTGATGGTACTTTCGCGGAGGCTTCCTTTGGCGTCGAAGTCACCGCGACCAACGGGTGGCAGCAGTTTACGTGTAACAGCTTCTGGGCCGGTTGGGGCACATGGTAATTCCCATCCGGGCATGACAGACATTTTCGCCCGCCGAGATGTCGGTCATTTCAGTCATCAGGGCGGGCGGAATTCGCAAAATTCCGCCCGCCCACCACCACCCATTTCAGAAAGTATGTTTCAATATTCACGTACGCTACTTGTCGCTGGAATCCTCGGTTTTGCCCTGTTCTCCATGGGAGCTCAGGCGTCGAATTCCTCGATCACCCCGTCAACCTCGACGAGTGCAAACGCGGCGGAAAAAATCGTGCTGACGGTTGACGGGCACAACTATACTGCCGGGGATCTCGATAATATAATTGCGGCGATCGTGCCTCCCGGATCGCCGATTAATGGCTCAGTCAGGCGTCAGGTCGCGGAAGTTGTTGTCGAAACGCGGCTGTTAGCCGATGAGGCAATTCGACGCGGACTCGACCAAGACTCGCGAACGAAGAGTCGGATGGCCTTTGCACAGGACCAAGCGCTCGGACAAGCAGTAGCCTACGAACTCGCAGAAGATCTGATGAATCACGCTGCGCATGACTATTATGAAGCGCACAAAGACGGCTTCGAACAAGTCACCGCCCGGCACATCCTGATCGGCACCTCGGATTCGCCCGTTCCACCGCCGTCGGGCAAATCGGTGCTGACCGCCGAACAAGCAAAGGCCAAGGCCGAAGAGCTTCGTCAGCGACTCCTGCAGGGAGAAGACTTCGCGAAGCTCGCGGCCGCCGAGTCGTATGATACAAACGCGTCGCGCGGCGGGGAGCTACCGCCTTTCCGACGCATGCAGATGGCGCCAGAGTTCGAGAACGCGGCCTTTGCCGCAAAGATCGGAGAAATCACGCGTCCCGTGAAAAGCATTTTTGGTTATCATCTCATCCAAGTGATTAATCGCCGCCCCGCTCCATTCGATGACGTGAAAGTCGAAATCGCGCGCTTGTTGGAGCGCTCCAACTTTCAGGCTTTTCTTCAGAAATTGAAGCAGGCCCACCCCGCCACATTTGAAGACGGCTATTTCGGTCCAACCGCAAGCCAACCGCCTTCGCTCCCAACCTCGCTGCTGATGCGTGGCAAATCAGGACAGTGACCAATATATATTCATGAACCACCAACTGTTTCGCCCGGCGCGCTGAGTCACAGTTTACGAAACAGTCGAGCGAGGGCGTGCAGCAGCGCAGGCCATAATATATCCGACTAACCGTAAACGAAGAGATGAACGGCAGATGGCATAAATGGATAAACAATAGAAGATGCAAAGTCGCCCCCACGGACGCAGTGAAAGATCGGCAATAAAGGTAGAGGTAAAGCATGCCCCTTCGACCCTCCTCTCCAAACACCATTCGACAGACGTTGGACATGATAGAATCCGCGGCATCGTTCTATTCTAAAACAAGGTTTCATTTTCGTGACTGATTGTTCTTTGCGAATCAGTCATCTGCGTTAATTGCGCGATCATCGGGATAAAATGTCCTATATACGTGTGACATGCATTTTTTATTGTTTCTGCTATTGTCCGGGCGCTGGCCTCTCTTGGCTGGCACCCCGTCAACTTTACCCTGTAGCAAAATCTTCTTCGGGCGCCGCGAACAATCGCGGAGCAAGCTGCAGATTTTGGCGTGCTGAATTTCTATACTCTATACTATGACCGCGGTCCCGAGCGTGCAAATTGCTCCGGATCGGAACTCGGATCGACGGGCGAGGTCCGCCGGGGTAACCGTCTCGGTTATACCGCCACGGTTATATATACACCGATGTTCGGGTCACCAGCTTTGAGCTCGTGACCTGTAACTCGTTAAAGCCCCCGAAATACTAGTCATCGCCTGAGTCGTCTCAATCCATTATTTGTTATTGTTAAGGCAAGGCGCTGTAAATATAATGAAAAAACGAATACTCGCAGTTATTGTCAGGATCGCTTGCATCCTGTTGCTTCCCGCATCGGCCTTCGCCCAGTTGCCTTCACCCACTTATGGTTGGAATCTTGGCAACACCCTTGAGGCCACTCCCAGCGAAGGCTCCTGGGGACCTGTGGCTACCCAGAACGTGATCAATGGCGTCGCCAACGCGGGCTTCAATACGGTCCGCCTCCCGGTTTCTTGGGATATCCATGCCAACCAGTCCACCTATCAGATCGACGCCGCGTGGATGGCTCGGGTCAAACAAGTGGTCGACTGGTGTTACGCCAGAAATCTCTACGTCATCGTCAATGACCACTGGGATGGCGGCTGGCTGGAGAACCACATTGGCGACACCGTTGATCCGACAATCAACGCAAAGATGCAGTCGTACTGGACGCAGATTGCGAACACGTTCAAGAACTACGACAATCATCTGATCTTCGCGGGCGCGAACGAACCCAATGCCGACACGGCGTCCAAGTGGTCGACCTTGCGGACCTATTACAATACCTTCATCAGCGCGGTTCGAGCCACGGGCGGCAACAACTCGTCTCGCTGGCTCGCTATTCAAGGTCCCGAGACCAATATCGACCTCTCGGTTCAGTTCATCACGGCCATGCCGAGCGATCCTACCCCGGGCCGTTTAATATTGGAAGTTCACTACTACGACCCGCCGCAATGGGCCATCCTCACTTCGGACGCTTCGTGGGGAAATATGTGGTACTTCTGGGGCGCGGCCTATCACAGCACCGTGCTGCCAAACCGCAATCCGACTTATGGCGAGGAGAGTTATCTCGACACGGAGTTCCAGAAGCTCGTCACCAGCTTCATCAATAAGGGCATCCCCGTAATAATCGGCGAGTTCGAGGCTCCCAAACGCACCGGCTATCCCGACCTCACCGGAACGGAACTCAGTCGGAGCTTGGCGGCCCGCACGTATTGGCATCGGTATGTGGTCAATGCCGCCAACAGCCGAGGCATCAAGCCCATCTACTGGGACATTCCGGGCCTGATGTTCGACTGGACCACCGGAGCCCTCGTCGACTCCGATAACAAGACAGCCTTGACCGGTGGCCCGGCGCTCCCCCCTCCAGGAGGTGGCAGCGGGACCATTGCCAACGGCACCTATAAGATCGTTTCCAGGAATGGCGGCTTGGCGCTCGACGTCGCGGGCGGAAACACAGCGAACGGTACGAACGTTGATCAGTGGCCCTACTCGGGTAATTCGAACCAAAAATGGACGGTGACCAGCCTGGGTAATAATGTTTACAAGATCGTTGGTGTTCAGAGCGGGCGCGCCTTGGACGTCGCCGGCTCAGGAACTGCGAATGGAACGAACGTTGATATCTGGGATAGCTTCAACCCTTCCAATCAGCAGTGGCAGATTACAGCCACCGACAGCGGCTATTATCGACTTACGCCAATGAACGCCACGGGCTCATGCTTGGATGTAAGTGGCGGATCGACGTCGAACGGCGCCAACGTCCAAATCTGGCAGTACCTCGGAGGCAATAATCAGCAATGGGCCTTCCAGGCACCATAAACGAGTATACTGGTTTCGGGCGTCTCGAATCTTGAGGTCCCCCCGAAACAATTAGTATACAATCTTAGCGATTATTGATTAGTACCAGTTAGGATCGCCAGCGAGTAGGTCAATTAGGACTTACTCGCTGAGCACAGCCATTGTTGAAACGCCTCACTGGCCAACTCGTCAGTGTCCCAGCCTGCTTGTGCGAATCACCACCCCAGCTTTTTTCGCCAGCGAACGGGAGTTGATCGTCGAGCCTGGATCTTGTAATCTCAGTCGTACGATCCAATCTGACGAAGCATCTTGAGCCCCCCGCTTGGTTCGCGGCGCCAGACTCTCAAGTCTTTCCCCGTCCCAACACCCGAGGAGGCGCCATTTTTCCAAAACGCTGTATGAGAAGCATACTCGATGATATAGGATCCGGAGGTATCGATTTGATCGTTCCGAATATCGAGCTTCTCGAAAATAGGAAGTTGCCGGACATGACCTTCAATGTAGCGTTCGATCTCTGCTCGATTCCGGTACGTGCCTGATAGGTTGGCCGAGAGCACCGCATCGTCTGCGTACAGTTGCGTCCACAGCTTCGCATCGTGCTGCGCGACTGCTTTCTCAATCAGCAGGTTCAATCCAGCTAACTCGACTCGGAGCGGACGGTCGATCTCGAGATGAGGCATCAGCGCGGTCTTCACCGACGGCACCCCGTCAAAGCGAAAAGCGTCGCCGTCATCCGCCTGTCGGTCATTCGACCAGGCGGAAGTCAGCAAGGTAAGCCGGCCGTCCTCCCGCTTTGACCATAGATCCAGGTAGTTCCCCCGAAGGTTTTCCGTTCGGCCAGAATCTTTCCGTGAAACAGTAAGACTGAATTCGCCGCATTCCACCAGCCGGGAACCGACATCTAGATAAACTTCGGAATGTCGTTCGTACGTCTGAACCGTGAAACGCGCGAGGAAGGCGCGAAAATACAGCGCCGCCGACCCTGCGCCAAACACTGTTGCTTGATACGGCGCCATGAGGCGAACCGCCGGGTCAAAGTCCTTTTGCGCCTGCTCCACTTCGCCACGCAAGAGACCTTGAATCAGCGCCATTCTGTACTGGAGCAGGTGCGCGTGGGCCTCGGGCGCGATGGCGACGGGCGCGCTTTTTTCGAAGGGCGTGTCTACTGCGTGGGCAACGGTGGCCCAACCGACGATGGTCATCAAAACGAGGACCGAAAATCCTCCCCGATCGAATAGATTGTTTTTCATCGACGCTGTCACTGCCCGGTATGCCGTCCGCCCGCGAATTCGTTTACACGAACTGAGCGATCGGTGGGTTTAAGCGAGTAGCGACGCGGTCGAAATGCTTCGTCGCAAGGTCGCGAAATCCAGAGCAGCGTCGCTCGGCGTTATATTACGCGAGCCGAATAAATCGGGAGACAGGGTGAGTTGATTACTACGCGAAACGTGGTTCCGAGAGGACGGCTTTGGTCTCTTCACGGAAGACACGGTTGATTCTCTGCTCAATCTGTTGTGGCATTAGCTGCTGCAATGATCCTTCCGCCTGCCCCATTTGCGCCGCTAAACATGCCGCCTTCGCGCTCGACCGCGTTGGAATCTCGCCCGTTCTTACTGTGGACGCTGATGGCATTCTGGACCTTTGTCGCCGCCGCCGTGATCACGATGACGGCGATTGGCGTGGGAATGAAATCCGGCCGGACCGACGTCCAAGAAAGAATCATCTGGGACATCGGCTGGATCGGCTGGGCTCCGCTGACTTTAGTCGTTCTCGGTTTCTGCCGACGCTACCCGGTGGACCGGCAACGACGAATTTCCACCATCGCTCGTCTCTCGGTCGTTGGCCTGGGGATTGTCGCGCTCCAAATCCTGTTCGATTTCGGCTGTATCACCCTGCTTGGAATGGCGCTCCGCGGCACACCGGTGACGTACAAATTCCTGCTCTATATTTCTGTGTATAAAGCGCACATTTATTACGGCGTTTATTGGATGATCGTCGGCGCCGCACACGCGTTGGAGTTTCATCGGCGTTTTCGCGAGAGCGAACTCACCTCGAGTCAGTTGGAAGCCAAGCTCGCGACTGCGGAGCTCGACCGACTTAAAGCTCAACTTCAGCCGCATTTCCTCTTCAATACTCATAATACAATCGTCTCGCTGATGTTGAAGAACGAAAACAAAGCGGCCATTCGGATGCTTTCGCGTCTCAGCGACCTCCTACGGATCTCTTTGTCTCGCTCGGGCCGCAAAGTCGTCACGGTGCGAGAGGAGATGGAAACGCTCGATATGTATCTGGAAATTCAGCGCGAACGGTTTCGCGACCGTCTGACCATCCACATCTCGGTTCCACCCGAGGTTGCAGAGGCCGAGATCCCTCACCTCATTCTGCAGCCGCTGGTGGAGAATGCATTGATTCATGGTTTGGAGGATGTTTCCGAAAACGCGGTGCTAACGATCGATCTTGCACGGGAGGGCAGTGCTCTGATCTGCCGCGTGGGCGACAACGGGGTCGGTTTCACGGTCCCAACCGATCACGACGGCTCCGTCAAGGAAGCCGGTATCGGACTCTCCATCACACGAGATCGATTGCGGCAGCTCTACGGCTCCTCCCAGGCGCTGTTGGTTACCAGCGCGGCGGGTCATGGTTGCGTAGCGACCTTGCATCTCCCGTTTCGCCTATACTCCGATGTGTCCCTGGTGATCGCCCAATGAACGCGCAAGGAATTTCGTATCGTGCGTTGGTCGTGGACGACGAGGTTCACGGCCGTGAGGTAGTGAAGCATATGGTGCGAGCGCATTCCGATTTTTCGCTGATCGGAGAAGCCGCCAACGGAGTGCGCGCGCTGGAAGAGATTCGAGCGAAACGGCCAGATGTCGTGTTCCTGGATATCCGCATGCCCAAACTCACGGGGTTGGCATTGCTCGATGCGCTCGCCGCCGAATTGCCGCCGGCGGTCGTATTCGTCACCGCGCATGATACGTACGCGGTTGCCGCCTTCGAGCGTTATACCTTGGACTATCTATTGAAACCGATCGACCAGGATCGTTTCGACCGAACCCTCGCCCGCGTGCGCGAACGGTTGCAAACGAAGCAAGACGCTCACTTCGGCCGGCTTTTAAAGGAAATCTTGGGCAGCCACGGTCCTGCTCCCGCGCGGGCGACCGAAGTCCGCGGTCCCAAGGCGGTGCCCGCTGGGCCAGAAACGATCACCCGCTTTGTGATCAAGGAAGCGGGGAGAGTTTTCTTCATCGCGGTGGAGGCGGCTGACTGGCTGGAAGCCTCGGGCAACTATGTCGGGTTGCACGTCGGTGGGAAAACTCACCTGATTCACGAGACACTGTCGGCGATCGAACAAACGCTCGACTCGCGACGCTTCTTGCGGATCCACCGTTCCGCGATCGTGAACGTTGATCGGATCAAGGAATTGCAGCCTTTCTCCAACGGTGAGTTTGTGGTGATCTTACGGGATGGAACTCGGCTCAAGCTGAGTCGGAGTTTCCGAGATCGTGCAAACACTGTGCTCGGCTTAGGTTAGGCATCCTTTTACCAATGGTATCCAATTAGAAGGTGTTCGACGCGGTATCGAATGGGCTTGCCCCATGGCTCTTCACTTAATGGGGTCATGTCTTGAGGGCGTGTTG
>Ga0207702_10001141_pt1 | contig 27151 bp, 23 predicted proteins | sample KBSCornC62_FD_184302 | JGI IMG/M metagenome (GOLD analysis project Ga0207702, IMG submission 184302) | Corn rhizosphere microbial communities from Kellogg Biological Station, Michigan, USA - KBS Corn C6-2 (SPAdes) (version 2) | ecosystem: Host-associated > Plants > Roots > Rhizosphere > Soil ...
CGCATGCTTCCTCGAATTGGAAGCGCAGCCGCCGGAACTCGGCGTTGATTTTTTCAACACCTTCCAAGAAACCTCGCGGCATAATCGGCAAAAATGGTTCGAGATCGCCGACTTCTGCATCTTCAACGTCGGCGGCGTCGGGACGCTCGAGGAAATCGGCATCGAACTCTGCAATCTGAAATTAGGGATCCGTCCGCGAGTCCCCTATATTTTCTACAACGCAAAATTCTGGGGTGACCTGCGGAAACAAGTTCGCGAGATGATCCGAACGCGGCGCGCGCCAGCCTGGATCGGAGACTATATTCTATTCACGGATGATCCGGATGAAGTGGTGAGCTTTTATCGAAAGACCCTACAGGTGATGTGAGAAGCAGCCGCGCGTGAGAATGCTGCGCTCGAAACGCTGCCTCGGCGCCCCGCATTCGCTTTCTCGCTCGACCGTAGCTGCGAGTCTTAACGCGCGGATTTCGCGGCGGGAAAATCGGAATTTTCAACGCCCGCCGAGAAGCGAAGTCGCATCCGCGCGTCAAGTCGCGCGGCTACGATGGCGAGGCCAACGACTGAACGTTGGATTCCTCGGAATGAGGCTCACCGTTTAAAATTCGTCCTTATCTCGATGACGCCTGCATCCAAACGTAGATCCAAGCCGCGTTCGTGAGACCGCGGGCTCCTAACACGCTCCAACGCCAAACGCCCACGTCAGTGAGACCGCGGGCTCTGAACACGCTGCAACACCAAACGCCCGCGTCCTTACGAACGCGGCTCCGCAATCCTTTGATTGCTTTTCGATGTTCGATCGTTGCGACGCCTTGCGAGCCCCGCGCTCCGAGCCGCGCGCCTCCCTGCCCGCACCGCGCTTTCTCGCTCGACCGTAGCTGCGCGTCTTAACGCGCGGATTTCGCGCCAGGAAATTCGGAATTTTCAACGCCCGCCGAGAAGCGAAGTCGCATCCGCGCGTCAAGACGCGCAGCTACGATGGGGAGGTCAACGAGTGAACGTTGGATTCCTCGGAATGAGGCTCACCGTTTAAAATTCGTCCTTATCTCGATGACGCCTGCATCCAAACGTAGATCCAAGCCGCGTCCGTGAGACCGCGGGCTACAGCTTCCGCGGGTCACTGGCCAAACGCGGGAGATGCGGGCGCAGGATTTTTCGGATCTCTTTCAACGTGCTCCGCAGCCCTTCCCCATCGGCAGCGATGAACTTGATGCTATAGGCGGGCGCCGTTCCCCGCAGCCGGCTCACGCCGATGGATAGACTTTCACTTTGCAATCCAGTGATCAACGGCGCCCACGTCGCCGAATCTTGAATACGAGGCGAAGACACCACGAGGTTACCGAACCCGGCGCCCTCGCCTGCGCGCGCCCACGTCGCAAGGCGCTTCAGGCTTTCGCCACTTTGCTCCAGACGCTCCTTCAAGATGAGTTCGCCAGCAATTTTAACCTGCAACTCCAAACGCAACGCATCCCATGCCCACGCTTCACCGCGCGCGATTCGTCCAGGCAGAAGAAAATCCCCATAGAAAAACTCCGCGCCCGCCTCAGCGTCGATCGTGGTGGTCTGGCGATACCGCGACTGTTGATGCAATGTCAGAGGCTCCGGCCAGAATTCTAACCAACCTTCATGCGCCACGCGCAGCCGCTGGCGGCAGGTAGCGAACCCGTCTTTCATATGAAACACGCGGGTCGCGCTCGGCGTGGTCACCAGCAACGCCGCTTTCTCCCCCACTTCAACGTGGGCCTCCAAGGTATCGCCCGAAAGAATGCCGGCCGTGGGATTGACGATCTGAACGATGAGGGCGTAATCGTCCCAATACGATTTACTGAGATGAAACGGCGCCCGGAATGACTGCTGTGCAACAACCGTGCGGTCAGGCGGTTCACGATATTCCGCGCGCAGCGCGATGTGCCCGGAAAATGTCGGCATTGGCCGGAGATTGTCTACGCTCTGTCCCCCGAAAACAACAACTCGCGCTCGATCCAAGCAATCACCGCGTCGAGGTTATGTTCGCGTTTCAAGTCGCAAAATAGAAACGGCCGTTCACCACGCTGGATTTTTGCATCGCGCTCCATCACGCCGAGGTCGGCCCCAACGAGGGGCGCGAGATCGATTTTATTAATAATCAGCAGATCGCTGAAACGAATCGCCGGTCCGCCTTTGCGCGGAATTTTGTCTCCTTCAGCCACATCGATCACATAGATAAACGCATCGACCAACTCCGGCGAAAAAGTCGCGGACAGATTGTCCCCACCACTTTCGACTAGCGTGATCTGGAGGTCGGCAAACTTTTCTTCAAAGGCCCGGACCGCCTGCTCGTTCATCGTGGTGTCGTCGCGAATTGCGGTGTGCGGACACCCCCCGGTCTCGACCCCTGCGATTCGTTCCGGAGCTAGCGCGCCGCTGCGGGTCAGAAACTGCGCATCCTCGGAGGTGTAGATGTCGTTCGTGACCACGGCCATCGAGTAGCGTTCGCGCATTTTTTGGCAAAGGCGCAGACAAAGCATGGTCTTGCCCGAGCCGACTGGACCGCCAATACCAAGACGAGGAGGACGTGAACGCATGAGGAAAAGTGGACAAAACGCTACGAGATAAATAACCGCGCCTCCGCCGTTTCGTGGCGGGCCGCCGCGATATCGAGCCAGGGATTGAACCAGCCGACGTCTTCGAAAGGAATCGCGATTGCCGCGGAAATCGTCGACGAGGCGTGGCTCATCGCCTCGGTTAGAAGCGTCTGTGCTCCATTTTGGCCTATCCGCAGCAGCTTCATCGCCGCGGCCAAAATGCCGGCGATGGCCGAGTAATAAATTGAAACCAAGACAGCATCGATGGGCGCTTGAAAGATGCGCCCTTCCAAGGCCGCGGAAATAGCCGGCGAGGTCGGCCACGACTGGGAGTGCACTCGCCGCAAGTAAGTCCGGGCTAATTCGCTTTCGTGCAGCGACGCGCAAAGCTCGGCTCGTTGCCGACCGATATTTTCTGCACAAACCCGTGCCTCTTTCGCTGTCTTTAATGCCGAGGCGAGTACGGAAAGTTCACCGATACGTTCCCAATCTCCCTCGGCGAATGCGCGCCAGGCTTGAGCAGCAATCGGAAGGTCGTTGTGCCGCAAACTCGGGAGGACCGACGCGAAAATGAATTCGCGCAACGAAGCTCGGTCCGCGACCAGACCGGCCTGCACGAGGCCCTCCAGGCCGAACGAATGCGCGTAAGAACCGGTGGGATAAAATGTGTCGTTGCTCTGGAGAAAAAAGCTGAGCCAAGCCGCGGTTGCGTGCAAATCCGGCTCGCTTCCTGGCAAGGGGGCGTAAGGCGTGCGAGACAACGAATCGGCGGTTTCAGAATCCATCGTCAATGCTGGTGGCTCGACCCCAATTCTTGCGGTGAAGCAGCCGGTTTGTCACCGCGTGCAAAACGGCCAGGACGGAAGACCGCCTGTACGACACGATAGCTGACGCCCAACCGATCCAACAGTTGCCGCGCTGCTGAATCGTCAGGTGTGAGCAGGCGTGTCGGCTCCGCGCTCAATTCGAGGTGTAGGTTTCCCACGGCCCAGCCTATCCCGGCGGCAGCAGAAGGGGGCAGATCGAGGGAGATTTCGAGCAATGCCTCAGAAGCTTGATCGATTACGTATCGCTTGGACTCGTTTTCGAAAATCGTTTCGCCGTGCCTCAGTGGCTTCGCGAGTTCGAAGCCAAATTCTTCGCCGTCCTCGGCCGTCCCACGCCAAATGCGTTTGGCCAACTTCAATCGATCCGTCCGGAGCAAAATGACGGGCAATTTCTCTTCCGGCGACGCGATTGCCTCTCGGACGATAGTCAACATACGTAGGGCTCGCTCGATCAGAAAAGAAAATACCGCTGGGCCATCGGCAACTCACGCGCGGGTTCGCAGGTCAGCACTTCACCATCGGCTTTGACCGTGTAAGTTTCGGGGTCGACCTCGATCTTCGGCAGCGCGTCGTTCAGCACCATATCGCGCTTGCTGAGCTGGCGGGTGGCTTTAACCGCTTCGATGCGCCGCCGCAGCCCGAGCGACATCAATGCACCTGAATCGAGCGCCGCTTGACTCACGAAGGTGATATTGGTCGCGCCGACAGCGCCGCCCGCCGCGCCGAATTGTGGGCGATAGAAAGTTGGCTGCGGCGTGGGGATTGAGGCATTCGGGTCGCCCATATTAGCCCACGCGATGAAGCCTCCCTTGAGGACGAGCTCCGGCTTCACGCCAAACAAGGCTGGTTTAAAAATCACGATATCCGCCAACTTTCCCACTTCGAGCGACCCCACGATGTGCGCGATCCCGTGGGTCAGTGCGGGATTGATCGTGTACTTAGCGAGATAGCGCAGAGCGCGAAAATTGTCGGCCTTCGCATGCGCAGCGCCTCCACTCAGGGCGCCGAACTGCACTTTCATTTTATGCGCCGTTTGCCAGGTGCGCAAAATCACTTCGCCAATGCGTCCCATCGCCTGGCTGTCGCTCGAGGTCATCGAAATCGCACCGAGATCGTGCAGGCGGTCCTCGGCCGCAATCGTCTCCGGACGAATGCGCGACTCGGCGAACGAAACGTCTTCGGGGATCTTCGAGTCGAGGTGATGACAAACCATGAGCATGTCGAGATGCTCATCGATTGTATTCACCGTGTAAGGACGCGTCGGGTTGGTGGACGAGGGCAACACGTTGGCTTCGCCACAAACGCGCATAATGTCCGGCGCATGTCCGCCGCCCGCGCCCTCCGAGTGGAACGTGTGAATAACGCGGTTCTTAAAAGCCTTGATTGTTTCTTCAACAAAACCGGCTTCGTTCAACGTGTCGGTGTGGATCGCGACCTGCACGTCGTACTCGTCCGCGACGCCAAGACAAGTGTCGATCGCCGCGGGCGTCGTGCCCCAGTCTTCGTGTAACTTCAGGCCGATCACGCCGGCTTCGACTTGGTCGCGCAGCGGCTCCGGCGTGGAGCAATTTCCTTTGCCCAAAAAACCGAGGTTCATCGGATATGCCTCGGAGGCCTGAAGCATGCGGTGTAAGTTCCAGCGGCCCGGCGTGCAGGTCGTAGCAAAGGTCCCCGTGGCCGGCCCGGTGCCGCCACCGAGCATCGTCGTAATTCCACTGGAAATGGCTTCGTCGATTTGTTGCGGACAAATAAAATGAATATGCGAATCGATGCCGCCGGCAGTCACGATGCAGCCCTCGCCCGCGATCACCTCAGTGCCTGCGCCTACAATCATCGGGTTCTTTTTTCCAGTCTGCGGATCAACATAGACCGACCCCAGACCGCTTTGAATCCCTGGATTTCCCCCGTGGCCAATGCCGACAATGACGCCGTGTTTAATGCCGATGTCGGCTTTGATCACACCCAGCTTGGCATCGAGAATCAGTGCGTTCGTGATGATGAGATCGAGCGAGTCCGCGTCGCGCGCCGTCGAAGATTGCCCCATACCGTCGCGGATCACTTTGCCGCCGCCAAATTTGATCTCGTTCCCATAACCGCCCCCTTCCGCGATGAGATCGCGCTCCACTTCGACGATCAGCTCCGTATCGGCGAGGCGAATACGATCGCCCACCGTGGGTCCGAACATTTCCGCATATTGACGACGGGTGAGTGAAAGCGGCATTAGAGTTTTCCGTTAATTTTTGCGTTGAAGCCGTACACTTCCCGGCTTCCCGCCAGGGCGACAAGGTCGACGCGTTTGCGATCTCCCGCTTCGAAGCGCACGGCTGTGCCGGCAGGTATATTGAGCCGAAACCCGCGAGTCGCTGCGCGATCGAAATGGAGGGCTTCATTCACTTCGAAAAAGTGAAAATGCGATCCCACCTGGATCGGGCGATCACCCGTATTGGAAATGTCGATACTTTTCGTCTCTAGCTCCACGTTGCCTTGCAACGGTGCGCCGTCAGCAGCGGGAAAAATTTCGCCAGGGATCATACGGAAAATGAAAAGTGATGAATGGAGGCTGCAGAATGAACTAAGCGCGGACCTTCACCGAATGGGATGGTGAACGGTGACGAGTTTTGTGCCGTCGGGGAACGTCGCTTCGACTTGCACGTCGTGGATCATTTCGGAAATGCCCTCCATCACGTCGGCGCGTTTCAGAATCGTCGTGCCAAAGCTCATCAGCTCGGCCACCGATTTCCCATCGCGGGCGCCTTCCATGATCTCGTAGGTGATGATCGCGACCGACTCTGGATAATTCAGCTTCAGGCCACGACCTTGCCGTCGCCGCGCCAAATCAGCAGCTGTGACAATCATCAGTTTCTCGCGCTCGCGCGGGGTGAGATGCATAGAAGAAAATGAAGAATGAAGAGTGAAGAGTGATGAATGGGACGCGAGTCGGGAAAGCAGTCGAAGAGTAAGTGCTCAATTGGGTGTAGCGCCGCCCCGCTAGTAGCCAGTTTGTAATTCTGCATTCTTCACTCTTCATTCATCACTAAACCTGCAGGTGCTCCTTCACCACTTCGTCCGTGAGGTTTTCGATTGGGCCGGAAACGACGACGGCGCCTCGGTCCATGGCGTAGAAACGATCGGCGACTTCACGACAGAAATCCACGTACTGCTCGACCAGGAGAATCGCGAGCGAACCTTCGGATTTGAGCGCTTTGACCGCGTTCACCACTTCCTCCTGCGGGTTTTCGTGCAGGCCTTCCGTTTTTAATTTTTTCAACGTGTCGCCGATGTGCTCGATAATAGATGGCTGAATGCCTTCAGTGGGTTCGTCGAGGATGAGCAATTTCGGGCGCGTGAGCAACGCACGGCCGATGGCGAGCTGCTGCTGCTGGCCGCCAGACAACACGCCGCCTTTGCGCGAAAGCATTTCTTTCAGCACGGGAAAAAGCGTGAAAACGCGGTCCATGCCATCTTTGTCGGCAGCCTTGCCGCGTTTGTGCACGACGAGCCCGACTCGCAAATTTTCCTCGATCGTGAGATGTGGAAAAATATCACGGCCCTGTGGCACGTAGCCGATACCGGCGCGCGCGCGCGCGTCGGGCGTCAATTTTTCGATCGGCTGTCCGTCAAAGACGATCGAGCCGTTGCGAATGGAGAGCAGACCGGTGATCGATTTTAACGTGGTGGTTTTTCCCACTCCGTTCCGGCCCATCAATGCCACGACCTCGCCGGAATTCACCTCGAGGTTTACGCCGCGCAAAATACGTGAGCCGCCGATGTCGGTTTCGACAGAAGAAAGTTCGAGCAGAGATCTCATCGGTTTCCGCGTTTGCCGCGGCCCAAATAGACTTCCCGGACTTTCGGGTTCGACTGGACCGCATCGAATTTTCCTTCGCAGAGCACACTCCCCTGGTGCAGCACCGTGACGTTGTTGTCGCGCGCAATCTGGCGCACGAACGACATATCATGTTCGATCACAATGATGCTGTGCTTGCCAGCCAAGCTGATCAAGAGTTCGCCCGTACGGTGCGTTTCTTCGTCGGTCATGCCCGCCGCTGGTTCGTCGACCAGCAGCACCTTCGGCTCCTGCGAAAGCAGCATCCCGATTTCCAACCACTGCTTTTCTCCGTGCGCGAGTAAGCCCGCTTTCCAACTTTTTTTCCCGTCGAGCCGGATGAGTTTCAACAACTCATTGATCCGATCGTGGTCGGCGGACGAAAGACGCTGAAAGAGAGAAGCAAAAACGCCGCGTGGACCTTTGAGGGACATCACGAGATTTTCCCAAACGGTGTGTTCGGTATAGACACTCGGAGTCTGAAATTTTCGGCCGATGCCGAGACGGTTGATTTCGTATTCGTTGAGCGCGGTCAGATCATCCGCCGCCGCCTCGTCGGACGCGCCGAAAAGAATCCGACCCTTGTCCGGTTTAGCGCGACCGGTGATCAAATCGAAGAAGGTGGATTTGCCGGCGCCATTGGGACCAATAACGGTCCGCAGCTCCCCGGGAAAAAGGTAGAACGTAAGATTCGTGATCGCTTTGAAGCCGTCGTACGTTTTCGAGACGTCCTCAACCGCTAAGATGGGATGGCTCATGGAAGTTCAGAGACCGGTTTAACCGCTTCTGCCGCGGGCTTCGTCGTTTCGACTGCAAATGCGGCCGATTTCCGGCGGCGTTTCATGTATTCGGAAAACTTGGACGGAATACTCACGATGCCGCCCGGCAAAAACAAAACGACGACGAGGAAAATCGCGCCCAAGATAATCAGCCAGGAATCGGGAAATGCATGCGTTGCCCAACTGCGCAGCGCGTTGATGCTAATCGCGCCGATGATGGGCCCGATCAAGGTGCCGCGGCCGCCAACGGCTACCCAGACCACGGCCTCGATCGATTTCTCCGGCGTCATCTGGTCCGGATTAATGATGCCCGCCTGCGGCACAAAGAGCGCGCCGCCCACGCCGGCGATCATGGCGGCAACGACGAAGACGAAGAGTTTATAGTGCGCGGTCGCGTAGCCGCTGAACAGCGTGCGGTTTTCGCCATCGCGAATCGCGCGACGAACCAGGCCGAATTTGGTGCCGTTGAGCCAGTGGCAAAACAACACCACCAGCATCACCACCGCCGCGCTTGCGACGAAGAGGCCACGCATCGTCGCGGGAGCGGTATTGTCGACGAGCGAATAGCCAAGGATGAATTTGAAGTCGGTGAAGCCATTATTTCCGCCCATCGTCAGATCGTTCCGGAAAAACATCAGCGCCGCGCCATAAGTCAGCGCCTGCGTCAGGATGGAAAAATACACGCCCTTGATCCGCGAACGAAATGCGAGAAATCCAAAAACCAGCGCGAGGAAACCAGGCAAAGCGAAAACCATCAGCAGAGCAAAACTGAAGGAATGGAAGGGTCGCCAAAACGCGGGCAGAAACGTGTGTCCGAGAAAGACCATGAAGTCCGGGAGATTGTTAGGATTCTGTCCCGCCTTGGCGTAACTGCCCAGCGGTCCGATCAGCAGCATCAGGTACATGCCGAACATATAGCCGCCTAGACTGAAAAAAAGCGCCTGACCCAGACTGAGCAGTCCCGTGTACCCCCAGAGCAAATCGACGGAGATAGCGAGCAACGCGTAACAAAGATATTTGCCCCACAGCGTGATGGTGAAGTCGCTCATCCACCCGTGCGCGTTGGCCCAAGGAAAAATCAAACCCATGAAGATCAACGCGGCAGCGATGAGCGAAAACTCAAGATGCCGGGAACGAAGCAGCGACTGCTTTTGGTCGGGAGAAATCATTTTGCGTAGTGTGATCCCGAATACTCAATCGAGGCTGCGGCTGCGCGGGGCGAACAGCCCCGTGGGGCGCCACTGCAGGAAGAGAATGATCGCGACCAGCACGAGGATTTTGCCGATCACGGGGTTGAGCAGAATCTGCTGGATTGACTGGTCAGCGAGACCAATGCCGACCGCGCTGACCACCGTGCCGAAAATGCTGCCGACACCACCCACAACCACGGTCATAAATGTATCCACAATATACTCCTGGCCCATCGAAGGCCCTACGGTCCCGAGTTGAGTCACGAAGACGCCAGCGAGTCCGGCCAGACCGCTGCCCAATCCAAAGGTCAACATATTCACGCGCTCCGTGCGCACCCCCATGCACGCGGCCATCGTGCGATTCTGCATCACGCAACGGATCAAGAGTCCGAGTGGAGTTTTCGTGAGCGCGAGCCAAACACCAGCCACGATGGCGACCGCAAAGCCGATCACGAAGACGCGGTTCCAGTCGAAGGTGATGTCAAAAAACGTCCAGTTGCTGCTCAAATAAGACGGGCTATCGACATTCACGTTGTTCGAGCCGAACGTGAGCTTGAACAACTGCTGAAGAATCAGCGAAACGCCCCACGTGGCGAGAAGGCTTTCCAAAGGCCGGCGGTAGAGAAACCGAATCACGCTCCGCTCGAGTAAAATACCGACGAGCGCAGCGCTTAAAAATCCGACCGGGATCGCGGCGAGAAAGTAGAGTTGGTAAACCCAGCCGGTGAGATGAAGCCCGGGCAGATGGACGGCGATTTTCACAAACGGCAGCGTGAAATGCATGCCGTCACCAAAAACATTCTGCGTGATGTAAGTGGCATACGCGCCGACGGTGATCATTTCGCCGTGCGCCATATTGATCACGCCCATCAACCCAAAAGTGATCGCGAGGCCGAGCGTCACAACGAGCAGAATGCTGCCTGCGCTGAGGCCGCGGAAAAGGGTGCCGAAAAAATTCACCATCGATTTGTGCTGCTCGATTGCGTACAGCGCCGCGTCTGCCGCCTTTGCCACCTCCGGCGTACCCGCCGCCAGTGCTTTTTTCTTTGCATGCTCGATCAAGTCGTAGCTCGCCGAGTCGTGAAGCTGGCGAAGTTCGCTCAAGGCCGAGATCTTCACTTTATCGCTCGTATCAGCGAGGTGGATCGCCGCGATCGCTTCGCGTAAACTCGTTTGGGCCTTCGGCTCAGTTTCCACGCCGAGCCGCGCTTCGAGCACGGGCAACTTATCTGCTTTCTGGGCTGCGCCGAGAGTCTGAATCGCGCGAAGACGCTTTGCCAAAACAGGTGAGCCCAGGTCGATGAGATCGACCACGTTTTTCATCGCGAGGCGCAGCCGTGAGTCGTGCTCGACGGCCTTTAACTGGGCCGGGAGCAAATAAATGGGTGTGCCAGAGGCCGAAGAGAGCACCGCGCCGTTGTCGACCCGCAGAGCCTGAGACGCGCCAGCGGCGTTTTTGACCTGGGTTAGCTCGACCGGAATTTTCGCGCCGTCGGCCGCGGTATAAATATATAAATTATCCTGTCTCCACGCCGTGAATAAATCGCGGATGGCTTCGTCCCCTTCTCCAGCCAGTGAGCTGATCAATTTTCGTTTCTCACTATCATCATCCGCAAGAATCGCCCGGACGATCGTTGCCCGAGGAGATTCCTTTGCCGTTCCCGCGGCACCGCAGAGCGCGAAGGCGAGCAAGACGGCAAAGACTAAACCGAGTTTGCGAAAAGAGATGTCCAAAGCCATGATAATGGATGCGTGCGGCATCTGGCAGGAGTTAGCAGGTTGGATGCCGGATTACTGGAATCGTGCAGATGGATGAAAATTTTGAATAGAAAGGCGGTTCTGAAACGAGCCGCCTTCCCCAACGAACAAACGCCGGGTCGAATGTTAACGGCGTACTCAAATCGTAACTCTTTTCTGGAGCGGCGAGTTTCCAGACTTCACGGTCCGAGATCAGCGCGTGAAGACGCGCAGGTTCTGCAAGAGGAAGAGATTCTGCGGACTCAGATCCGCGGCTGGGTCTGAAGAATTATCCCGAGTAGTTGTTACAAAAAAAAGCACCCGGCTTTTCGGCCGGGTGCGCAAGAGGAGCAGGCTTATTCCTTCGCTTTGAAGGTACCCTTGAGGTGAGGCTCGCCGTAAACGTCGGGGAACACCTTGAGGATTTTGAACTGACCATCGGCCTTCGTTTCGCCGATATAGACTGTCTTGGTGAGATGCATGTTCGGCTGCGTCGTGACCTTGCCACCCGGGCCGTCGAACGAGACTCCGGACTTCCACGCGGCGCGGACCTTGTCGACATCGAAGCTATTCGCTTTTTCAACACAGGCCTTCCAGAGGTAAACGCCGTCGTAGGTCAACACCATCGGCGAATCGACTACCCGGCCTTCTTTCACGACGCCGTCGGCTTTCGTGCCTTTCAACCACTCCTGGAAGTTTGCCAAGAAGGCTTTGTTCGCAGGCGTGTCGATCGACTGAAAATAGGTCCAGCAGCCCAACTGACCGACCAGATCTTTCGCGGGCAAGCTGCGGAATTCGTCTTCCGCGATCGAGTAGGATACGACCGGGCAAGTATCCGCAGTCAGACCGGCGGCAGCATATTCTTTGAAGAACGGGGGATTGGTGTCGCCGTTCAAGGTGCTGATCACGCAGGCATCACCGCTCGCCGCAAAGTCTTTAATTTCAGCGATGATCTGCTGATAGTCCTTATGACCGAATGGCGTATATTTGCCCGCGGAGATAATTTTCCCGGAGCTATCTTTTTTGAAACCGCCGCCGATATTCTCGAGCGGGACGCCCTTGCTGCGGAGATATTCCAGCAACACAAGATTCGTCGTCTGCGGATAGACATAATCGGTGCCGAGCAAGTAGAACTTCTTTTTCCCCTGTGCGAGGTAGTAGTCGACCGCCGGGATCGCCTGCTGATTCACCGCTTCAGCGGTGTAGCAAACATTCTGGCTCTCTTCTTCACCTTCATATTGGACCGGGTAAAAGAGGAGGCCGTTGTCTTTTTCGAAAACGGGGAGACAGGATTTACGGCTGACGGAGGTCCAGCAGCCAAAGACGACCGCGACCTTGTCGACTTCGAGAAGTTGTTTCGATTTTTCGGCGAACGTGGGCCAATCGGAACCCGGATCTTGAATATCCGGAACGATCTTTTTTCCGAGGACGCCGCCCTTGGCGTTGATCTCGTCGATCGTGAAAAGAATCATATCGCGCAGCGACGTTTCGCTGATCGCCATCGTGCCGGACAGATCGTGGAGAACGCCGACTTTGACGGTTTCTTCAGCGGCACGTGTGGAGAGCGCGGCGCCGAGCATCAACGCTCCGGCGGCAAACAAACGAGTCAATTTGGTGGTCATGAGGAGTGGTTGGGAAACAAAGAAGTCAGTTGGCAGGAGTTATGAATGAAAAGAGAGAGGGATGGCATTCGAGGCCGCGCGCTTCGTGCCACGCAGCCTCGAAAATAGTTAGGTCCGCTTAGAATTTGAACAGCACCTGGACGCCGAGAAAGTTCTTGTTCCAACTCGGAACGTTGAACTCGCCATCGTCATCAACCGTGACCGAGCGGTACTTATAGTAAGAGTACTCTGCACGGACGATCAGGTTGGGCGTAACATTATATGAGGGCCCGATCGTATACTGAGTGTAACCCGAGAGGCCGGTATCGTGGCGAGTCGCTCCGTTTGGATTTTCACCGCTGATCCGGGCGATCATGTTCCACTTGTCGTCGATCGCGTAGCTGCCGAATACAAGCCAGTCCCAACCCTTGAGGGCGGTGCCATTGGAGGTTTCCCCATCCTTGTCGGTGAGTTCAGCCGCAATCGTGAATTTTTTATTGATCGCGTACTGAGCCCAGACGTCGCCGGTCAGCGTCGAATGGTACTGTTGATAAGTAAATTCCGCGCCCTTTGTATCGTAGGCGAAACCGCCCCAGAGCTGGAGACCTTCGATCCCTTTATAGGTGAAGTAGCCTTCGAAGCCCGCGTTGTGTTTTAATTCGCCGTCACCCTTCGAGAAACCGTTGGTAGAATAAGCGGAATCCAGAATGGCGAAACCAGCACCGTAAAGTTTGTCACCATATTCGATCTTCACCCCGCTATGATAAGCCGGGACCGCGCCGAGACCGCCCACGGTCGGAGCACCATAGGTGATCTGCGCCATGTTCACCGTATCAAACGCCTCGTAGCCGAGCCAACTGAGGAACTTGCCGGCCGTCACGGTGACGCCATTCCCCGCATCATAAGTCACATAGGCGTCGAGAACGGTGAGCTCGTTCGTCGGCAAATTCGGAACATAATAGAGACTAACGACAGCGGTGACCGGTTTGAAATTATAGGTCAGCGCTGTCTTAATAGCATCTGCGCTCGGTGTATCTTTTTGTCCGTTAAACAACGAATCAGTCGAGCCTTCGCCGTAAAAAGGCCCTGTCTTGCTCGAATATTCATAAGACCCGGCGGCATAGCCGCTGAGGGTGAAATTATCATTGAGCTTGATGTCGGCCGAGGCGGTCGCTGCGAGAGCGAGGAGTGTAGCTCCGATGCCGCTGATGTGAGAGACACGTTTGGTCATAGCGAGTTTGGTTGGATGGGTGTCGGGCCGCGCCAACTCAGGCATGCCTGGGGTTGATGCGGACGATGAATCCTTTTCAGCAGAATGCTTGCCAAGCTTGAGCGAATATTCACGAAGCCACTTCTTCCCTCTGAAAAGGCTCACGATTAATCCCCGAAAATTCGCAGGACTTTGTCCAAATCGCTCTCGCGGAATTTCGCATCGCGGCTCCGCGCTTGAACAAAACGGAGCCCACCTGCACATGCGGACTCTGTCCCGCTTACGAATCACGCGTCGGTATACTATTGAGCGCGCGAGCCACGCTCGGCGCCCCATGTCCGCGAACAAGGATCTCCGCGCTACTCGCAGGCCCTTCCCGCGTAACTAAATTTCCACTACGGCGGGTCTCTTACTTTGCGGCATTGGCGCCTTTTTCCGGCGCGCTCTTCCCGCCGCCAAAGTCGCCCGACTCCGATGCCCGCACAAAACCTTCAGTCACGCTCTTGAGCGCTTCCCAACGTGTCCGAATCGCACTCGCCTCTTCCTTTGTGATTTGTTGATCCGCGCCGGCGGCAGCGATGACCTGCAACATGTCGGCAAACTCTTGAACAATGTCGTTCGTGGCTGGAATGAGGGAGCGCGTCGCCTTCGCTTTCGGATTGGTGATGAAAAAGCCACCCGCGCGCTCGCAGACCCATTGGGCGATTTGTCGGTCACCCGTAACGCGCAACAGTTGCTCGATGCGATCCAGCGGATTGTTCGCGCCACTGCCGGAATCATCGGAAGGCGGCTCGGCCCACTTGTAGATGAGCGAGAGCGAGAGGCCCATTTCGGCCGCGATCTGCTTCGCGCTCGTTTTCTTCAGGACTTCCTTCAGCACCTCGTGCGATTGCATGGCGCGGAAGCCTGCTTCTCCGCCGCCGAAACGCAACTCCTCAGCGACCTGCCGCAGTCCTTCAGTAAAACCCATTTTTTTCGTGCCCTTCCTTACGGTCTTCTAGCACAATCACCGCAGCTATGAACATTCACGAGTATCAAGCGAAAGCCCTCTTCGAGAAGTTCGGCATCGCCGTTCCGAAAGGCGCTTCCGCAAAAACCGCCGCCGATTTCCCCACTGCCCTCGCCCTGCTTCCCGAGGGTGCGACGATGGTGAAGTCTCAGATTCACGCTGGAGGACGTGGCAAAGGCACGTTCACCAATGGATTCAAAGGCGGCGTGAAGTTCTGCAAGACCAAGGACGAGGCCAAGGACATCGCCGAAAAAATGATCGGCAACACCCTCGTCACGATCCAAACCGGCCCCGCTGGCCGCAAGGTCCAGACGATTTACTTCACCGTCGCGAGCGACATCAAAAAGGAATACTACCTCGCGATCCTCCTTGATCGCGCGACGTCTCATCCCGTGATCGTCGCGTCAACCGAGGGCGGCGTCGAAATCGAAAAGGTCGCCCACGACACGCCTGAAAAGATCTTCAAGGTTTTCGTCGATCCTGCCTACGGCCTCGCGGACTACCAGGTGCGCGAACTCGTGACCAAGCTCGGCCTCAGCGCCGCCGAGCAAAAGAATGCCTCCAAACTCCTGCGCAATCTTTACCGGATGTACTGGGAAACCGATGCGTCGATGATCGAAATCAACCCGCTTATCACCACGCCGACCGATGAGGTGCTCGCGCTCGATGCGAAGGTTTCTTTCGACGACAACGCCCTCTATCGCCACCCCGAGATCGTCGAGCTTCGCGATCTCAACGAAGAAGATCCAAAGGAAATCGAGGCTTCGAAATTCGCTCTCAGCTACATCGCACTGGACGGCAATATCGCTTGTCTCGTCAACGGTGCCGGTCTCGCGATGAGCACGATGGACATCATCAAGCATTTCGGCGGGAGCCCCGCCAACTTCCTCGACGTCGGCGGTGGCGCCTCGAAAGACCAAGTCGTCGCAGCCTTCAAAATTATCCTGACCGATCCCCAGGTGAAGGGCATTTTCGTCAATATTTTCGGTGGCATCATGGACTGCAATATCATCGCGACCGGCATCGTCGAGGCGGTCAAAGAAGTGGGGCTCAAGCTTCCGTTGGTTGTTCGTCTCGAAGGCAACAACGTCAAAGCCGGCAAGGAAACGCTGGCAAACTCCGGTCTCACCATCGTCTCGGGCGACACCATGGCCGATGCCGCGCAGAAGATCGTCAAGCTCGTGGCGTAACCAGGAATCGAATACAGAACCTTCACTCTCATGTCTATTTTCGTCACTCCCGAGTCCAAGATCATCGTTCAAAACATCACCGGTGATTTCGGCAGCCGTCACGCCAAGCTTTCACTCGACTACGGCACCAAGGTCGTCGCCGGCGTCGCTCCCGGCAAAGGCGGCAAGTTCTTCGAATACGGCGCCCACAAAGTTCCGATTTTCAATTCCGTTGCCGACGCCGCGGCCGCCACCGGCGCCACAGTCTCCGTCGGTTTCGTTCCCCCGCCCTTCGCGGCCGATGGGATTCTCGAATGCGTCGACGCGAATCTCGACCTCGTCGTCGTCATCACCGAGGGCATTCCGGTCCGCGATATGGTCCGCGTGAAACGCGCGATGGAAGGCCGCAAGACGCGTCTGATCGGTCCGAACTGCCCTGGGATCGTGACGCCTGGCACCGGACCACAGTCGACGGGTGGCTGCCGCATCGGCATCGCGCCTGGATACATTCACAAGAAAGGCCACGTCGGCGTCGTCTCGCGCTCAGGCACGTTGACGTACGAAGCGGTTTATCAATTGACCGTGCTCGGAATCGGCCAGTCGACTTGCGTCGGCATTGGCGGCGATCCGGTTAACGGCACCTCTCATCTCGATGTGATCAGGCGCTTCAATGACGATCCAGAGACGCATGGTATTATCATGATCGGTGAGATCGGCGGCACGGCCGAAGTGGAAGCCGCGAAGTGGATTAAGGCGAATGTGAAGAAACCGGTAGCCGGTTTCATCGCCGGAGCTACGGCCCCCGCAGGCCGCCGCATGGGTCACGCCGGCGCGATCGTCGGCGGCGCTGAAGACACCGCTGCCGCAAAAATCGCCGCCTTCAAAGAAGCGGGCATCGAAGTCGCTGCGACGCCTTCCGATATGGCGGAAGCCTTGAAACGCGCGGCGCAGGCTCGTGGTGTGAAGCTGAGTTGAGATCGTCCAAACGATCGGCGAAAGTGAAATGCTTTCGCCGATCTTTGATCGCGCGATGCAGGCAATCGTGACGCGAACCGATTGAAAGCGGGCCTGAAGGCTTAAACGCGCTTCGTCAGTTCAACCGCGATCGAGAGAACGAGTTGTCGGGTGGTAGCGGAGCGCACAGTCCGCGTTCTCACAAACGCGGCTCGGCCCGCCGGCACTCCGACCGGTTAGCACGTCATTCAAGCTCGCAGCTTGCCCGCGGCTTTTTCGGCGAGGAAGGACTGGTAGGTTTTCGCGACGCCCTCTTGCAGCGAGATCTTTGCTTTCCAACCCAGTGCTGAAAGTTTGGATACATCCATCAGCTTGCGCGGCGTGCCGTCGGGTTTTGAGGTGTCCCAGGTGATGCGACCATTGAAACCGGTCACTTTCGCGACCGTTTCAGTGAGTTCCTTGATGGTCACGTCGACACCGGTGCCGACGTTGATCCAATCGGGTGGGTTCTGCATGTTGACCAAGAAGGCGCAAGCTTCCGCCAGGTCGTCGACGTGCAAAAATTCGCGCATCGGTTTGCCTGTGCCCCACGCGACAACTTCATCTTTACCGGCTTCCTTCGCTTCGTGGAATTTGCGAATGAGCGCAGGCATCACGTGCGAGTTTTGAAGGTGATAATTATCTCCCGGCCCGTACAAGTTCGTCGGCATCGCGGAGTGAAACATCACACCGTATTGTTTCCGGTAATACTGACAGAGTTTCAGCCCCGTGATCTTGGCGATCGCATAGGCTTCGTTGGTCGGCTCGAGCGGGCTCGTGAGCAAACTGTCTTCCGGAATCGGCTGCGGCGCTTGTTTCGGGTAAATGCAGGAACTGCCGAGGAAAAGCAGGCGCTGCGTCCCGTGACGATAAGCGGAGTGGATCGAGTTGGCCGCGATCGCGAGGTTGTCGTACAGAAACGCCGCCGGGTACGTATTGTTGGCGTGAATACCGCCGACCTTCGCCGCGGCAACGATCACAAGTTCCGGGCGTTCGATCGCGAAGAAGCGATCCACGTCGGATTGCGACGTCAGATCGAGCTCCTTGCGCGTGCGCAAGAGCAACTCCGCGCCCGGGATGCGCTCGAAGCGGCGCACCAGAGCGCCGCCTACCATGCCGTGATGTCCAGCGATGAAAATCTTCATACAAATCGATAATTGGCCGTCGGTGAAAACGGCTGGTTAACCCTAAGCCATTTCGCCCAGAAAATAAACTGGGAGCGATGAACTGACCTTAATTGCTATGACTCGGACGGGCGATCTTGCTGACTTGGAGTTCGTGCTTTGCGAGTTCCAGATCGTGATCGACCATGATCTTGACCAAGTCCTTGAAGAGGACCTTGGGTTTCCAGCCGAGCTGCTTCTCGGCTTTGGCGGGGTTACCAATGAGTAATTCGACTTCGGAGGGGCGCTCGTAACGTTGGTCGTACTTCACGTACTTCTCCCAATCGAGGCCAAGGTGCGCGAACGTTTCGCGACAGAAATCGCGAACACTGTGTGTTTCGTTGGTCGCGACGACGTAATCATCCGGTTTATCCTGCTGCAGCATCAGCCACATCATCTCGACATATTCCTTCGCATATCCCCAGTCGCGCTGAGCATCCAGATTGCCAAGATAGAGGGAGTCTTGAAGGCCGACTTTAATGCGCGTAGCGGCGCGCGTGATCTTGCGCGTCACGAAGGTTTCACCGCGACGCGGCGACTCGTGATTGAAGAGAATACCGTTGCTGGCGTGCAGATTGTAGCTCTCGCGGTAGTTAACCGTCAGCCAGTAAGCATAAACTTTGGCGCAGCCGTAAGGTGACCGAGGCCAGAAAGGCGTCGTTTCGACCTGAGGAACTTGTTGCACCTTACCGAACATCTCCGAAGACGACGCTTGGTAGTAACGAACTTTTTTAACCAAACCGGCCTCACGAATCGCTTCCAAAATACGCTGCGCACCAAGGCCGTCGACGTCGCCGGTATACTCGGGAATATCGAAGGAAACACGAACATGAGATTGTGCGCCCAGATTATAAATTTCGTCCGGCTGGAGTTCGTAAAGCAGCTTCACCATTTGCACGGAATCGGCCAAATCACCGTAGTGCAGGAACAAGCGCACACCGTTGACGTGGGGATCGCGATAGAGGTGATCGATTCGGCTGGTATTGAAGGTCGAGGCGCGGCGAATGATGCCATGCACTTCATATCCCTTTTCAAGCAACAGCTCAGCCAAGTAGCTGCCGTCTTGTCCCGTAATACCAGTGATGAGCGCTTTTTTCATGCGTGTAGGACCCCCAACTTACCGAAACCGCCGCTCCGAGTGCAAGCGCCAGTCTCTCGCACACTTGGATTTGCGGGAAAACCTCAGGCCGTTCTTCCCTTTTGACCGTAAGCTTGTGCTAATAAATGGGTTCATAGTAACTTAAGTCATGCAGGTCACTCTCATTGCCGCCCAGTCTTTGGACGGTTTTATCACCCGACACGACCAGTCCGGGAGCGACTTCACCTCCGAGGCAGACAAGCGGCATTTTCCAAAAAGCTTACGCGACTTCGATTGCCAAATCATGGGGGCGGAAACCTTTCGCGTCTGGCGAAAGACCTCGACCGAGCCCGTCCGTCCAAAACGGCCACAGTGGGTGATCACCCGCCAGCCCGCGATGTTTGCCGAGCAGGCACTCCCGGGATGGCTGGAATTCACGTCCGACGCGCCGGAAAAACTCTTGGAAAAACTCTCAGCTCGGGGTCTTCAAAACTGTGCGCTGCTCGGCGGTGCAAAAATCCATCGGCTTTTCCTTGCCGCCAATTGTGTCAACGAGATCTGGTTGACGGTGGAGCCTGTGCTGTTTGGACAGGGCACTCCCCTGGTCGACGGACCGGTCACGACTGAGCTGCGATTGTTCGCAACGGAAAAACTCTCAGAGAACACCCTGCTTCTGAAGTATTCGGTAATCTGATACGTTGGCCGCCGCTCCCTGTCGGTCACCGACCGCGGAGTCGTCTTAGCGCTTGGACCAAGCGTTGCTGTGCGCGACCGCGGAGGGAGTCGAATGTCCAGCCATGGCGCTGGGACGGATCATCGCAGAATAGACGCCGCTCATCGCAAACGCGAAGAGGAGCAGTAGACCGCAGCAGACGCCGACGCGGGCCGCGATTTGGGACGTACGAGCACTTTTCCCTTCATTGGCCTGCCGCCAGGAGCGATCGACCATCCACATCACGCCCGAATCACCGGCGCGGAAATGGCAAAAGCGATCGTCGACAAAGCCCTCGAGCGCCAGCTCGTGCACGAAACGTTCGCGCTGCCGGTCGGAGAAAGAATCTTTGGTTGCGCTGATCATGACGCAGCCATCTTTCGTCTGAACCATCACGGCGGTGTCGACGTCCTGAAAATAGAATTCGAAGCGCAACGGTTCGGGAGAATTATTTTCTCGCTGATGAATGATCGGATTCATGGCGCTTTATTTTTGCCCTAGGCTACTCCCCGTAGACCGCCTCTGCCAATGAAAGTGCGGCGCGTTTTCGTTTAAGGGATATTAAAATCGCACACGCAATTCACCGGTAATAACGGATTTTTGACGACTTTAGGATCGCTTTTGCCTTGTGCGTGATCGCGGCGCCTCGCGGCGCGTGTGACGACGCACTTGACTTTGAGCCTGCCGCTTTGCTTGTTTGCGGCCGGTACATGCGAAACTTCGCACAGGCGCTTCGACTTACATAGACGCACGATCCCTTTGGGGCCGTGGTAACGGCTGATCGTGCGTCCGCCTGTCGCTTAGGTCCGTGGAACGATGTTCCCGGACCCGTCTTAACGTCCAAAAATTTAATTCGTTTCGTCCATGCAACCCTCTCCCGTTTCCAAATACCGTGCGTTCCCGCCGGTCTCATTGCCTAATCGCCAGTGGCCCAACCGCACACTGACGAAGGCTCCAATCTGGTGCAGCGTCGACCTGCGCGATGGCAATCAAGCCTTGGCGCAGCCCATGAGCGTCGAAGAAAAACTCGAGTACTTCGATGCGTTGGTGAAAACCGGCTTCAAACAAATTGAGGTCGGTTTCCCCTCTGCATCGCAAATCGAATTCGATTTCGTGCGCCGCTTGATCGACGAAAAGCGCATCCCCGACGATGTCTCGATTCAGATTCTGTGTCAGTGCCGCGAAGAGTTGATCACTCGCTCGTGTGACGCATTGCGCGGCGCGAAGAACATCATCTTTCATTTATACAATTCGACTTCTCCGTCGCAACGAAAACATGTCTTCAACGCGAGCCGCGCCGACATCATTGCCATCGCCACACGCGGGGCGCAATGGGTCAAGCAGTACACTGAGGCGTTGGCCGACACCGGCACGTATGTGAAATTCGAATACTCGCCGGAAAGCTTCAACAGCACCGAGCTGGATTTCGCATTGGAGATCTGCGAGGCCGTCACCGACATCTGGCAACCGACGATCGAAAACAAGATCATCATCAACTTGCCCGCCACCGTCGAGTACGCGACGCCGAACGTGCACGCCGATCAAATCGAATGGATGTGCACGCATTTAACGCGGCGAGATCGCACGATCGTATCGTTGCACACCCACAATGACCGGGGCACCGGTGTGGCCGCAACCGAGCTGGCTTTATTGGCCGGCGCGGACCGGGTCGAAGGCACGTTGTTCGGCAACGGCGAGCGCACGGGCAACTTGGACATCGTGAATGTCGCGTTGAACATGTATATCCAAGGGATCGATACAGGCCTGGATTTCAGCGACATCAACGGCTTGCGCGAAATGTATGAACGGTTGACGAAATTGGAGGTGCATGCCCGCCAGCCGTACGTCGGCGAATTGGTCTTCACCGCGTTTTCCGGTTCGCACCAGGATGCGATCAAGAAATCTTGGGCCAACCAGAAGCCCAACACGCCGTGGGATGTGCTGTATATTCCAGTGGACCCCGCGGACATTGGCCGCAGTTATAAGGCCATCATTCGAATCAATTCGCAGTCAGGCAAAGGCGGTGTCGCGTATATTCTCGATCAGGAATTCGGCTTTCAGTTGCCGAAGGCCATGCACAAGGAAATCGGCAAAGCGATCAACGATCTGGCCGATGCCAAAGGCACCGAACTGACGCCGGAGGACGTGCACGCGTTTTTTCAACGCGAGTACATCGAACGCGCCTCGCCGGTGCAGTTGATTCATTTCAAAACCACGGAGCGCGACAGCTCTGTTTCTTGCCAAGCCACGGTTAAAGTGCACGGAGTCGAGCACAAGCTCGCCGCGCAAGGTAACGGACCAATCGATGCGTTCGTGCGGGCGGTGTCGTCCGCTGGTTTGCCGAAATTCGAGTTCATGAGTTACGCCGAACACTCGCTTGGCGCGGGCGCGGAGGCGCGCGCGGTTTCCTACATTCAAATTAAAACCGAACGCGGCACCGCGTATTTCGGCGCGGGAATAGATACGAACATCGAACTCGCCTCGATCAAAGCGGTGGTTAGCGCGGTGAATCGCTCGCTGGCGAAGGCCTGAGATCTAGCGTTCCGAGTCAGGCGCTGCGGCATCATCCGCAGCGCCACTGCTCTTCGTAGATCCAATCCTAGCGTTTTAATAAACATGAGCCGTTTCCTGGGAGCGCGGGCATCCTGCCCGCCAGCTCATTTATCGAGCGAAGCTCGCAGCTAGAACCATAAAAGCGTGAGCTTCGCTCACTCTAGATAGTTGGCGGGCAGGATGCCCGCGCTCCCAGGGTAGGCATGCCATAGCTTCGCTCAAAATACTGCCGTCGGTAGAGCGAGAGCGCAAGAATCCGCGGACAAAGGGTCCCGGCGGTGTTTAAAGCCGCGTTCGTGAGAACGCGGGCGTTTCGCGTTGCAGCACGTAGGGCCCGCGTTCTTACGAACGCGGCTAGGCAAGCCACGTTTCAAACGTACGGATTTTAAATACCGTTGCGCTCGTGGTCATGCGCGGATTTCATATCTCGTTACGATCTTCGTCATGCGGGGCAGTGCTCCCAAGGCGGATGACCCAGCTTCGCTCCCAATGCTCTCGGCGGCGAATCTCAAAGGCATTCCTTAGAACGCGAAATCCCGTGGATCGGCTCCTCTCCCGTAGCTGCGCGTCTTGACGCGCGGATCTTGCGTCGTCGTTTGTCATACGACGGGAATTCTGTTCTCCCAACGCAAAGTCCGCGCGCTAAGGCGCGCAGCTACGAGCGAGCGAGAAGGTAAGAATCCGCGGACAAAGCGCCGCGCAGTGTTTCAAGCCGCGTTCGTGAGAACGCGGGCCTTTGACGTGGCTGAGTGCAGGGCCCGCGTTCTCACGAACGCGGCTACTTCCAAGAGCATTCGGCCTCCGACACGGAGTGCGGTGAAAGCCACTCGCCCTCAATCCTTCAACGCGTCTTTCTGTATTTGTTTCACCGATACAAACCGCGCCCGAAATAAATCCTCCAAGACCTCGCGCGTCGCAGCCGGCACGCGGTCGACCAAACTCTGCAAAGGCGGGAGCTTCGCCGGCGCTTCGCTCGCCGGAGTACTTTCTTCGCTGCTTTTCTTCGGCGTGAACGCAGGACGAGATGCTGGTGCACCCCCACCGTTGCCTTGCTCCGACAAGAAAGACGCTTCGGAGGCTTCGTCGGGCCAGCGCGGAGCTTCATCGATTGGAGCGCCCTCGAGTTCAACGATCGAGGTCGACGTCGTCGTTCCCGCAGTCGCGTCGGCCGCGCTTTCAAAATCCTCGCGCGGCACGTCGTCGAAATTGTCTGCCGTGCCTACAGCCGCCATTCCCGTTGCATTTTCTCCTCGCGCAGCGTCGCTGCTCTCGCGTGTGCGCGTGCGGGCGTCTTCGCGCGCGCGACGTTCCGCGGTGGCCTGCGTCTCGGCGGCGGTGGAGCGAACGTAAACTTCGGGAGAGATGATGCTCGCGAGTGCGCTGTTTTGCAGCCGCTCCTCAAGTCGACCGATCAGCCCTTTTTTTTTTGCGCTGCGTCGGACGGGCTCTCTTCGGAGAGCGCGGCCAATTCTTTGATCAAGCTGTCGATCGCGCGCGCTCGGCTCGCTTCGACTGCCTTGAGCAGAGTGACTTCGAAATTGATCTTCTCCGAGAGCCCGAGCTTTACGCTTCCCTCGCCTTCGCGCAGCGCGTCCAACAGACGCGTGATCTGTTCCGTGGTGAGACCGACATTGCCGAGCATTTCGCTTTTCCCGCCTTTGGCGATGGCGTCGAGCAAGGCTTGACGGACCAATCCCTGCAAATCGGCAAGCAACCGCACGAGGTCGCGGCCATTGCGATCACACTCGTCGACTAGATCGATGATTTTGGGGTGATTGCCAGAAGCGAGCGCGCCGGCGAGTTCGGAGATTTTTTCGGCCGCGACCAATCCGTAAACATCGAGCACATCGGCTTCGCCAATTTCGTTCCCGCAGAATGAAATCATTTGGTCGAAGATCGATTGGGCATCGCGCATTCCGCCATCGGCCATGCGTGCGATGCATGCGAGCGCGGCGTCGGTCGCCTTGATCTTTTCTTCCGAGCCAATCTGTTTCAGCCGTTGAACGATCAGATCGGCCGGAATCGGTTTCAGATCGAAGCGCTGGCAACGCGAGATGATTGTTGGTAACACCTTCTGCACGTCGGTCGTCGCGAAGACGAACTTCACGTGCGGCGGCGGCTCCTCGAGCGTTTTGAGCAGCGCGTTGAACGCGGCTGTCGAGAGCATGTGCACCTCGTCGATGATATAGATCTTAAACTTGCCCTGCGAAGGGGCGTAGCGCACGTCGTCGCGAAGATCGCGGATTTGATCGACCGAGTTATTCGATGCACCATCGATTTCAATTACGTCCATCGACGTGCCATCCGCGATCGATTTTACCGCCGGATCGTTCGGGTCGAAATCCGCTTTTGGACCATCCGTGCAGTTCAGCGCCTTTGCAAAAATCCGGGCCGTGCTCGTTTTGCCGGTGCCCCGCGGGCCGACGAAGAGGTACGCATGAGCAATGCGGTTGCGCGCAATCGCGTTTTTCAACGTGCGCACCACATGATCCTGGCCCACGACGTCATCAAACGTCTGGGGACGCCACTTGCGCGCGATCACTTGGTAACTGGAAGACATTTATTTCGCAGGGCTAATGAAGAATGATGAATGCAGAGTGGTGAATGAAAAACACAAGGCGCTTGAAAGCGTCTTTAAATCTCATCGAAGGTTCTTCATTTAGCATTCTTCACCCATCATTAGTCCCGCGCCAGCGGGACGAAAAAAGTGGCCAGGCAATCCACGGCACTAGGAGGACGTCGTTACCGTTGCTACCTTCCGGTCCTGGCGGGGTTCACGCGCCTGCCCATGCATGGCGCCTGGCCGACGCGGACCATGCGCGCAAAGGCAGCACGTGCAAACCCTTTTTTCGGGTCACCATCGCAGCAAGTGTCGCTGGTCAGCTCTGAGGTGCTTTTTTGCGCAGCCATTCTTCGATGCGCGCAACGATTCCATCCACCGGCCAGAGTCGTCCAACGCCTTCATACCCACACGCCAGCATGCCTTCTTCCGGACCGATGAAATCGACTCCGCGGGACTTAAGGGTGGCCACATTCGCAACTGTGGCGGGATGGGTCCACATTTTGCCGTTCATGGCTGGGGCGATCAAAACCGGCGCTCGGCAAACCAAATAGAGCGAGCTCAACTCATCCGACGCGAGGCCTTGAGCAAATTGGGCTATCACATTGGCCGTTGCTGGCGCGACCACGAGTAAATCGGCTTTGTCCGCGAGCTCAACGTGCCCCGGCTGCCAGCCGTTTCCTTCGGCCCACAGGTCCGTGGAGACCGGATGGCGCGAAAGCGTTTGCAGGGTGAGTGGTGTGATGAATTTTGACGCGCCATCGGTCATGACGACGAAGACTTCGGCTCCGAGTTTGCGTAACTGACTCGTCAGATCGGCCGCTTTATAAGCAGCAATCGAACCACTTACACCCAGCACGATCCGTTGGCCTGCAAGAGAGGACATAGGGCAGATTGATACATTGGACGGCGCTCGATGCAAGAATAGCCAGGGCAGCAATAGCGGTCCCGGCCATTCGATTGGTCGATCGGGTTTGTCACATCCTCACACTACATGCTGCATTCTTCACTAGCCAAGCGTCGCTCCGCGCATAAGGCTTGCTCGCTATGAAGGTTCTGATCACCGGCATCTGCGGGTTTGTGGGGAGCACATTGGCTCGCGCTTTTTATGCGCATGACCCCTCGACCCAAATCTTTGGCCTCGATAATTTCATTCGGCCCGGCAGCGAATCAAATCGCGCTGAACTCAAGCGCCAGGGCGTGAAGCTCTTTCACGGCGATCTGCGCGCCGCCAGCGATCTAGAGACGTTACCCGCGGTCGACTTCGTCGTCGATGCCGCCGCAAATCCGAGTGTTCTCGCCGGAGTCGACGGAAAATCAAGCACGCGCCAACTCGTCGAACACAACCTTCTCGGCACGGTTAACTTGCTCGAATATTGCAAAGTCCATCGCGCCGGTTTCGCACTGCTTAGCACCAGCCGCGTTTACGCGATCGAGCCCTTGAGCCAACTGAAAGTCGACGTGGTTGACCGCGCATTTCGGCCGAGCCCCGCCACAGCGCTCACGGGATTCAGCGCGGAGGGTTTGGCGGAAAACTTTTCCAGTCTCGCACCCATTTCACTCTACGGTTCGACCAAGCTCGCCTCGGAAGCGCTGGCGCTCGAATACGGTGCGACGTTTTCCCTTCCCGTTTTCGTCAACCGCTGCGGCGTGCTCGCGGGTGCCGGCCAGTTCGGTCGCGCCGATCAAGGCATCTTTGCTTATTGGCTGAACAGTTATCTGCAAAAGCGTCCGTTAAAGTATATCGGCTTTGGCGGCGAAGGCTTTCAGGTTCGCGATTGTCTGCACCCGCGTGACCTGGCTCCCCTATTGTTGAAACAGTTTGCGAGCGCCTCGCGGCCTCTGGCGACAGAAGATCGTATTATCAACTGCTCCGGCGGTATCGCCTCATCGATGTCGCTCCGCCAACTGAGTGATTGGTGTGCGCAGGAATTCGGGGCTCACTCCGTGACGAGCGATTCGCAGCCTCGCGCCTTTGATATCCCTTGGATCGTGCTCGACTCGCGGAAGGCCGGACGACTGTGGCAATGGTCTCCAACCACGACCCGGGACACGATTCTGAAGGAGATCGCTTCTCACGCACGCGCGAATCCGAATTGGCTGGAAGTGTCAGCACCGCTCTGACACGCGAATAGGTTTATCCATGGGACAATTTCCCTCCGCCAATAATCCGCCCGGCACGC